>ERZ1026780.87-NODE-87-length-76745-cov-5.915256_pt1 | contig 76745 bp, 62 predicted proteins | sample MGYA00380126_ERZ1026780 | MGnify/ENA primary metagenome ERZ1026780 (study PRJEB33269, sample SAMEA4719762) | human gut metagenome | biome: human-associated habitat; feature: organic feature; material: feces | place: Cameroon | collected 2013-10 ... | reverse complement strand
CTTCCTACCCTCTAATCTATATGTAGCCTATATGAACAGTTCTGAAAAACAAAAACGGATTGCAAACCCTCTTTTCGAGTTTGCAATCCGTTTGCTTGTTATAAGAATTTATCCTTACGGACTATCCTTTGTATGCTATCGTCTCTATTTCGACCAATACTCCCATAGGAAGTTTTTCAACTGCGTATGCCGCTCTTGCAGGCAACATCTCGTTGTAGTATTTTGCATATACTTCGTTCATTGCAGCGAAATCATCCATGGAGTTCAAAAGACAAGTCGTTTTAACGACATCTTTGAAACTGTATCCTGCTTCTGTTAGAATTGCTTCTATGTTCTTGAAGACTTGTTCCGTTTGTTCCTTTATGGTTTCAGGCACTTTGCCTGTTTCTGGGTTTACGGGAATTTGTCCCGAGATGAAAAGCATGCCGTTACCTGCCAATATAGCCTGACTGTAAGGTCCTATTGCCTTAGGAGCCTTCGGTGTGTTGATTACTTTATTCATATCTGTATCTTTTTATTTGTTTACCACTATTTGTTTTACTGATTTTCTACCGTTGCAAGTGATACTTATCACGTATGTTCCGTTTTCAAGATTGCCAAGCTCTATTCTCTTGTTCGACAAATCGCAATTCGATTCATTGTAAACCTCCTGTCCCAAAAGGTTTGTTATACATACGTTCTCCGCTCTCTTGTCAGGCGATTGTATTGTTATGTAAGACGAAGCCGGATTTGGAGAGACGGTGAACTCGAAATCGTTTTCCACATCTTTCAAAGAAGAAGGATTTTCCTTTACATATATGCTTTGAACCTCCGAATACGCCTCAGGGCAGGTCGAAATCTGCACTTTCACTCTGTAAGAGTACATTGCAACGCTGTCAGGCGTTTCACTGAAAGTAACGTTGGTGTTGTTCAGGCTTTCCCATGCGGATTCGTTTATTTGTCTTTCCCAATCCACTATATCGCCTCTGTAAGAAACAACTCTCAAAGTACCTGTACTCGAATTCAAAGTTATGGTATCTTCAACTGATTTGTTTATACGACCTCCTCTTGAAATCAATACATTCATCAAAACAGTGTTGCTTGTGTCCTTTATCGTTCCGTTGGAGAACACTATTCGACGGTAGAAAGTACTGTCTTCAAGACTTTCCGGCTGATAATCCCTTTGGTCGGAAACCTGTGTGGCATTCGACCAGTTGCCTGTACGTTTCTTTTCTTGCCATTGGTAAGTGAAATTACCTCTTCCGCCTGTCGGTTCCGAGCCTACCAAGAGTTCCGGTGTTGCTCCTGCACAGAAAGATTGGTCTGCAGAAATAACGTTGTTCTCTATTGCTGGATAAGTAGTGGTAAAGTTTCTCTTAGTACCGTAATTCGTACCGAGATTGGTGGTGATGTATGCCCTGTAATAATAGGTTACTCCTTCCGACAAGGTATCTATCGTACAGTTGAACGTTCCCAACGTTCCGTCGGTCGAAGCATATACCATACTTCCGTCAATAGTAGGGTTTTCGTCGCCGTCAGTCGTGAAAGCAAATCCTTTTGCCACGAAAGTGCCATCTCCCATATTTATCAGATTGGCTTCGACCGTTGCGGCTCCATTGCTTATGTTGCTTGCTGCTCTTGTTATGATAGTACCCAAGCCGCTCAGGGTTGTGAATTGGGAACGTACACCATAGCCTGTTCCGTCCGCATTGCTTGCGTAAGCCTTATAGTATATTGTAGAATTCGGAACAAGGGCGGTAAGCATTGCAGAGAAAACATTGCCTGTCGAATCCGATGGTACATAGTGTATGTTGCTTACCACTATATTGTCCAAATCCTCTGCACTTGTACTCCAAACGATACCCCTTTCGGTTATTGCACTTTCAGCCGCTTCTGCTTCATATACCACGCTGCCCCATGCAACAGCCGTGGTGGAGGTTATTGTCGACGAGGTAACACCATCTGTTCTGACGGCAGGAAGGCTCGACATGAAATTAAATCTTATCAACGAGTCATTCTCGTAATGAATGTTCGTTATAGGCTTATTGGTTAAAGTACCGTCTTTCAAGGTAGAGGCAGGATTTGTGTTGTCCGTGAAGTTGGCATTGCCGGTTGCTCCCGGATAAGGGCAACGGGTCGATTCCACATCGGCATCTCTGCCCGAAGCCGGACGCAAGAAATATCCTCTGTCGTTAGGTGCGGTATTGATTGTATTACTTCCGTTCTGCAACCATCTGTTCAATTTACTTTGATCGCAATGGAAAATCAACATTCCTTCACCCGGCAAATATGTATCCCAACGTGTCTGTTGTCTGTTCTCGACAACAAAATACTCATTCGAGCTCAGAGGTATCATATATGCTACTGTAGTGTCTAAACTGTTCAATGCAGGAAGGTATATGTTCTCTGCCGTGGAAGTCAAGGTATCAAACGTGAACCAATCCGCAATCCACCTTTCCACGGAAGACAATCCGACAGGACTTGCACTGTTGTTCATGTAAGAACCGCTTGCCATCAAATCCCATGTTCCCGGAGTAACAGCCTCTCCACCGCTACCGGAATAGTCGGTATCATAGTAATCAGGAAATCCCAAGACGTGTCCGAACTCATGACAGATGGTTCCTATACCGTCCATTTGAACGGAGTTTCTCTTTTCGGCAGAACATGAATAAGGTCCGAAACGAACACCGTCCTTTACAATATTTCTGTCCACATCGCTTCTGTGCGGCCAAATTTCATCGGAATTACCTGTTGAAGATTCAGGAGTTCCCGCAAATATTATATGTACCGCATCGACTCTTCCATTCCCATCATTATCATAATCCGCATAGTTCACATCAAGGTCGGCAGCATTCAATGCGTGTTGCACGAAACGCGCCATATTTGCATCATGTCCGTAAGATGAATTTTGACCATAGTACCTCATATTGTTCGGAAGGGTATAAGGACCTGCGACATCGATATCCATTATGAACTCTCCGTTGGAGTTATCCCTGTAATAATCCTTCACGGAACCTGTTCCATTGTAATTATCTTGGCTTACAAGGTTCACGAAATCCTCATTGGTATAAGTAAAAGGCAAATCGCTGAATCCGACAAGAATAACCAACAATTTGACAGTACCGTGAGAAGGATACTTGGTATCATCGCTTATTCTTCCCTTTGGAGAACTTGCTTTCATTTCTGAGACCTGATTGCCGGAATAGAACAGATTGACAGGCAAAGTACTCAAAAAAGCTCTTTCTTCAGCCGTTCTCTCATTCGGATTGACCGCCAAGTATTTCGAAGCGACCAAATCGCCTTTCTCGTTCAATATACCGTATGTAAAGAAGCCCTCATCGTTCCTTACCAACATATATTGGTCTGTTGTTTTAGCCCAATGCACATTTTCATCTCCTCCGAGAATGAATGTAAGCATCTTACCATTGGGCTGTTTGATGGTAATCGCTTGTCTGTTTGCCGGAATGGCAAAAACTCCCATGCCTATCATCAGGCACATCAGAAGCATGACCGTTTTTAGTAACTCTTTTCTCATTATATGTTTCTGTTTTTGTTTTTCACTACGCTACAACGCAAATCTTATTGCTTTAAGTATCCGTTCTCTTCATGAATAAGACGTATTCGAAAGTTCTGTCTTACACAATACATCTCGAATCGCCGGAAAACAAAGCGGCAAAGTTACGAGAAAATTTCCTTTCAGCCAAAGAGGCGTATATAAAAAGAAAGAGGACGAGCCTCTGCCCGTCCTCCGAAGTTCTATATAGAACAATTTCTTACTTGTTTACAACCAATTTCTTTGTTTGTTTTTCTCCGTTTACGGACAAGGTGTAGAAATATGTTCCGTTAGCCAAATCGGAAGTGTTTAGGTTTACATTGTAAGATGTACCTGCAACTTGGTTTCCTTGATTCATCATCTTAACCGTTCTGCCCATCATATCGGTGATTACTATATTTACATTACCTGATTTGTTCAAAGAGTAAGAAATAGTAGTCTCACCGTTTGCAGGGTTAGGATAAGCATTCAACGAAGAGCTTGAGCTGATTTCTTCAGGCAAAGAAGCAACATCGCCGAGTATCATACGAATCATAGGAGTAGAGTAATCCGTCGATGAAGGTTGATATAAATTTCCGCCCCAAGCATAATTAGAAGGGATAGTTGATTGGAATATCAACATGGAAGAATATATGTATCCGCCACCGGGGCCGAAACTTCTTAAGTATCTGTCGGTAGCCACTGCGAACTTACCTGTCGCTGCCATACGGTAGCAAGCATAGTAGATTTCGCCCGGCTCCAATCTTACGCTGTTAGGGAACTCAAGGTAAATGGTGCTGAAATTATTGGAATAAGCCAAACCCCAACCGTCTTCCTCCATTTGCCATACTTCGTTACCTTTGTTAAGGTCGGCATCTTGTACAGTGTAAACAGGAGATTGAACAGGTACACCCCATTCGTCTTCAACATCGATTATCATATTATCGTAGGTAACCTGTGTATCACGAGTATTAAACATTCTCAACTTTCCTTGTATCTTTGCACCTGCACGACAAGAGTCGACAGCAGGAACGACTTCTATACCCGTAATGTACTTGACAGAAGTATTCTCGTTGTTTGTTCCGTAAGGCAAACAAACCTCATATCCTGAAACACCTGTTGCAGCTCTGTCTGTTATGTAATTATATCCGTTTTCTCTCACGAAACCGTAAGTAAATGTACCACCTGAATATTCAGTAGATCCTGATGTAGGAGGTTTTGCTATTGCATTTCTATCCTTAGCCCATCTGTAATGTCCTTCATTGTTCTCCATTTGTCCAACTACGTTGAAGTATATGGTATCTCCCAACTCCTTAACAGTCTCTTCGCCATTTGTCAAAATGGTAGATATCGAATAACGACCCTCTTGTTGATAAGGCAAGATGTTGCTGAAAGCGTAAATATCCACATAACGTTGTTCCGTCGTATCGGTAGGTACTCCTGCGTTATCGGTTTCTATGATTCTTGTCATTTTATTAGCCAATGTATCTCCTGTGGAAGCATTCACTCCATAGTAAGTATATGTTGCGTTATCGTTTTCATCGAAAGTTACGGTATTGATTACGTTCTTGGAAACGATATCATTGTATATTGTTCCTCCCGTATTCTCGGCAGATGTTACGTGAACGATGGTATCGGTCATCACGCCGACAGGAATCAAGTGATAAGCCTCTCTGTAGTAGATGGAACTTACAATATCGATTCTGTCCTCAGGCACTTCCGAGTAGTAAATGTCATCAACCAACCAAGCATAACCTTGTGGTTGGTCTGCATTTGCAGGAGAGTATGCACGTATTCTGACGTAAGTCTGTTGACCTTCGTTTTCTGCAACAGAGTTTGCATTATATGTACCACGAGGAAGGGTAACTCTCTTGGTACCAATTATCAAAGAATTGCCGTCCACCTCAAGTCCTCTGATGTTGAACTCTATCGAGTCGTAAGTAGAGAAGTTTGCGTCATTACTCCAATCGATGTAGTAACGCTCTCTGTTGAAACGGTAACCCACTTGGTTCAACCAGATATCAACTCCTCTCATACCATAGCTTTCTATCGGTTGATTAAACTTGATTATGGCTTCATTGTTGCTTGTGTTCAAGCCGGCTTGTTCAATATCCAACCAACTCAAGAATGCAAATCCGTTCTCGGCAGAAGGAGAAATATCATATCTCGATGTTCTGTTCCAGAACCAATAACCACCATCTCTCGCTATGTTTATATCGAAGAAAGCAGATGCTTGTGTTCCATGAGAACCGAGACCTGTCATGTCTGCTCTGTACCAACCGTAGTTCGTTCCATCAAGAGGACCGAAAACAAAGTCGTAACCGGACGCATCTGAAAAGTCGCACAAAAGATGTTTTGTTTCTCCGTCCTTGCGGCCGTTCAAATTATTTTGTTGCTTTTGATACTTTAACTCCTGTAAAACAGCTGTTTTGTCAAGAGTTGTCTTCTGCGTCTTTTGAATAGCATCCGCTTTGATACCTATCTGTGCAAAAGCCCCACCGGTACCCAGCAACAATGCCAACGCTAATAATGTTTTCTTCATTTTTGATTGTTTTTTTGTAAGAAACTATTTGATGTACTCAACTATACAATTTGCAAATATACCACATTTGCAAACAATAGCAAGCATACTAACGCATTTTTCGACGAAATGTTTTTCTGTCGGGAAAGAAAATTTCATCCTTTCATGCCTTTCATTCCTTATTTCAAGCCCTTGAAAAACCGTTTCTTTACCACACTTTACTCAAACGCCGTTCGGCGAAAATAAAACGCCGAAAGAATTTGCTGAAACGGCGATTTATTTTTGTGCTTCGCAAAGGGGTGGGTTATAAACGGGCAAGAAATGCGGGTTTGCTTGCTTTCTACTTGCGGTAAATACCTTGCAGAATGATTGCTCCGGAGTTGGTGCCTTTGAGGAAGAAAAGGAATGGTTTGTTGAAGCAGATGTTTTCTTCATTCTTGGCATCTATGATTTTGTCTTCCATGGATTTTTTCATGCTTTGAAGAATTGCTTCGGTAGGCTTTTGAAGGTGTATTTTCGTACTGAGTCGTATTGCGGTATGTTGCCGGATTACCGTATCCGTGATTATATCGGGGAGTTGCATTTCCGTTTCCGTCTCAAAGTCTTCGAATGTTGGGAACATGAGACTTGTTTTCCGAACTTCCATTCCATCGATAAGATTCTTGTATCTCTGTTCGGTAAGGTCTCTGAGGTAATCGCTTATTTGCTTTTCAGCCGGCATTATCAACAGAAGACTGTAATTGCCGTTGCCGACAGGTATGTCTGCCATTGTCTCTTCCTCCGTTTCGAGTGTATTGAAGTTTCCGGACAGTCGGAAGAAATTGCGTTTTGTCTTTTTCAGATTGCAGTCCGAGAAAAATGCGGGCATGGAATTTAAGGCATCTTCGTATATGAGTGGCAAAAGGATATCGGTTTCGCACTTGAACTTTCCTGTTTCGGAAGTATCGGTTCGGGAGAAGAAAACCAAAGTCGAGTCTATTGCGTGCATTGTCTGCTCCAACGAAAGGAAGTTCCTTTTGAGGCTTTCCTGCGTTGTGTCGGAGAAAGTACAGTATTGCTCCAAGGCTTTGAGGTATTCTTCATCTGTACCGGCAAGACTTAATTCTTTCAGCAGGTAAAGAACAGAGCAGGCTTGATTTCCCGATGTATCGACAGGCTGAACCATGCTGCGTATCAGCTCAAAGTTCAATCCGTTTGCCATTCGAAACAAAGCTATATGTTCTTGCGAGAACACTTCGGCAGGAGTACCGGCAATGCTTGGGGCAGAGATGGAAACGCCGTACTGTTCCTTCGATTTGTCTTTTGAGCAACAGACGACGAAGAGCAGCAGAAATATTCCGCATAATGCTTTTGTTTTTCGTAATGCCGTTGTCGTCATTTGCAATCGCCGTATAAACCTTATATTCAAGGTAACTGAAAATTCGATACTTTATTTTGCGAAGTCGCAATAACGGTGTATTTTCCCACCTCGTCTTTCCTTTCCGCCGGAGACGCTAAGGCGAGTTATCGATGGCTTTTTGCTCGATCCGCAAAAAAGTTTTACCTTTACAAATCGAAAAACAGTTGTTCCGATATGAAGCATTCGGGCAATCATCTAATAAGAGACAATGATGAGAAAGCATATCGCAATTATCCTGTGTTTGTTCGCAAGTCTTTATTCGCAAGCACAGATAAACACAATCGAGGATTTGAAAAACAGACCTTACCCTCAATGGTTCTCCGATGCGAAGCTGGGAATTTTCGTACATTTCGGATTGTACAGCGTGCCGGCATATAGCGGTAAAGAGCAATATGCGGAATGGTTTTACAAAGGTTTGATTTCGGGAGACAGCCTTCGCATAAATTTTCAGAAAGATGTATTCGGCAAGGACTTCCGTTACGAAGACTACAAAGACTTGTTCAAGGCGGAGTTGTTCGATGCCGAACAATGGGCAGAACTGTTCCGCAAATCGGGTGCAAGATACGTTATCTTCACTTCAAAACACCATGACGGGTATTGCATGTACAACAGTCGTTATGCACAGGGTTGGTCATCGGCAACGACCGCTCCTGCAAGGGATTTCTGCATGGAGTTGAGCCGAGAGGTCAGAAAGAAAGGTTTGAGAATGGGCATGTATTACTCCTTGACCGAGTGGACGAATCCTTTGTACAGATGGACGGTGGATACGACCAAAAGCATAGACGAATATGTGGCAAAGCATCTGCACCCTCAGTTCAAGGAAATGGTGGACAAATTCATGCCCGATGTTATTTTCTCCGATGGGGATTGGGATTTCGACCATAAAACATTCGGAAGCGAAGAATTAGTAAGCTATTACTATGACAAAGTCGGCGAAAATGCCATCGTGAATAATCGTTGGGGCAAAGGTTTTGATTATGGTTATCTCACGCCCGAATACAGTGAAGCAATAAAAGAGACAAATCGCCCTTGGGCGGAATGCAGAGGGCTGAGCCGCTCTTTCGGACTGAACAGAAATGCCGATTTGGCGAGCTATATGACAAGCGAAGAACTGATCCGACACTTCGTTCGCTTGGTTGCAGCAGGTGGAGGACTGACGATAAATGTTGCTCCTGCCGCCGACGGAAGCATTCCTTTGCTTCAACAGGAACGTTTGTGCGATTTGGGAGAATGGTTGCAGCTGAACGGAGAAGCCATTTACGGTTGCACCGCTTTTGAAAAACCGAACGAGACGTATGATGCGATGGCTTTGCGTTCCGATGAAAAGATAGATTTCGATTGGGTGAGGAATGCACCGGACAAAGGCATACCTGCCGACAACTTTACAATACACTGGCATAACGAAATGATGCCGGAAAAGACGGAAAAGTACAAATTTTATCTTCGAGCCGACGATAATGCGGGTCTGCAAATAAAAGACGAAAGCGGAGTGGTTGTTTTCCGTCTTGCAGCAGAGAAAGAATCCGTGCAAGCAGAGGTGAAATTGAAAAAGAACAAGAAATACTTCTTGGAACTCGTCTATTCGGAAAAGACGGAAGAGGCTTCTATAAGATTATTCTGGGAGAGTCCTTCATTCGAAAAGCAGGCTGTCTCTATCCCCGGCAGAAAGTGGACGGGGGAAACGGATTGGAAGCAAAGCTATGTTTGTTTTACCGTTAATGATGACCACCTGTATGCGATAGCTCTCGAACCTGTTTCAAAACAATTAAGTTTCACCTTGGAAAAAGCTCCGAAGGAAGATATGAAAGTATGTTTCCTATCGACCGATTCCATATACCTCGATTGGAAATACGATAAGGAAACGAAGAGGCTTACAATCGATACATCGACAATACACCCTGCCGATGTGAAATCGAAAGGAGCTTACGTATTCAAGTTGGAAAACTACATGAAAAACCATTAAGAAGATGACAGATGTTTATTCGCTTGCTCTCTGCAAAGTCAGAGGAATAGGACCCGCCATAGCAAAAAAGTTGATGGACGTTTATCCGTCGGCACAGGCTTTGTTCGAGGAAACGCCTGCAAATTTGCAACAGTTGTTCAGGGGCAAAGAGAAAACGATAGAGGACATCATAAGCCGCAAAATGTTTCCTCGTTGCAATGAAGAGCTTGAATTCATGGATAAAAACAACATTCGTTGCTACTTCATAAAGGACGAAGACTATCCTTACAGGCTCAAAGAGATAGATTCGCCTCCCACATGTCTGTTCGTCAAAGGAAACGGAAACTTGGATGCCCCAAGAACGGTATCGATTATCGGTTCAAGGCACGCAAGCGACTATGGAAAGTGGGTAACCGCAAGCATAGTTCACGAATTGAAAGCTTACAACGCCTGTATCATAAGCGGACTTGCCTACGGCATAGATTCGGCTGCCCATATCTGTGCTTTGAATGAGGGAATGTCCACATTCGGAGTATTCGGACACGGTTTGGACAAAGTATATCCCGTTCAAAATTACAATCTGGCTCAATCCATGTTGGCACATGGCGGACTGGTAAGCGAGTTCTTCTCTCTGACACCGGCAAACGCCTACAATTTTCCGCAAAGGAACAGAATCATCGCTGCATTGAGCGATTTGTGCATAGTCGTCGAGGGAGGCATAAAATCAGGTTCAATGATAACGCCGAGATATGCAAGAGAATTCGACAGGGAAGTGCTGGCTGTCCCGGGCAGGATAGGAGACGCTTATTCGGAAGGCTGCAATAATCTCATAGCCTCCAATGTTGCAGGTTTATTATCGGATATTACCGCCATCGGTTCGGTAATGAATTGGACGAATTCTCCGAAAACAGATTTTACAAAGCCGCAAAAGGTCGTTCAAACGGAAAAAGCACCCGAACGAATCGAAAAGAAACTGCCGGAAATGACGGAACAGGAAAAAATAATCTACGATTTCATTCGTCAAACAAAGAAAGCCGGCATCGATGATTTGCTCACACAATGCCGACTCGATTTTGCGTCCGTAAGTATCTGCCTCATGAACCTCGAATTGAAAGGTTGCATAGCGGCTCTTCCCGGAAAATGTTACGAATGTCTTATTTGAAATTATCGCTCAGCTTTTTCAATTCCGCTGCGGCGGACATTCCTTTATACAATATGTTATATACAGCTTCCGCAATAGGCAGACAAACCTTTATTGTCTCGTTTGCCTTGTGTATGCAGTTCGCTGCATAATATCCTTCCGCAACCATAGCCATTTCCAACTGTGCGGACTTGACGGAATAGCCTTGTCCTATCATCTGTCCGAACGTTCTGTTGCGACTATGTTGCGAATAAGCCGTTACCAACAGATCCCCCAAATAGACAAAACAGTTGATATTTCTCTTCTGGGGAGCAACGGCATCGAGGAATGTCTCCATCTCCTGTGCTGCATTGGCAATCAAAACCGCTATAAAGTTATCTCCGTACCCTACTCCGTGGGCAATGCCTGCTGCAAGGGCGTAGATATTCTTCATGACAGAGCCGTATTCTATTCCTCTGACATCGCACGATGTTATTGTCTTGACAAAGCGACATTCCAACGCCTTTGCAATTTCGCAAGCGAACTCTTCATTATGAGAACCAACCGTAAGATAGGTCAATCTCTCTTGTGCGATTTCCTCTGCATGCGAAGGACCGCTCACAACGGCTTGATTGTTCAAATCGATTGCAAAAACATCATTTATGTAATCGGCAACAATCTGATTGGTTTCGGGAATTATTCCCTTGGTTGCACAGATTATGCGTTTATCTTTCAAGTCTTGCGAAGTCAATGAACCGAGGCTGCGAGCCACGAAAGCCGCCGGTATGACAAGGATTATGTTCCTGACCTTTGAAACGACTTCCCGTATATCGGTAGAGATGTGAATTTTATCTTTATCCAACTCGCAAGAACGCAGATAGAGGGGGTTGTGGCCGTATTGCTCAACCCCGTCTGCTATTTCCTGCTCTCTGACCCACCAATGTACTTTCGTATGGGTTTCAATCGCAATTCTGACTATTGCCGTAGCCCAGCTGCCGCTGCCTAATACTGCAATCTCCATGATGTCTTACAATCCTAAAACCTTTTTGCCTTGGTTATATCTTATATCCTTAGGTATTCCGAGACTGTTTATTTTGTCCAAAGACTTTTGAAGTGCAGGACGTATCTTTCCGTTTTTCTCCGAGTAAGCCTTTGCCTCTGCCAAATCGCCCATTCCTTCGACTTCCAATATCTTGGCAGCCCAAGCATTGATTGCTTTCATGGCATTGTCGAAGTCTATCACGTAAAGCCCCTCGTTGTTTTGGCTGAACGCTTTGTGGTCTTCGAGAAAGTTGAAGCACATCATGTTCGCCACTCCGTGAGCCGAAGCCGCACCGAAACGAACGGAACGCAAAATGCCTGCGATGAAGGTTGCGATTGCATCGTCCTTGCTTATACCGCTGATTTCGCCCCTGTCGATAAGAGTGCATACCATGTACAATCCCAATATATCTGCCTTTGCCTCTTCCCAAGAAGAATAGTAATTCGCCAAAGCGGTTCTTACATTGCCCTTGCCGTTGATTGTGTTCTTTATTCCCAAGCCATGAGCGACTTCATGGAAGGTTACGTTGTAGAAGAATGCGTCGAACTTGACGTTTTTCAACTGTTCCTTGCTCATGACATTGTCTGCTATTGGTTGAAGGATTGCATCGAATTTGGCTTTCATGGCATTCTTCAACTGCAAACGTCTTGCTCCTTTCTTCAACTGCACTCTCTCATCATTCGGAAGGTTGATTGCTATCGTTTTGCTGCCCGCATTGCAATCTCCTGCATAGAATATCACATCATATACGTTCAAATCGGACTCCGTTCCGGGTACTTCTTTCTTGAATTTCTCGTCGCAAGGCAAGCCTTTTTGCAATTCCGGCAACATGGCGGTGAACTTGGCAAGTTTTCCGCTCTCTTCCTCGTCCTTAACCAAGACAAAGGCTTCGTATGCTGCCTTCGTACCGAAAAGGCGATCCTCATAATTTTCGATAGGACCCACAACGAAATCCAATTTGCTGCTCTTCATATCCATCCATGCCATGTCGGAAGCAAAGTAATCGTCTGTCTCGAAAGCCTTCTTCCTTTCTTGCAAATACTTTTTCAAACCTGCGTCCTCGGCAAGAGCTATCGCCTTATCCAACAGGGTACACACCTTTTGAATTTGGTCTTTGTACTCCTCTCTATACCATTTCACTACAAGTTTTCCATCGTTGTCTCTTCTCAAAACGGTGTAAAGACTGTTTTTGTTCTTGTCCTTCAAGGCATCGAACTCCTCTTTCGTCATATCCTTGGGATAAAAACATGCACCAAGCGGCTTTTCGCCGAAACCGCTCACGAAAGGCTTCATATCGTTCAACCTTTCCCAAGGACCGTAGTTAATCATCGCAAATTGCTTTACGTATTCGTCCTTTATCGTATCCATATCGGCTTTGTTGCCGTAGGATTGTTGCCAAAACAAATCGTCCATTATTTTGGCGATGTCAAGGAATATTCCCACCAATTCCTTTTCCTTAGGTGTCAATTTGCTCAAATCCGTAGTCAAATCCACAGGAGCGAATTCTTCAACTTTTACCTGCATTTCCGATTTCTTTTCTGCTTGCTTCTCATTGCCGTTCTTGCCGCAACCGGCGAAGAAAAGACAAGTCAAAGTCAAGATTGTCAACAATTTTCTCTTCATTTCTTCAATCAAAATTAGTGAATAAAATACTTAAACCGAATGCGAAGATACGACAATTTGGCGTACCTTTCGGGACTTGGAGCAAAAGTCATTCCAACAAGCCGAAAACAGTTACAATGTCCGGCTTTGCAATCACCTGAAAACCAATCCGAAAAAGCGAAACATTTTTATACCTTGACGAAACACCGTTTCGTTCCATTGAAACGGCGTAAGAAAAAATTATTGCGGCGTTTCAGTAAAATGAAACGCCGCTTTATTTTCAGGGTATCGGTTTTATCGGAAAAGGAAGTTGCCGCTTATTTCATTTTTCTTTTCAGTCTCTTTCCAATAAGGCTTTTTGCCGAATGTCAGGTTCAAGCCCATAAATACGGAAACACCGCTCAAATCAGCCATATTGAACGAAAGTCCTCTTGATGAATTGAATGACATGCCGAGATTGAAGTTTACCAATCCTGCATTTGCACTTATCATTGCGGAAGGGTTGAAGAAAGATGTTGTCATGAATGTATTACCTGCCGATATTGAGACGTGTTCGGTGCGTAGGGCATATAGAACGGATAATCTGCCATCTATAAGTTTGCCGTTCCATATTTTGAAACCTGCAAGTGAGTGAAGATAATGTATATCTGAGAATTTCCATGTATATCCTGCATTCACCTTGACAGGTGTCGCCCTTGTGTATGAATCCTTATCAACTGCGTGAATATCGAAAGCATTTCTCAAACTATCCGTTATATCGTCCAAATAGTCCGATATTGCCGTTCCTATGCTGTCTATACAGGATTCCACACCCTCAAACCTGACAACCTTGCCGGGGTTAATGGTTTTTATCTCGCTTACATTGGAATTCCAGTTTATAAAGCCCATATCGCTTATGGCTAAACTGACTTCCATCTCATCATTTATCTTATAAGTTGCACCCAAATCAAAAGCCAGTCCGACATTACGGAACATGTTTGAAGTTATATCGGCAGCCTCGCCTGCATTAAACTCTGTTTTTGAATCCTCATCAAATAAGGAACTCATTATAAGGTTGCCGGCAATATTTGAAGTGTAAATATCCACATCGCATTGTGCAGCAATCTCATCTTTATCGTTGTATTGCAATCTTACATCGGAATTCTTGGTATGAATATCTGCCATTCCGAATAACAATTTCACCCTTCCGCCCACGGTGAGTTTGTCGTTTATCTCTCTTGCATAGCCGAAGGAGTTAGCAAGATAGGTGGTCATTTCAAGCAACTTGCCATCGAACAATTTGGTTTCCCCGCTCGGCACATCGGTTCCGTACAATGCAAAGTCGAAAACATCTTTCGAGAAATTAAATCGCAAATCGGAACTTATGGACATATCAAAAGTAAAGTAGTTCTTTCCTCGTCTCAGACCGAAACCGAGAATATTCTTATCCAATCCGAAAGAAAAATGATTGTTGTCCTTAAGTTTGTCTGCAAATCCCCGTATATCAACCCTCAAAGAGTCGGAATAGACAGGGTGTCGGTTTATTATGTCGTGATAACAAAAACCGGAACTGTTGAAATTAAAGCCGAGCATACCTACACCGAAAGAGATATACATATCATTGTTCGGGAAAAATGCCGGATTGGAAATACCGGGTTGAGGAACGTCTTTGAAGAAATACAAAATGTCTTTTTGTTGAGCTTTTGTGTCAATGGTATTCAGGCAAAGTGCCATTAGAATTGTAATACCTATGTATCTATATATTTTCATGACTGTATCTTCCTTATGATTGAACGAAATAATGAGATTTAGAAACTGAAATCGGTTGCCGCCTTCACACGAGCCTTTATTTTTATGGCTGCATCTTGTCGGAATCTTACGTAAGGTCGATTGCCGTTACTGTCAGCGGAACTGTTAAGTTTGAAAGCGGATTTGACCTTGTTCGCTTTTTTCAATTGTTCGTATTTTTCTGCTGTCAGATTTGCCGATATTGTTTCGCCGACAGGGCTGAGTGCATTTCCGTTTGCATCAACCGGTGCCCCTTTCATCTTGACCGGTTTGGCAAAAAGGGTATCGAATACTTGTTCATTCTCATCTAATAAAAGGAAATTCAATTCCAAACTTGCAGGAATTTCATTCTCCACAAACAATGTCAATGTTGCCGATTTCAAGAAGTCTATATCATCGGTGAAATCCAAAGACGAGGTTGTATCTTCGTAGTAAAGGTCGGTCAATCTGGCTTTTATCGGAATCGTGGTACAGGTTTTGAGATTTATTACGGCATCATGAGGACGAACGAACGCAGGAAAATCGCCCGAATGTAAAGCATCGGAAAATACAATGTCAAGATTATAAATCACCTTTTCGGGCAATACCTCTATCGCAGAAGCATCTGTTTCCAAAGATTGACGCGTGGTTATTCCCCATTGACCGGGGCTGGGACTTCTTTCTATATGAAGTGTATCGTAGTGCGTGAAGAAATCTGTCTTTTTACCTGTTGCAGTCAGGCTATAAACATCGGGAACGATATATGCACCGATGCCGACATTCGTTTCGGCATATATGTCGAAAGTAAGTTTCTCCAAATCTATTCCCCCCTCTTCGATAAAACTGCTTATGCTCTCATCGTTAAATGAATCGAATAACAAAGTATCGAAAACGGGTACAACGGCCTTACCGACCTTGCCGTATGCCAAGTCTATCGAAAAAGGCGTAACATCGATATTCACTTTGACACCATAATCTCCTCCCGTGCAAGCCGTATTACTGCCAAGCTCGACAATGACCCTATATCTCAGGTCTATGTATTGCTCACCTGAGTTTTCGATGCTGTCTTTCAACAGAATGGTATAGTTCCTAAGGTCGAGCGTTTGTCCTTGCAATGCTCCGCTTGGGGAGGCTATTTGAAACCTTTGGGAATAGAATCTGCCTGTCGTGTTATCTCTGAGACTCGATGAGCTTAATTCTATATAGGTATTAAAAGGCAGATTTGTGTTTGCTGATATGGTCAATCCGCCAGAACGTAACAACAAACTGTCTATTGAAACGTCTTCCTCGAACTCGTCCAACAACAGACTTATATCCTCGCTCGGAAGTTCCTCCGCAGGATATTGCACCGTCATATCCGAAACATCTATTCCCGACGACGCAATGGAAGAAACATCGGGGATACTTAATGCCGGCAAATCGATTTCCACATTCTGTACGTTTTCGATTTCTTTCACGAAACCAAGCACATCGAAAGTGTCTGCTCTTGTGTAAGACAGTTCAAGAAAGTCTCCATCGGCATCATGACGCGTTACGACTTCCAAACCTTCTTGTCCCTCTGCCAAAGAGTCCAAATCGAGGAAATCCCTGAACAATGCCTTCGTTTCAAACAACGGCACACCTATCGAAGGGTTTATCGTAGTCTGAGAAAGCCTGTCGAAGTCGAAGTCGTCTTCATTTACACAGGATTGAAATAGTATCATACCTGCGAATAGAACCGAAAAGAATAGTGATTGTCTCATAATTATCTCGTTTTTCGTTTTAATATTACTGCAAAGTTAGAAGGTGAAACTCAGTCCGAGGGAAGGCATGATTGGCAGTTGGTCAACTCGTTCTGAGGTTATGCGGTTGTAGTAAAAGAGATTGTTCCTGTTATAGACGTTTGTTACGCTCAGGTTTATTTCAAGTATGGAACGCTTGCCTATCTCGAAGCGTTTCTTTGCGGAAATGTCGAAGCGATGATAGTCCGGCAGGCGGTGCGAATTCAAATCGCCGTATATGGTGGTCAATGTGCCGTTCTGATTGATGTAATCGGTATTTATACCACCGGAAAAGTCGAGTTGTTCCATCATGGACGCAGTCGGTGTGTAAGGGAAGCCGCTACCGTAATTCCATCTGAAACTTAATTCAAAACTTCTGTCCATTCCGAATTGATAATTCACCAAAAGATTGATATTATGTCTTCTGTCGTAATGCGGAGCGTATGTTTGAACTTCGTTGGTTTTGGTAACCTTGCCCAAAGAGTAGATTGCCCAAACGTAAAGCCTGCCATCATCGTATTTTAACGATAAATCACCGCCATAAGCCTTGCCGTCCTCGACTATGTATTCCTTTTTGAGGTAGTCAGGTTTGTCTCTGTGTTCATTATCATCAAGATACATACGGTCTTTGTTAGCCGAGGCTGTTCGGGACATGGTTTTATAGTATAGTTCAAAGTTGAGAGAAAGTTTTTTGAGTATGTCATATTCCATTCCGAAGATAAGGTGGTCGGATTTCTGCACGTATGAACTTATCGCCTCGCCTTTGTAGCTTGTTACTATGTTCAAATCGGGACTTACGGTAAGATAACCCGTGAACAAATTGACTATATCGCGATCGCTTTTGGTATCCATGAATACCTGAGAATAGATACCTCCGGCAGCTTTCAAACGGAAATTTTCCGAAACATTGAGCTTAAAAGATAAACGCGGCTCCGGTATCAAGCTTGCAACGGAAGCATAATATGAAGCACGGAAACTCGGTTCGTAAACGAACCTGCCTGCCACTCCTCTGAAAACGGCGTAAGCTGCGAACTCGGTAGAATAATCCGTTATGGTATCGGACGCAGAGAAGGAGGTCTTTGTGGTGTTGCCGAGCATATTCAATCCGTATTTAAGCCTGTTCTCTCCGAAGAAGTTGGTTACAGCCATTCCGATATTGAAACCTCCGATATTGCTCATCTGCTCATTTGCGGACGAAGTCTCGGTCATTTTCATCGTATAGTCGGAATATGCAACCACTCCTTCAACCAAAGAAGAACCGCTACCGGGAAGAAGCAGGAAGTTGGCTCCAAATGCGGTGTTTCTCCAATTGAAATCGGCTATGGCTTCGTATCGATTGACCTTATCCGTGAAATTGAGACCGAAAAAGTTGACCTTACTTCCGTTATCCGTTGCAAGGGTCAGTTTTCCGTAAATATCGAGGAAATCATACGGCAGTTCTTTGTCCATATAGGAGTAAATGGAAGTGGAAGTCTGCGAAAGGTAGGAGTTTTTCGCATTCAGAATATATGATAAACTGTATCGTCTTTTTTCGTTGTTCTTGATAATCGGACCTTCCAACAACAAGCCTGCTCCGAATGTGGAAAGGGAAATTTTACCACTTGTATTCTTTTTGTTTCCGTCCTTTGTGGTTATATCCAAAACGGAAGACAATACACCGCCATAGCGAGCGTCGAAACCGCCTGTGTAAACATCGGCATTCCTTATGATGTCCGTTTCAAAAACAGAGAACAAACCTATCGAGTGAAAGGGATTATAGACGACCATTCCGTCCAAAAGCACTCTGTTCTGAATGGCAGAACCGCCTCGAATATAGAGTTGACCGCCTTGGTCACCGGAAAAAACCACTCCGGGCAAGACCTGAATATATTGAGCCAAGTCTGCCTGACCACCGATTGAAGGCATCTGCTGTATATCTTTCGATGTGATTTTTTCGACCGAGACATTGCTCTCCAATCTCACAGCTTCTCTTTTCCCGCTGACCTCAACGATTGCCAATTCCGTCGAAGAGGGTTTAAGTTCCACCTTTATGGAGGCTACTTTCCCCTTTTCCACCTCGACAGTATACTCCGCTGTCTCATAACCTATGAAACTCACCTTGATAACTTGGGTTCCTGCTTTCACCTTTGAGAAGACAAAATAACCGTTTATGTCGGTTGTCGTTCCTGTCGTGGTGCCTTTGAGTATCACATTGCCATAAGCAATCGGCTCACCTGTCGTTTTATCATATACAAAGCCTCTTATGGAACCTGTTTGTGCGACGAGACAGAGACCGGATACCATAAGAAACAAGAAAGATACTATTCTATTTATATTGTTATGCTGTTGCATTGTATCAATGTGTCAATTTGTAAACCAATTCTTTCAACAATTCGCCTTCATTGTCTATCGAAGCAAAGCCGACGCCTTTACTCTTCAATTCATACTCTCTTATCAGGGATATATTTTGCATTATTTTATCCGAACCATACTTTTGAGCCGGTACTGCATAATCTCTCGCAAAGAACGACGGCACTTTGATTGCCGATGCCACCGATGCATCGGATTTGTCAGGCAGTTGTGCTACCACCAACAGCTTCACGAAGTATGTAAACAAGTTTGCGAACACCACAGGCAAAGGATTTTCTTTTACATGTGCAGCCATGTGGCACACGCACTTGTTTATCTTCTCGTAATCCAACTTTCCGATGGCTTTTTGCAGTTCAAAAACGTTGTAATCCTTGCTTATGCCGATATGAGAAGACACATCGGAGGATTTGATTTCCTTTCTGTCTTTGATGTTGATAAGCAATTTTGAAATCTCATTGCTTATCTTCATAAGGTTATTGCCGAGATATTCCGCCACCATCATGGAAGCCTGTTGCTCCATGACGAACCCTTTTTGCTTTACGAAAGTATCGATCCAACTTACCAACTTTTCTTCCCGTATCTTCTGACTTTCAAAAACCGTTCCGACCTTGCCGATTTTTGTGGTGAGGCTTTGCGGGAACTCTTTCGCATTGTTGACAATCACAAAAACAGTACTCGAAAGGGGAGATTGCAGATACTTGCTCATTTTCTCCAACTCTCTTTTGTCCATCGTCTGAGCCTCTTTCAGCATTACCAATCGATGTTTCGCCATCACCGGATACTGTTTCGCAGACAAGACAACCTCATCCATGGACGCATCTTTACCATAAAACACGCTCATGTTGAAATCCTTTTCTGCCTCATCGAGTACCTCCTGCTCGAATTTCCCGCTCAGGAGTTCCAAATAATAGAGTTCCTCTCCTTTCAGAAGATAGACAGGTTTCAAATCGCCGTTCTTTATCTCTTTTTCTATACTTTCAAATGTTGCTGCCATAAGCGAGTGGCGAAGATACGAAAAAATTCCAAGTCCTTACGCAAGCCATGAATTTTATTTTCAATCGAAACAGGCAAGTCTTCACTGCACTGCAATCGGAACATACCTCATCTTAATTTGCATTCACCAACTTCCATATATATTCTTTCGTCCGACTCATCGCTTTCAATACGAATGTTCCCGCATCGGGTAACCTTATTTTCTTCTTTCCCCTTACGCTATCCACAATCCTGCCCCGCATATCATATAATTCCATGTACTCTATTTCCTCTTCGCATTCCAATATCACCCAATCCCCGTCTCTGAACAGACGAACATTCGACAACTGTAACGTTTCATCGAAAGAAGGCAGCGTTTTGTACAACTTCAATCGTAAATGCTTGGTCGCCTGCGGAGACTGAAAAGTATATACACTGTCCTGCACAAAATCGAACAGCCTTGTTCCGCTTTCCTTGTCCGTAAGTTCTGCAAGAAGATAAGAATTCATAGAGTCGTTCTTCAAAACGAGCGAATATACATCGAGCCGTGGAAGATTGATCTCGAAATCCAATGCTATGCTGTCCTCAAACAGTGGCATGGTTTTGAATGAATATCTTTCTCCGTTGCACTCAAAAGCAATCATTGCCTTATTCTCGTCCATCGAAAACTTATGATTGTCCGTCAAAGGGTCGAATGCCTGATTTGCAGCGGTCGAAAATTCCAAGGTTGCTTTATCCGAATAATCGGAGGTGTTCAAAATCAATGACAATGCTTCATTATCGTTCGGAGGCAAAGGGCTTAAAGGCATTCTATGCAAAACGAGATTTGCGGAATTGCTCATCTTCTCCACAAGAAAACCCTCAAAAGGCTGCAAACTATCCCTTTCGTTCAATGGAACGAAGATACCTGTTTTCTTATCGACAACCTGCGGCAAGGAGACTTCATCTCTGAGCAGTTGATTGACGCATACCGTGAACGGATACGGATTATAGGTGAATATGGTTTGCAAAGCACTGCTCTCCAAACCCGACATACCGGAGGCGAGCAGCGAATAGCTTTGCTCGTTGTTCAATTCGCCTGTAAAGCTCAACGTTGCGTCCGAATGTATCTTCATTGCGTATGATTGCGTTTGCGAGAACTCTTCCGATTGTGGCAAACCGGTCGTTTCCAAAGCCGTTTCGGAAGACAGAATTGCCGAAAGGCTGTCCCTGTTCGCAAGATTTACGTTTATCGGAAAGCCGAACAATCCGTAAGAAACTTCCCTTTGCGGTTCTTTTCCGAAATTCATATCCACGGAGACACCGGTTCGGCTGCTTAAAACACCGTTATTCAAGAACTCTGCTTTCTCGGCTCCCGTTGTATCCTTTATGAAGAGATGATAACATAGTGCGGTATCGCCCTGATTGATGCACAACGTTTGAGGATTGTATAAAACGGCTTCATCTGTCTCTGTAGGAATGCCCTCCGTCCAATATTCGTCGAACCAATTGCCGCTTTGGGTTCTTCGAGTTACCTTTCCTGTTTTGAAAACGACCGATGAGGATCTCACTTCTTCGCCGGATACTTCCGCCAAGAGGTATAATTCGTATGTGGTATTGCTTTGCAATCCCTCCGGAGAGAGAATGCCATCATCGGGATTGAAATTCACTATGACGGAATCCGTGCAAAGACCGTGCAAAGACCCATCCATTTCATGCTTTCCGAAATCCGCAAAATCTTCTGCCCCGTTCGTGGAAAGATTTCCCAACTGCTGCCATTGGCTTGCCAGCGTCGGAAAACCGCTTTGCACGTTCGTCTTCACACCTTTCGTAACCCATGAACGACGTTGCAGAACCGTCTTCGCCGTTCTTGTTTCTTCATCGACCCAACCTTGTTGATTGCTTATGCTTTCGCCGAAATTGCCGAATATATCTATCGTATCATTCCCCTTTATCAAAGCAATGGGGTCGTTACCGTCTATTACAACCTGTCCTAACACGGACGGATTGACATAGAATACCCCGTTGACATTGTTTTCCATGGCTTGCAAGGCTTGCAATATAACTATGCAGGAATCATGCTTTATCGTATCTCTTGCCGTAAAGCCTAATATCACGGTGGAATTGTAGTTGCCTCCTCCGGCATGAATATCCGTTACCACCCTGTAATCCTCCAAACAAATATCTCTGCCTGTTCCGTTATATATCTCCAAAGCTCGGTTATATGCATCTGCACTCGATACCTGAGAAAAGAACAAATCCGTTGCATAAACGGTGTTTTCGTCCGAGAGGCGTTTCAAGACGTAGCGGGGATTGGAAAGATTGTCGCAACAGGATACGGATATATCGACCGAGTGCGGCGAAATATTGCTGACGGCACCCGTTGTAACCGCCTTGGAGGTGCGAAACAACAATGTATCCGTACGTCCCGCAATGCTGCAACCATATCCCGTATCTGCTTTCAACATGTTCAGCACGCAGGAGTCCGCAGTCGTTGAAAGACTTCGCATATATGTGGTAATAATATCGGAAGACGACACTTTCAAATCATCGAAAGCAACAAACCCGGTGGTCGTAAATTCAAGTCGAAAGCCGTTGCAAGGTTTATTGAAAACAGTATCCACAATGCGGGAAGCGTTCTTGGGCAGAGCAATGCTTTGCAAAAGAGATCGATTGCCTGCTTCATCGACAAGATAAACCGAAAATGTGCAGGCTCTTGAATGTTCCGATTTCAAGAAATAGGACAAACGTACTTGATTTCCATACTTGCTTAAATCGAGATAAGGAGTGGAAAAAGCTCCGTCGGTATTGAAGAAACATGTATCCCCGTTGGGAGAATATAACCTTTTTGCCCGACAATTCGGATAAAGAGTGTAGGAATTCGGCAGGCGGAGCAGTTGAGCGGCATTGCAAATCATGGCACCCCTCTGCACGGAAGGGAAACGGGAAAAGTCCTCCGCAAAAATCAACGTATCATCGGCTCCGATGGTGAATACTTCCAAAGACAATTCCTCTCGTTCTGCATTCTCGAATTCCACAACCGCAGCACCGCAAGACACATTCCGCAAACCAATCTGCCCATGCAACACCACAACCTGCAACAACGCAGCAACAAACACCGAGAACAAACATATAAATCTAAATTTCATGACAATACTTTCTTTATTCACATTACCGAAACGCCTTATCACCGGATACGAAACCCACATATTTACATACCTTTGAGCCATTCGACAAGCAAAGGTACAATTTATACGCAAATTCAGAGCCGTCTATTCATAAAACCTCGCATCAAAATACCGCAGATCGAGACGAAAGCAAATTCGTGATTAGCGAAAGCGAACCCAAAAAGTCGATTGGCACTTCAAAATAAGCAAAATGGAAGTCCCGAATACAAAGACCGGAAACAGAACCGGCGTTTCGGCAAAATGAAACGGCGGAATAATTTCACGAAACGCCGAAAGAAAAAATTATTACGCCGATTCGCCAAAACCAAACGCCGCAAGAATTATCCGGAACCAAAGTACTCTTCAAAAAACAAAAGCGGGAAGAGCTTAATGCTTCTTCCCACTTAATGTGCGAGACTTGTTTGATTCCCTGAATTTACCTTAGAAATCCGCCAAACGAATTGTCCTGTGATTGTACAATGAGGCAGATATGGTTTTTGTCTCAATAGTAAGAGATTCAGGTAGAAGATCCTCATCAGAAACCGTTAATGTGTATTCTATTCTGATGTTGTCGGCATTATAAGCAACAAAGGAAAGTCTATCTCCATTTGTTCCGTAGATACTCTCTTCTTTGTGTCCTACTTCTTTCTTACCTTTCAACTCTGTAATAGACATATCTGTTCTCACCGTCAAGCCCGCTTCTTCCGCACCTTGCCATGCTTCCGGAAGTTCGCCGTCTGTGAAGCCTACAATGGTATATTCCACAGGGGTATTTTCTTCGTCGTCATCGCTTTTACATCCTGCGAACATTGTCGTTGCCACTATGGCAAACAATAAAAATAGTCTTTTCATTTGTCCTTGATTTACATTGAACCTGCTACTGCATTAAGACTTATGATTGCTATAAGCCATACTGCTGATGAAATACCCCAAGCTGTCCAAGCTCTATTATTCTTTTTCTTTGTTGCTTCTTGCGTATAGCAATTCCGATACTCTTGATTTTTCCATAGCTCTTGACTTGGATAATTCATTTGTGTAGCATCCAAATTGTTAGAAGCAGCAATAGCTGTAGGAATAAGACCTATTAGTGGAGAGGTAAGTAACGTTGTAGCCCATATACCACCTTTGTAAGAGCCTTTTCCCTGATAAAATGTGCCGGCATCAGAGATACCTCTGAAACACATATCATCTGAATTGTCCGTATTCATCAGTTGATTCGTGTTTGCTTCCTTGGTCATTTTCTCCACTTCTTCCATTTTATAGACGAATACACTTCCGTCTGCTGTTTGGATTTTGAGAGATACGCCCGGAATTTGTTCGATGATTGTACCGCGGATAACCGCTCCGTTTTTACAATAGACCACATCGGTCATATTGTTTTGTGCGGACAGGTTGCCAACAATGAAGAACATTATTGCAAGAGCCGCCGATTTGATGATAAATTTCATTTTAATGTTGTTTTTTCTTTTTTTTGCCCTGTCCCTCAGGCTTATCGAATTAAGTTCCGCCTTTACGGCTTGACACGAAAAAACGTGGGACTTCATTCTCTTACTTGTTACATGAGGTATTCCGGACAACCTGACTCTACAAATAAGCAAAAGCCCACGAGATACATCGTGAGCGTTCTGCCACTTTTACTTTCGTAGAGTTACAGTTGAAAATGTCCGGTTTTCATGTAACAAAAGTATAAGCGAAAACGCTTTATCATGTCATATCCCCCTCATCGGGGGACATTATTTTCTCATTTTGTTCTTTCTGGTCTTACTCTCCTTTCTTTACTTGTTCGATTTATGCGGCAAAGGTATGAAAAAATCGAATTGCGACGAAGTAATATCCATCTTATTGTGCAGTTTGTATCGAGATGTAATGCAAGAGTGCTTCGTTTTAGCCATGTTTTTGAACAATTCTGTTCTCTTTGTATATTCGAGGCCATGTACAAGACCGCAAAGTTCGCTATCACCTTATATCTTGACCGAAGTTTCAGAATTGCATGTAAGTCATATCGGATTTCACTTGTTCAAGAATTACTTTTTGACATCATGTTTTATCTTTCTCTATGCTTTCAAATTATTACGACTAACCATGGGAGGATACATTCCTATGAATCAATGAGAGAGAACGGCTATGGTGTCATGGAAAAGATAAGTCTCAAAAATCGTCGAGTAGGTTTATTGACGCAATTCCATCAGACTGCTTCCTGTCCTTCAAAGAATAAATGATAGTCGGTATGTGAGCATTTTCACTTTCCTTTGAATGAACATATTTCCTATCGTTTTGAAACTTGTAATCAGTCTATTGGTGTATACAATGATATGTTCCTTCAGGTTATGAAGGATAAGATATGGAGGGGAAATGAAAGTAGCATATTTTACTCCTTTTATTGATTGGTCTTCTGCAAACCTTTTTCTATCGAGGCTCTATTTCTATCAACAGTATAAAAACAAAAATGGAGATAAAACGATTTTGTTTTACCTCCATTTTGTGCGGGTGAAGGGACTCGAACCCCCACGCCTCACGGCACCAGATCCTAAGTCTGGCGCGGCTACCAATTACGCCACACCCGCTCGGTTTGCGTTTGCAAAGGTAGTATTTCTTTTTGTTTCTACCAAATGTTTCCGGCTTTTTCTACTCATCTCTGCAAACTCTTTTTGCAAACTCCTCTATTTCAACCCCATTTTCTTTACCAATAAAGGCGTTATATCTTCACTGTCTTCTGAATACCAAAGGATACCATTGCTCTCGAAGATGTATGTGTACTTGTTTTCTTTTGCAATCTCTGCAACCACTCCTTTGATCTTTTCGACAAGAACGTTCATCAGTTCCGTTTGTTTGTTTTGCAAATCAACTTGTGCGTTTTGTTGGAAAGTTTCCATTCTCTCCATTACACCTCTGATTTCATTTTCTTTGTTTGCTTTTAATAAGTCTGTAAGCTGGTCTTTTTTAGCTTCGTATTCTTGTACCAATCTGGTATATTCGCTTTGCATTGCCTTCAATTCCGACTCCAACTCTGCCGTATAACTTTTCAATACATTTTGAACGGAATCTGCTTCCGGCATTCTTTTCATTAGTTCACTTGAATTGAAATGACCCAACTTTACTGTTTTTTGTGCGTACAACCCTCCTGCGAATGTGAATATCGCTGCCAAAACCAATACTTGAAATGTTCTCTTCATTCTTTTGTCTATTGTTTTATTACTATATTTGTTGCAAAGGTACGTCTTTTTTGCTGTCCGTTTACCGTTTGGAAGAATTTATTTTGTAGCCGAGTTCTGCAAGCACGAGGTCGCTGATGTCTGTTTTGCTCTCTACATATAATATCGTCGCTCCTCCGGATTTGTCAAATACAACGGAATAATTCTTCTCACGAGCAACTTTTTCTATTGCGTTATAAATCCTGTCTTGTATCGGTTTGACAAGTTCGGAACGTTTCTTGGTCAAATCGCCGTCGTTGCCGAAGCGTTGTTTTTGAAGATTTTTTGCATCTTTTTCTGCGGCAATGATTTCGTTCTCCTTTTGTGTTTTCAAGTCTGTGGGAAGAAGAACTGCCTCTGCTTGGAAGGCTTTATAGAGCTTGTCCACCGTCTGAAACTTCGCTTCTACTTCTTTTTGCCATTGCAAAGAGACTTCTTCGAGTTCTTTTTGTGCTTGTTTGTATTCGGGTACATTGCTAAGAATATACTCTGTATCCACACAGGCATACTTTTGGGCATTGCCGTAAAAAGCAACTGCCGATAATAATACTGCAATCAATAGTTTTTTCATATCTGTCATTTTTTTGCTAATCTATCGAACCATTTATGGAAAAGTGGAAGTGCGAGCCGTTTTTGCCTGCGGCTGAAGGCACATCATCAAATCCGTAACCCCAGTCTATGCCGAGTGTTCCGAACATCTGCATGAATATTCTTATTCCGACACCGGCAGAACGATACATTTTGAACGGCTCAAAACTCTGGAAGTTTGCCCATGAGTTTCCTCCTTCAAAAAATCCCAACGCATAAACAGATGCCATAGGGTTCAGCGTTATCGGATAACGCACCTCTAAGGTATATTTGTCGAAAACAGTGGCTCCTTTATCAGGGTTCAAGCAGTTATTGTCATATCCTCTTAAAGAGACAAGTTCTCGACCGTCCAACGAGTAGCCTGTCAAGCCGTCGCCTCCCAGATAGAACCTTTCAAAAGGAGAATAACCTACCTTACTGTTATATTGTCCCAAAAATCCGAACCTTGCTCTTGTCGAAAAAACAAGATCATCTACTACATTGAAATACCACGCCGCTTTCACATTTACTTTATAGTATTCAAGCCACTTGAACTTTTCTGTATCAGACATTGTGGAATAGTCTTTGTTATTGAACAAGGAGTAAGGCAGTGTGAGTTGTGTGGACACCGTTACTTCGGAGCCTTGGCGTGGATAAATAGGCTGGTCAACAGAATTTCTCGATATACTGAAATTATAGTTGATGTTGTTTGATACGCCCGATGAAAGCACAAAACTTGGATAGTTCTTGACGTTATATTGCTGATAGGTCAATCCTTGACTGAAGATGAAATAATCATCGGGCCACTTCAAACGCTTTGCCAAAGAAACGGAAGTACCGAATATGCCCATGTAGTATGCTCTTGAACCGGAAGTATTCCAATATCCGTCATCTTGATAAGAGTAGTACACACCTACCGTGAGTGCTTGCGGCTTCCTGCCACCGAGCCATGGCTCGGTGAACGACAAACTCACAAGACTGTAATACGTTCCGTTCGTTTGTAATCTCAAACTCAAACGTTGTCCGTCTCCGGTCGGGAACGGTCTCCATGCATTCTTTTTGAAGAGTTTCTGTGCCGAAAAATTGGTTAAGGATATTCCTGCCGTGAATATAACCATGTTGGCTCCCCAACCACCGGATACTTCAAATGTGGAACTCGTTTTTTCTTCCAACTGATATTCTATATCGACTGTCCCACTCTCCGGATTCGGTTTTATGTCGGGATTTATCTTCTCAGGGTCAAAATAGTTCAACTGCTGAATTTCTCTTATAGAACGATAGACGTTGTCTCTGCTGAATAGCTCTCCCGGGTAGGTTTTAAGTTCTCTCATTACAACATAATCGTTCGTCACGGTGTTGCCACTCAAAGAAACCTTGCCTATGCGAGCCTGTTTACCCTCATATACCCTCATTTCGATGTCGATGGTATCATTGCTAACATTCGTTTCAACAGGAATAACACGGAAGAACAAGTATCCGTCATCCGTATATAAGGAATAAATATCCGTACCTGTCGGATCATATTGCAGGTTCTTATCCAACAAAGATTTGTTATACGGCTCGCCTTTGTTTATTCTCAATCGTTTGGATAAATCTTCCGAAGAGTATTTTGTGTTACCGACCCATGTTATATCGCCGAAGTAGAATTTGTTTCCTTCATAGACTTTCATGTCTATCACCAATGATTTCTTCTCTTTCTTTTTACGAGTAAAGAAGTTGCGTTTCTCCTTTGTTATTATATAGGTTGTATCCCACACAATCCTTGCATCTCGGTATCCTTCATCGTTATATTTGGATATAATGTTCTGCTTGTCCTCCTTATATTTGTCATCGAGATACCTTGACGACTTCCAAATCCTCCACCAGCGATACTCCTTTATGTCTTTCATTTTAGCCCTTAACTTCTTGTCGGCTATCGCTTCATTACCCTCGATATTTATTTTGGATATACGTATCTTGCTACCCTTATCTATGCGAAACGTAAGGAATACCTCGTTGCGTAACACATTTGTATCTTTCTTTTCATCAATCTCTGTCTTTACCGAATAGTATCCTTTGTCTGCAAAATAATCATAAATCACATTGATACAATTATTCTTCATGTTCTCGGTTACGACATCGCCTGATGCAATGTGCATTTTCTCTTTCAACTTATCTGCTTCCGCACGTTTGACACCCTCTATCTTGAAAGCAGTCAACCGTGGTTTGGTCATAAGTTTATAGACCAAGGAAATGGTTCTGCCTTCAACCTTTGAAACAAGAATTTGAACATCTTCGAAAACACCTTGTCGCCACAGCCTGTCGATAGCCATGCTTATCTTATCACTCGGCAAGTAAATTTTTTCACCGACAGATATTCCGGACAACAGTATAACGGAGTTATGATCCAAATGATCGGCACCTTCTACAGTTATTTCTCCCACTTCATATTCTTTAGGAGAATAATAGTCTAAAACGATTCCATTGTTTTGAGCGAACAACATATTCATTCCACACAAAAGCAATGCGAATAATGACAATATCTTATTTATCTTCCTCATTCGTAAACCGGAACTTATCCACCTTACCGATAAACGCCCGATTTCGTATTTAATTTTGTCTGCCATCTGATTTGTCGTTTTCTTTCAACTGCTCGCTTGTTTTGCCGAAACGCCTTTCTCTCTTCTGATAATCCACAATAGCCTCATACAGATTTTGTTTACTGAAATCAGGCCACAAGACAGGAGTGAAATAAAGTTCCGAATAAGCAAGCTGCCACAAAAGATAATTACTCAATCTATACTCCCCGCTTGTACGAATCAACAAATCCGGATCCGGATACTCCGCCGTTGTGAGCCGAGACGATATATATTCCTGATTGATGTCCTCGATATTTATCTCACCTCTCTTCGCTTTCCCCGCTATTTCTTTTACCATTTCCGTAATCTCCCAACGGGAAGAATAATTCAAAGCAAGAATCAATACCATACCCGTGTTTCCGCTTGTCCTATCGATACATTCAAGCAAAGCATTGCGGGTTTCGGAAGAAATTTGTTTCAAATCTCCGATGCAAGCCAACTTTATGTTGTTTTCCATCAAAGTCTTTTCTTCCTGTGCGATGGTTGTAACCAGCATGGACATCAAAGCATCTATCTCTTCCTTGGGTCTGTTCCAATTTTCAGTGGAAAAAGTGTACAACGTCAAGTACCCCACACCCAATTCTGCACAAGCCTCGCATATCTGCCTCACTGCATTGACACCATTTCTGTGTCCCATTATCCTTTCTTCACCTCTTTTCTTCGCCCACCGTCCGTTGCCATCCATTATGACTGCAATATGTTTCGGCAACCTCTCCTTTATGATACAATCCTTATAATCCATCTTTTGTGTCTGTGGAATAATATTTTCGAATACCCTTCTGTTCGCACATTTCAATGCGATTGCAAAGTTAATTATTATTCCACAGATTGCCAAACAGAAACCCGTTTTTTTGCTCTTTCTCGAGTTTCTTTGCCACAAGGAATATTTTTTCTAACTTTGCCGGCTCAAAAACAAGAAATTCAATATGAGAAAAAAGTTACTTATTTGCATTTTTGCAGTTGCAACATTCGGCACAACCCTGTTCGGACAAGACGGCAACGTATCCTTGAAATTCGATGCCAGAGCAGACTATAACTACAAAAAAATAAAGAATACCGAAGACAAAGCCGGTTTCCACGGACGCAATCTCAACCTTATGTTGGATGGGAAAATAAACTCTATGTTCGAGTACCACCTCCGCCAGAGGTTGAATGTTCCTATCGGCAGCATAGGAGGATTATTGGATGCAACCGATTGGGCATACCTCACCTATCACATAAATGATAATTTCTCCCTTTCGGCAGGTAAGCAGGTTGTTGCAATAGGAGGATTTGAATACGACTATGCTCCGATAGACGGTTATTTCCTTTCTGCTTTCTGTAATAATATCCCATGTTACGAGGTCGGTCTTTCTTTGGGCTTCAAAGATAATTCCGGCAAACACTCTCTGCAATTCCAAATAACCAATTCCCCGTTTGTTAGCACAACGCTTGATGATATATACTCCTACAACTTTCTCTGGAACGGTAACTTCGACTTCTTCAAGACGCTATACTCCGTCAATATGATAGAATACAAGAAAGGCGACTTCATAAACTATATCGCATTGGGAAATCGCTTCGACATAGGCAACCTAAGCCTTGAATTGGATTATACAAACCGTTATCACGGCAACCAAGATAACTTCTTCGATGATTTCTCTGTGGTTGCACAACTGAAATACAGTATAAACAACAGTTGGAATCTGTTCATAAAAGGAGGATACGACCAAAATAAAGCACAAGAAGCCGGAGTACCGGAGCATCTCCGTTGGGACGTATGCGTAGTCCCCGGAACGGAATACACCTTTGGCGGAGCAGGCTTCGAGTTCTTCCCATTGAAGAATAAAAAGGACATAAGAATACATGGATATGTCGCTTCGTCCGATGTCGAGCCTACCGAAGTTACCCTCAATCTCGGCTTGACATGGAAAATGCAGGTTCTGAATAAGTAAATCAACAAAAACAATAAATTCGAGACAAATGAAATTCAAACAATTAGGCTCTTCGCTCAAAAGAAGTATCGAAGCCTTGATTTTTCTTGCGATATTCTTTATCGTATTCGGCTATGTAGGCAACAAGATGGGACTTGCCAACATGCTCAACACCATAATGAAAACGGCATACGACCTTTTGATAAACACGGTATTATACCTTATGGCGATAACCGTGCTTTCCGGAGCATTGGGTAAGCTATTGGTGGAATTCGGAGTGGTACGTCTGTTGGAGCAAATACTCCGACCATTCATGAAGCCGCTCTTCAACCTTCCCGGAGTATCGGCATTGGGAGGTGTTGTAACCTTTCTTTCCGACAATCCGGCAATCATAACATTGGCAAAGGACAAAAATTTCAGCCTTTACTTCAAGAAGTACCAACTGGTATCGCTTACCAATTTCGGCACAGCCTTCGGAATGGGTCTTATAGTAATAGTCTTTATGACAGGTTTGGGATATGGAACAGGAGCATTAATCGGATTTGCAGGAGCAATCATCGGCAGTATTATTTCGACAAGACTTATGCAAACATTCACCATTAGAGCATATCCGGAAATGAAAGAAGCCGTTGGCGATGGTGGAAATGAGGAGGCAATCTCCTACAAAAGCGAAGGGAACGTATTTATGCGAATATTAAATTCCATATTGGACGGCGGCAAAAACGGCGTAGAAATAGGACTTGCCATTATCCCCGGTGTTTTAGTCATCTCAACCTTTGTAATGATGCTTACTTTCGGACCATCTAAAACAGGCGAATTTACAGGAGCAGCATACGAAGGAGTAGCAGCCTTACCCTATTTGGCAGGCAAAATAAACGTGGTTTTCGAATGGTTGTTCGGATTTGAACATACAGAATTGGTAGCATTCCCTATCACATCTCTCGGAGCAGTAGGAGCAGCCTTGAGTCTGATACCCAGATTTATCGAAGACGGTTTGGTGAACGGCAATGCCATCGCAGTATGCACAGCAATGGGAATGTGTTGGAGCGGATTTCTCTCGACTCATACCGCAATGCTCGACTCCTTGGGATATAGAAAACTTATCTCCAAAGCAATACTTGCCCACACCATAGGCGGTTTATTTGCAGGTGTTGCAGCCCATTGGCTATACGTACTTTTCAGTCTGTTATAAGTTTTTCGACAATCGACAAAGAACAAAACTCATGTTACGTCAAGTAATGGTAACATGAGTTTTTTGTGTATCTCATATCGTTACAACTATACAAAACCTGAAAAAACAAAAGCAAGGTTTTATCTCAGCATGCGGAACAACACGAAAATAACAGTCGAAACGATTATCAACAAAGCCGAAATATAGAAAACCCTGAGGCTTTTCCCGCCTCCGTTTTTCGTTTTCCTCTTTCGCTTTATGACAATCCGCCTTTTCACAGACTTTTTCTCACTTTCGACAGAAGCTATCGGGATAAGAACACACGTATGGTTGTCTGCCGTTCCCCTGTTGCAAACCTCCTTGATTGCAGAGAGTTTCTCCTCATCATCTTTTTGCCCGTCTGCCAGAATGGAACACAACTCCTCATTGCTCAACCGCTCCAACACCCCGTCGCTGCAAAGGAAGAAATAATCCCCCTGCCTTACGTCCTCCTCCAATCTGTAATCCGCCCTATCCCTTGCTCCGTCCCTTGCCTGCAAAGCCCTTGTTATGACATTCTTATACGGATAAGTACGAGCCTCCTGCTCTGTCAACTCCCCTGCTTTGAGCAAACGGTTGACCAAGGAATGATCCTGCGTTTGGAACATCAAGCCGTAGGAATGTTCTTCGGGCTTATAGTCCTGCGGTCTTATATGATAAATTCGGCTGTCGCCTATATGAAAACACCAAGCACCCCTCGAACAGAAATAAACGCAGGTCAGCGTCGTCCCGGGAGCCTTGGAGGAATTTCCATCGGTCTTTTCTTTCAACCTCTCGTATGCAAAATCCAACGCAGCCTCGAAGTACCCCTTCCCCACCTCATCATCGGCAGGCAGATACTTGTCGAAATATTCCGAAAGAGCCTCGCAAACAGTCGAACTCGCCACCTCGCCCCTATCATGACCGCCCATACCGTCGCACAATATGAAGTACGGTCTGTATTCTCCCTTTTCGGTGCAGCGGAAGCAATAGCTGTCTTCCTGATTCTGCCTTGTACCCAATTCGCTGAAAGCAAAAACCTTTTTAATCTCTATATTCATTTACCGTCCCTTTGTTTACAAACAATGACCCGCTATTCGTTTTCCTTCTTCTCAAACACGAATGCCGTCCTTCCCATTCTCAATTCGTCGCCGAAGTTCAAGACAACCTTCATTCCCTTATCCAACCTCTTCCCGTTGATGTATGACGCATTCTTTGCCTCTGTATCGTAATACACGTACTTCATTCGCTGCCCGCTGCGGCTTGCCTCAATGACACAATGCCTGCGGGAAATGCACAAATCCTCCGGATTAAGCCTTTCTCTGCCGATGGAATTAAGCCCCATCGGCAGAGAAATCGCTTTCCTATCGTTACAACGAACCAAAACACCCTCTTCGCATTTGCAATCTGCAAAACACTCCGTCTCTCCCGCCCCATCATTGCTTGCAATGGTACTGTCCGCATGCCCGAAGCCCGCCTCCGAAGAAAGCATGCCCGCATTAAGTCTGCCATACGAATTAAAAGGAGCATTGAAACCGCATTGAGGACACGAAAACCGTGTATTATTCTCCGAAAATACCGTCGGCACTTCCAAAATCGTCTTGCAACTCGGACAGAAGACCCTTATCTTGTCACCCATCTTCTCTCACAAATCAAAATCCGAGCGAATCCACCCCGTCCAAAGGGTTGTTCACCACAACATCCTCCATGCTTGTAGGCACAGCACACTCCGGGAAAGAACAATCTGCCACAGGTTGCGACTCGTTAAGGTCATTCATTAAAGCAGACACAGGCATGGCACCCTTTACAATGGTAACTACCTCATTGTCGTCCAACACTCCGTCGGCATTTGCGTCCATAGCTGCGACATCTACGTATCCGTCAACATCGGCATGGACAAATACGGAATTATATCCGTTGATTTTGGCAGCAACAACTGTCATCGGATTACCACTTTCATCAGTTACCGTTTGCACTCCTGCCAACTCACCCTGTCCATCTTCACCCGAAATTGAAGATTGTGAGTCATCAGCAAGGTTTTCCGGTGAAGTTTCATGTTGCAACTGCTCTTGCGTCGGTGTTGACGAAGATTTGGAGGAAGAAGTTCCGAAAACATTGGCAGCATATCTGTCTTTCTCTGCCTGAGACATGGAATCCCACTCTGTTTTGTAGTAAGTACCGTATTGCTTTCCTCGCCACTCGAACACACCTCCCGCACCTACTTGTTTCCTTGCCGAAGCGAATGCCTCCGAAAAGGACATATCATCGTTTACCTCGGCGACTTTCACATTTCCCGCCGGCTTTACCATATTCGCTTTGCCCACATTCGCCGCTACCGCATCATCGCCGCTTACTATTGCGGACAAACCTATTCCGCCTGCAATACCTGCCGCACCGATGCCCGCCATGCCCGCAGCCTTTTTCCATTTGGAAGTACTTTTAGGCTCTTGAACCTCGTTTGCTCCCTCTTCGATGATTGTCGTTTGCTCATCTGCAAATTGTGTCTCTTCATTTCTGTTATCCATATCCGTATGTTTTAATTGTTTAACGGGTACAAAATTACACCCGTTTTCCTACCGCACCAAGCCTTCTCCCTTCCGATACTCCAAATACCCCGTTTAATCCGTCAAACCGCAATACCGCTTGACAAATCCGTCACTCAAAAACCAACGACAAGAGCCTTCAAAGGCATCTCTTACCGGCACTTGTCGTTGAAAGGCGGATTAACCGCTCATTTTCGTTTGTTTCCAAACACGACAGCAAATTGTTTACCACTTGGAAATCCATCCGATGTTTTAAGCTTAAAGGGCAAGGCGGAGGCCGTTATTGTTGTTGCGGTTGTCGGGCGTGTTGTTGTTGCGATTCGACACTCGCACGTTCCTCGCGTTGTTGTTCCAACTGCCGCCACGCAGAACGCGGTTGCTACCCTTTTCATTTGTTGCCGTTCATCATCATCTCACGTCTCAATCCCTTGCTGTACGCATATCGCGAGAAAGATAACAGGGGCGTGATATGTTCCATATATTCTTTTTCCGTCCATTTCTGGTCTTCAAGCAGGTTTTCATACAACCTCATCTTCTTTTTCAACCGTCTTTTGCTGCGAGAATTGAGGAGTATTTTCTTATTGCCGATATGATACCCGAGAAAGGACACACCATCTCTGCTATTGGCAAACACTGACGGTTTCAATCGCAAGGCGAGTGAGGTATTCATATAATCGTTTATTGCATCTGCACTGCTTGAAAGCAAAGAATAATCGGGGCAGAAGACAAGGAAGTCGTCCATGTACCTTATATATTCCGCTGCTTTCAGTTTTTCTTTGCACCAATGGTCGAAATCTGATAGGTAATAATTGGCGAAATATTGGCTTGTGAGGTTTCCTATCGGCAGTCCTTTGTTTTTTTGTTCTCTTTCATAGCTGTCAATTATGCGGAAGAAGATATCCAAAATGGTTTTATCCTTGAACAGATGTGTGAGTTTCTTTTTCAAAATCGTATGGTCGATACTATCGAAATAATGCCTGACATCGAATTTGCCAACGTATGAATATTTTTTCATTGCTTTGCAGGCTCTGTCCAATGCAGCGTAAACTCCCTTTCGAGGGCGGGTTGCGTAGGTTGTATGTATGAAGTGCCGCTCGAATACTTCGTGGCAGATGTTCATGATGGCGTGATGCAGTACTCTCTCGGGAAAGGAGGCTGCACAAATCGTTCTCAGCTTCGGGTCATATATATTGAAGTAGGAATAATTGCCTACCTGTACATTCCCGCTCCTTATCTGCAAGGATAAATCGTAGAGGTTCTTCTCCAAGTTCGCTGCATAAGCCGCTACTGCCGCCTTGTGCCATTTTCCTCTTGCCGCCTTGTGAAAGGCTGACAGGAGATTATCCATTTCGCATATACGTTCCGTCAATCCGCCGGCTCTTTTCATTCGGTGGTTTGCAGTGTATTGTTATACATATCCACTATTGTTCGTCCGTATTTCTCTGCCCGTTTGCTTCCTATGCCGTTTATGCCTTGCAGACTCTTTGCATCGAAAGTCGGCAGGGCTGTCATCTCGGCTAATTCTGCGTCCGTAAATACGGCGTATGCCGGTACGGCATCGTTTTGTGCTATCTGCTTCCTCAATGCTCGCAAATCAGAGAACATCTTGAATGCTTTGTCGTCCAAAACCTCCTTATAATCCACCTTTTCCTTGGATGCGGAATTTTGTTCCTGCGTCTGTCCTTGCAGATAAGTTATACAGAATGTCCAATAGGATTGTTGCTCTTCTCTTATCAGCTCCTTGTCTGTCTTTATCACTTTGTGCGAACGCAGAAACTTGTTCATGGTCTCCTGTTCCTCCTGTCCGCAGGTTATGGGTATAGAAAAAATCGCATATTGCATGATTCGAATATTTTCGACCGCCTTTGGCGGTATTGTTTTTCTTTTTCGCTTCGGTCGTTTGTCGCTCGGCTTCGCTCTCGCTCCTTTCTCCCTCCGCTCTTTTTACTTTTTCTTCTTTTTACTTTTCTTTTTAGCTTAAAACATCGGACGGATTACCAAGCGGTAAACTTAAAGGGCAAGGCGGAGGCCGCAATAGTTGTCGCGGCTGCCGGGCGTGCAGCTGATGCGAAGCGACACTCGCACGAAACTCGCGCCGCTGCCCCAACTGCCGCCACGCAGAACGCGGCCGCTACCTGTGCTTGCTCCTATCGGATTGTTCTGCGAATTGCTCGAATAGCCACCATACCAATCCTTACACCACTCATATACATTTCCGCTCATGTCATACAAGCCTGATTCGTTGGCTTGCTTTTGTGCTACGGGGTGTGTCTTACCTCTGCTGATATCGCTATACCATGCAACGATATCAGGATTATTGCTTCCGCTGTATTTGTATCCTTTGCTTTTGTTGCCGCCTCTCGCTGCATATTCCCATTCGGCTTCGGTGGGTAGGCGGAAGTTCTTTCCCGTAAGTCGGTTGAGCTTTTCTATGAATTCTTGACAGTCGTTCCAAGATACGTTTTCCACGGGACGTTGATTATCTCCCTTAAAGTAAGACGGATTGCTGCCCATGACGGCTTCCCATAGCTCTTGCGTTACTTCGGTTTGTCCGATATAATAATCGGGAAGGGCAACGGAGTGAACAGGTTTCTCATCACTATCTGCGTCGCTGCCTTGCTCCAAGGTGGCTCCCATTTGAAAGGTTCCGCCCGCTACTTTCACCATCTTGAATTCTACGCCGTTGACGGTAAATACTTGAACTCCCGCTCTGCGTTGTTTTTCTTGTTCCGCCAACCATGCTCGTGCTTCATTGGCTACACTTCCGGAACAGGTGGAAATCAATAGTCTGAATTGCTCTCTTGCCTCGGCTTCTCCGTTTTCCAAATAATTTTTCTTCGCTCTGCTTAGCATGTCCCAACATTCGGAATCATAGTCTTGTGCTTTCGCAAAACCGTTTGCTAGCAGGGCAAACAACAATAAAAATCGTGCTATCTTCTTCATCTCTAATTTGTGTGTTTGTTTAACCATGTATTTCTTCTTTATCAATTATTCTTCTCTTACTTCATTTCTTGCAAACATTACCTTATTCTGCTCTCTTCTTCAAACCATTCCGCAAAACGCCATTTGGCTGAAACGGAACGCCGTTCCACTAAATTCTTTCGCTTTTTCATCGCAGCAAATCGGCGTTTTATTTCCATATTCTCAAAATTTATAGAAATCAAAGGCTTACAATGCATTGTATTTCCTCCTTACTGTAGCGTCTTCTTTGTACTGCAATGCTTTGCCGTAGTTTTCTTTCGCTTTTCGTTTGGCTTCCGTATCGTTGGTGTTTTCGAAGTAATCTTTGTAATAGAAATCGCCCCTGCCCTTATACGTCTTGAACGCTTCCTCATTATCCTTCTTCCGTTTTGCTTCTTGCTCCGCTCTTTGGCGTTCCTGCTTCTGTTGCTCTGTTTTGCGGCGTTCCGCTTCCAAACGGGCTTGGCGTTCGGCTTCTGCTTTCTTTCGTTCTTCCGCTTTACGTTCCATCATCTTTCGGGTAGGTTCTTCTGCAAATGAAGAAGTTTCTGTATTTGATGAAATTTCCATCTCCGGATATTCAACTGCCGTTTCCGTGGCAGTTTCTATACTATTACCACTTCCGACGGAGCATTTTTTGATTACGAAAATCGATAATCCTATCACGATTGCAAGTCCTATAATCACGAAGAATACTTTCCGAGACTTCGGATCAGGCTTTTGGCTTGGTGAAAGACTTGGCGGGTTCGGTGATGGGGCAGGTGGGTTCGGTTCTTTGTTCAGAAGAGCGATTACTTCGTCCATTGTCTGCGGACGGTCTTTGCGTTTCTGCTCCATACACTTGCTTACGATGCGGAACAGGGCTTGGCTCATGCCGGCAGGCTTGGTCAGGGTGGCATCGTCTGCCAAGTCGGTGGAGGCAGGGGGCTTGGTGCCGCTTATTATCTTGTATATGGTGGCACCGAGGGCGTAGATATCGGTCGAGGGCGTGAATTGCTTCAAGCCGCCGGGCGTCATCTGCTCTATGGGCGAGTATCCGGCGGAATAGCCTACGGTTGTGGTGCTGGTGGCTTCTCCTCCGCCATCGTAATGCTTGGATATGCCGAAGTCTATCAATACTGCATTGTCCTCTTGGTCTATCATGATATTGGCAGGTTTGATGTCCAAATGCAGTATGCCTTTGTCGTGTATATACTTCAAGGCTTGTGCTACCTGATCGATGTATTTGAGGGCTGCGGATTCCGATAGTATGCCCTTGTTTTCAAGGCTTTGTCCTTCGATGTAGTCCATGACATAATAAGCAGTGGCGTTTTCCTCGAATACGTCGCTCACGCTCACCACTCCTTTGTGCTTCAATTCCGCCATGGTGCGGGCTTCTTTCAGAAATCGCTCGATATTCTTGCGGTTCTCGCCGGTATTGCTGTAACTTACCTGCGTTCCGTCCGATTGTCTGCGGAAACTGTCTTTGGGAAAGTACTCCTTGATGGCTACTTTCTTGTTCAAACCGGTGTGCAAGCCCAAATAAGTGATGCCGAAACCGCCTTTGCCGAGTACTTTCAGCAGTTTGTATCTGCCGTTGCACAGACTTATTCCGGACTTCACGTCGAGGGCAGACTGCAAATTGTCCATTTGTATTGTTTCGTCATTGCTTCCCATTATCGTTTTTCTGTATTGTTTATTTCAAATGTTTTGCTTTCAATTTATTACATTGATTTATCGTTTTCTTTGCCTTGTTTACTTCCATTTCGTTTGGCAATAAGGGCATTTCCCCTGCTGTTTGACGGCTTCAAAGGGCTGGTCTCCAAGCCATTTCTTGCATTCGGGGCATACGTAGGTCGTTTTGAATTCGTCCATCAGCTTTGCTTCCTTTTCGGGCAGCTCTTTGGTTATTTTCTTCTGAATATAAACGGAGTATATCAGGAGAATGGCTCCCACGGGTATGAAAACGGTGATAAGAATGGTCGATAGGAGTTTGAGTTCCGCATATTCCCTTGTGAAATAGCCGAACATGGCACAGAGCAACATTATTCCGGAGGCGACATACTTGTAATAGGTGGTTCGCATCTGCTCCTGTCGCAACTTGGTTTTGCGTTCGGAGTGGCGTCGGTAGATTTGCTCCAAATGAGATATGTCCGTGGCAGATTTTTCCGACGGCAGACACAGTAATTGCTTCAATGTGGCGGTGTATGTCGGTCCGAGGCGGAGAGGTGTGTCCGCTTCGACGATGCATTCCTCTATTGCCATGCCATCGACAAAGGTTCCGTTCCTGCCCAAGTTCTTTATTTTGAAACTGCCGTCCTGCAAGGGTGTTACTTCCAAGTGTTTGCGTGATACGGATTTGTCGTTTATGGGTATTCTTTGCCCGCCTTCTCTTCCTATTGTCATCATTTCTGTTTGGGGGAATAAATGTTCTTCAAATTTTTAAGGGCTTCCTTGGATACATTCAGCTCGTATGCCCGTGCGGATACGAAATCGGTCAGCAGCAATTTTTGTTTCAGTACATTGATATGGTAAATGTATTCTATGTTCACTATATACCTGCGACCGATACGGATAAAGACCAAATGCTCGTCCTGTTGTTGCAATTTGAAACTGTCGCTTATCAGTCTCTCTATCGTATTGAGGCTTGCGAGTACCTGCGATTGCAAACCGTTACGGAAATATATGGCGGAGTAATTGCCTTCCGCTTCGAAATAAACCACTTGCGACAAGGGTACTTTGAGTAATTCGTCCCTTGTGTTGAAGTATAAATGTGTATTGTTGTCGTTTTCCATTTCTCGTTACCTTTTTCATGTCGTTCCCTCTTGCTTTAGGATGTGGGGAACTGCGACTTTGCCGCCGGTAACGATGTATCGTGCAGGGGTTTTGTGATATGCTTATCGTCTTTCCTTACAAGAATACCGTGAGTTGTTACCTTAATTTGTGTTTTGAGGTTCTCGACTACCTAAGCACAGCAAATAAACAAAGCTCACGGTTACACACCATGAGCGTTCGAGCTTATTTTTTCTGCGCTTATTCTGAAAGTGTCGAGATTTCAAAACAGCAAAAATTCAGCAAAACGCTTTAATTCAATATGTTCTTATCTTGTTTGTCTTCTATCCTGCTTTCTTTGTTTTTATGTTGATTACTACAAAAAAATATTCGATTGCAAAGGTAAGGTTTTTTGATAAGTTCAATGCTTTCAAAGCATGATTTCTTTGCTTCTTACTCCCGTTCCGGCGAAACGCCGTTCGGGTCGGAATGAATCGGCGTAATAATTTTTTCTTTCGGCGTTTCGTGAAATTTTTCCGCCGTTTCAATCGAAGCGAAACAGCGGTTCGGTTCGGTGAATCGGAAATCGGTTGCCCCAAGCGGGCAGGAAAGGAATACCGGTTCTTCGGTTCGCCTTCATCGAAGAGGCAAGGCAGGGTCGGCAATCAAAAAAGCGGGTTGGGATTGTTGCCATACAACGCTTCCGACCCGCAAAAAGTACAAACCATATTCCGAAACAAATCAATATGCTCGCTTATTGTTGCCTTCGTAGTAGTTGATGAATGCTCTGTTTACCACTTTGTTACCGCCCGGTGTGGGATAATTGCCGGTGAAATACCAATCGCCTGTGTTGTAAGGGCAGGCTTTGTGCAGGGATTCTATGGTGTTATAGACCACTTCGGTCTTTGCATTTATGTTGTCGGGGGTTACAAGCTCTGTTATCTTGCCCGAGATTTGTTCGTCGGTGAAAGGTGCGTATATTTCTTTTACGTAGTTCACTATTTCCTCTTTCGGCTTGTTTTCCTGTGCTTTGGATTTGCGGTAAACCTCATCTATAAGCCCTGCCTGACCGTTTTCCTTCAACAAGGCTATGGCTGCGTTGAATGCGATGAAGTCTCCCAATCGCGACATGTCTATTCCATAGCAATCGGGGTAGCGGATCTGCGGTGCGGATGAGGCTATGACTATTTTCTTGGGACCGAGGCGGTCGAGTATTCGCACTATGGATTGTTTCAAAGTGGTTCCTCGCACTATGCTGTCGTCTATCACAACCAAGTTATCGACATATTCTCTCACTTGTCCGTAGGTTACGTCATATACATGGGCGACCATGTCATCGCGTTCGCTGTCTTGGGTGATGAAAGTACGGAGTTTCACGTCCTTAACCGCTATATACTCACGACGAGGGTGCAGAGTGAAGATTTCTTTCAGCTTTTCCTCGTCGAGATTATCCTTATTGGCGAGTATGCTTTTTATTTTCTGTTGGTTGGCATAGTCGGTGAATGCTTCTGCCATGCCCTGAAAGGCTACCGAAGCGGTGTTGGGAATATATGAAATGACGGTATTCTTTATGTCGTAGTCTATTGCCTGCAATACTCTCGGGCAGATAAGTTTGCCAAGGGCTTTTCTCTCTTCGTATATGTCCGCATCGGTTCCGCGAGAGAAGTAAATACGTTCAAAGGAGCATTTGGCAGGCTTTTGGACGGCTTGTTTGATTCGACTGATGGAGATTTTGCCGTTGCGTTTTATGATGATGGCACAGCCGGGTTCCAATTCCTTTACTTCGGTCAAAGGAACATTGAATGTTGTCATTATGGCAGGACGCTCCGAGGCTACAACGGCTATTTCATCGTTGCAATAATAGAAGCAAGGTCTTATTCCGTTTTCGTCTCTAAGCACAAAGGCGTCGCCATGTCCTATCAAGCCTGCCATAACATAGCCTCCGTCCCATTTCTTTGCGGCGGAAGAGAGTATGGTTTCTATGTCGAGGTTCTCCGCTATACGCTCGGAGATTTCTATATTGGTCAATCCCTGCTGTTTGTATTGCTTGAAAAGCGTCTCGACTTCTCTATCGAGGAACTTTCCTATCTTTTCGAGAACTATTGCGGTGTCTGCAACTTTCACGGGGTGCTGTCCGAGCGATATAAGCTTGTCCAACATCTCGTCTATGTTGGTAAGGTTGAAATTTCCTGCCAAGACGAGGTTGCGGGTCTTCCAGTTGTTCTCCCTCAAAAAGGGGTGAAGATTTTCCAATTCGTTTTTGCCGAAAGTGCCGTAGCGTAAGTGTCCGAGGAAAAGCTCTCCTGTGAAACGGGCGTTGTGTTCCAACCAGTTGATGTCCTCTGCCTTTTCCGGTTCTTCCTTTTGCAGAAGTCTCATATCCTTGAAGGCTTCAGCAAAGATGTCTTGTATTGGTTTGGAACTGTTGCTCTTCGTAATGTTTATGTATTGCTCGCCGGGCTTTGTGTCGAATTTGACGTTCGCAAGCCCTGCTCCGTCCTGCCCTCTGTTATGCTGTTTTTCCATAAGCAGGTACATGCGGTTCAAAGCCCACGCATTGCCGTATTTTTCCTGATAATATTCCAATGGTTTGAGCAATCGCAACATTGCGATGCCGCATTCATGTTTTATTTGTTCGCTCATTTGCGTTGTTTATTTGTTCGGGTGAATTATTGCGTTTATTCGCTTGGTTGTTTTCTCTCTTGGCTTTATCACGATATGGGAACGCTTCTGTCGATTCCGAATGTGCAGGAAGTCATCTTCAATGACGGAGCTGCCTGTCGGCGTTTCCATTCGTTTATTCTTACCAATCGGAGAACCTTATCGACAACGACTGCATCGAAGCCTTGCGATATTATCTCTTCCCTGCCCTTACGTTGCTCCAAATGTCGGTATAGGATTTTGTCGAGTACGTCATATTCAGGCAAACTGTCGCTATCCTTCTGGTCGGGTCGCAATTCGGCTGACGGAGCCTTGGTTATGGAATTTTCGGGTATCACTTCGCCATTACGGTTTATCCAACGGGCGAGTTCCCACACCTCTGTCTTGTACATATCGCCTATTGCTCCTATTCCTCCCGAAGTATCGCCGTAAAGAGTGCCGTATCCGACGGCGGCTTCGCTCTTATTGGAGGTATTCAAAAGGGCTGCTCCTATTTTGTTTGCAACAGCCATGAGAATGCAACAGCGTATGCGTGATTGCAGGTTCTCTTCCGCTAATCCGAAAGGCAATCCTGCGAATACGGGTTGCACTGCGGAAAGGATTGAAGTGAAGCTTTCTTTTATCGGAATGATGTGATATTTCATTTGAAGGTTCTCCGCACTTGCCACTGCGTCGGTTACGCTGTGCGAAGTGGAGTATTCGCTCGGCATAAGTACGCCTAAGACGTTGTCTTTTCCCAAGGCATGAACGGCAAGTACCGCAACCAATGCGGAATCTATGCCTCCGGACAAGCCTATTACGGCTTTACCGATGTTGTTCTTCGCAAAATAATCGCGAATGCCTGTAACGGCTGCTCCGTATAGTTGTTCGGGCTTCGAGATTTGTCGTTTCGGAACGGCATGCAGGGCTTCGGATTCCATCACTTTTGTTTCAGACTCGAATAAAGGGTATTGCTCTGCGATTTCTCCGCTTGGCAGGACAACAAGGCTGCCGCCGCCGAATATATATCTGCCTTCCGCTCCGCATCTGTTCAGAAAAGCGAGAGGACAGGCGAGCTTTGCAGACATTCTTTGCAGGTGTTGCAATATTTTTTCCTGCTTTCCTATCTCAAAGACTTCATTCGATAAGCATATAATAAGGTCTGCTTTTGCCGAACTGCCGACAAAGTCTTCCAAATCGGTAAGAAAACCGAATGCTATCGTTTTCCCCTTGTATCGTATCTGTTTAATGCCTTGTCCTTCGGCAAATCCGTTATCGAAATTTCCAAGATTGCGTTTGGTGGAAAGGGCTTTTAATTCTCCGTTTTCGACAAAGGCAAGAGCATTGTACTTTTTCCCTTCCTGTATTAAGGGCAATCCGAGAATGCAGTCCCTTTTTGCGGTACGCAATTCTTTCATCTGCTTTGCCGAATTGTTGAAAACCTCATCGTATGCCGTCAATCCGTAAAGCGGTGAGCCTGATAAGGACAATTCGGGAAAGAGAAGCAAAGTATCCTTGTCCGTTTTCTCGAATGCTTCCTTTATCAAGGCTGCATTATAGTCGAATTTGTTCGTCCTCGGGTTTATTTGAGAAAGTGCTATCTTCATTTGGCAAAAGATTGTGTCGAGTTTCTGTTGCAAAGATGTGTATTCATCAACTTCTTATGCTCCTATTCTTCTTCCCGTGTGAGGTATTCTTTTATTTGAGCGGCTATTTCCTCCTGCAATTCGGGATTATCCGCCAACAGTTGTTTGACTGCTTCTCTCCCCTGACCGAGTTTGGTCTCTCCGTAGCTGAACCAAGAACCGCTTTTCTTTATTATGCCGGCATCTACTCCTATATCGACCATCTCTCCCATTTTGCTGATACCTTGACCGAACAACAAATCGAACTCTACTTGGCGAAAAGGAGGAGCGACTTTGTTCTTGACAATTTTAACTCTCACTCTGTTGCCTATGTTCGTCTCTCCGTCTTTGATGGCTTGTATTCTCCGTATATCCAAACGAATAGAGGAATAGAACTTCAAGGCGTTTCCTCCCGTTGTCGTTTCGGGAGAACCGAACATGACACCGATTTTGTCTCTCAACTGGTTGATGAAGATACAGCAACACTTGGTTTTGCTTATCGTGGCAGTCATTTTTCTCAACGCTTGGCTCATAAGACGTGCATGAAGTCCCATTTTGCTGTCGCCCATTTCCCCGTCTATTTCGCTCTTTGGCGTAAGGGCTGCAACGGAGTCTATGACTATTATATCCACTGCACCGGAACTGATAAGGTTATCGGCTATTTCAAGGGCTTGTTCGCCGTTATCGGGTTGCGAAATGTAGAGATTATCGACATCGACTCCCAATTTCTTTGCATAGTTGCTGTCGAAAGCGTGTTCGGCATCTATGAAAGCAGCCAAGCCGCCATTCTTCTGGCTTTCCGCTATGGCGTGTATCGCCAATGTGGTCTTACCTGAGGATTCGGGACCGTAAATTTCTATTATTCTTCCCTTGGGAAATCCACCTACTCCCAAAGCGGCGTCGAGTGCAATGGAACCTGTGGAAATCGTATCCATTTCTTCCACGGCTCTATCGCCCAATTTCATTATCGAACCCTTACCGTAGTTCTTCTCTATCTTTGAAATCGCAGCTTGAAGTACTTTCAACTTTTCCGATTTCTCGGCTGCGAGGTCTTGTTCTTTTGCCATAAACTTCTCTTGTGTTTGAAATTATAGCCACAAAGGTAAGAAAAAAAATCGGCATGGAAAAAGGCAGTGTCGAACGCCTGTTTTGTTTCACGTGAGAAAGCTATCTATCTATCTGGAATGCACACGTTTGAACCAGATAAAGCCTTTCATTTTCCGAATACGGAGAAAACGTAATTCGGATTGAAAGATTGGTTACTTCAAAAGCATATTATCTATCACCGCTTTCAAATCGGGCTTGGACATCAAGCCCGAAGCAACCCTCACCCCGCCTTTTGCGGATATGAAGAAGAGAGTGGGAATACTGCTTATGCCGTATCGTGTTGCCAAATGCTTTTCGGAATCCACATCGACTTTGTAGAATTCCGCCTTATCCTTATATTCCTCTGCCAATTCTTCGATTATGGGCGATAAGACTTTACAAGGCCCGCACCAAACGGCATAGAAATCGATTATGACAGGCTTTCCTCCATTGTAAGCAAAAGAACGGGTGGATATATCATAGTTCCCGAATTTCTTATCAAACTCTTGTTCGCTCAAATGCGGGACTTGTTCAACAGAATCATCGATTTGTCGTTTGCTTACGGTTTTTCCTCCACAGGCAACAAAGAGAATAGCAACGACAAATACCGTTGAAATTCGTTGAAACACCGTTTTGAGAGAGATTTTTCTGCTTATCGTTTTCATAAATCAAAGAAACATTTTTGCCGAACGCCGTTCCGCCGGAATGAAACGTCGAAAGAAAAAATTATTACGCCGTTTTATTTTCGTGAAACGGCGTTCTATTACAACATTCTCGGGATTTACCTTATCGGTGGTTGAAAACATTTGATAATCAATAAGAAACAATGTATTTTTACAACCATTTCTCCTGTTTGTACCAAGCAATGGTTTCTTCTACTCCTTTTTGCAAATCGTATTTCGGGTCGAAGTCCAAATCTTTCTTCAAATCCTCTATGTCGCATTCCCAATTCCTTGCGGCAAGAATGGCAAATTTATCGTTGTTCAAGGTGAATTGTTTGCCTATCATGCGACCGAAGGAGTCCAAGAAAGCCGAAATCCATCTCACTATGAAGAGAGGAAACTTCAATTTCAAGGTTCGCTTGTGCAGAACCTGCTTCGTTATCGCTGCAAACTCGGAATCCAAATACATTTTGCCGTCGCTGACGAAGTAGGTCTTACCCGACACCTCGCTTTCAAAGGCTTTGAGACATACTTCGACCAAATCTTTGGAATAAATGAAAGTCAGATGTTGCGGAACGAAACCAAGGTATGGTTCTATGTGATTATCAATGGTTTGAAAGAAGACAAAGTAATCTGTTTCACGTGGACCATAGACTCCGGTCGGACGAAAAATGACATATTTGCCTTTGAAAGAGGAATTGATGTAGTTCTCGGCTTTCAATTTCGACTTTCCGTATGCCGTATTCGGTTTATTTTCGTCCGAAGTCTTGGCTTTGGTAAAATGAACTTCCTCTCCGGGACCATGAGCAGCAAAGGAAGAAAGATATATGAGTTTTGTCTTTTGCGGATCTATCGCATCGACAAGGTTTTTCGTCAAATCGAAATTCACCTTTTCAAAATCGTCCAAATGCTTTGCCTTGGTCAGACCTGCAAAATGGAAAATGCAATCGAAGTTTTCCTCGGATAACTGTTGCTTCAGCTTCTCCGGCGAAGAGAATGCAACATCCATGAATTTTATTCTCGAATTCTGCAAATACTTTCGGTCGGAACTTTTCCTGACACCTGCATATACATCATACGTACCTGCTTCAAGCAATCTATCCACAAGCGTGCTTCCTATAAATCCGCTTGCACCTGTTACCAAAACTTTCTTCATCTCCCCTACTCTATCGTTTTTATATATGCTCTTCTTCTTATGGCTATGCGACTGTCATATTTCTTCCATATATTCGCCGCCTGATTGGTTTCCAACTGAGGATCTGCAATAGCCATCTTGGAACCGAGTTTTATGTATTGTTTGTTCATCTCTGCATAATAGATGGAATGAATGCCTTTGTTTTGCCATTCAGGCTTCACTCCGTTGAGATAAAGGTCTATGTTCTCGAAATTTTTCAATGCTTTCAAGAGATATATCCAACCGAAAGGGAAAAGTCTGCCCTTACACTTGCGGAGGGCATTGCTTAACGAAGGCATGGAAATGCCGAATGCCACAACATCATCATTCTTATCGACAACCAGACAAATCAATCTTTTGTCCAAGAACGGGAAATACTGATTGATGTAAAACTCTTTTTGTTTGTCGTTAAGCGGAACATAACCGAACAAATCGGAAAAGGCATCGTTCAACGTATTGAACAATTTCAATCCGTATCTTTCGGCAAGCTGTTTCTTGCTCAGCCCTTGAACAGTTTTCAAATCATACTTGTCTTTTATCATCTCATTTATGCGATGAACCTTTTCAGGCACAGGCTGATTTGCGGGGATTTGATATTGCACCCAATCGACTTCCTTGCGATATGAAAGCATGTCCATGTGCTTCGGATAATAGGAAGGATTATAATAACAAGCCATGGGACAATCCACATCGAAGCCCTCGACTATCATTCCTTCCTTATCCATATCGGTAAAGCCCATAGGACCGACTATTTCTTCCATACCCTTGGATTTTCCCCACTCTGCAACGGCGTCAAGCAATATTTTGCACACTGCATTGTCGTCAACGAAATCGAACCAACCGAATCGAATTCTCTTTTCTTTCCAAATGGAATTGGATTTTGTATTGATAATTCCGACTATTCTGCCTACCGCCTTGTCGCCTCTGTATGCCATGAAAATCTTGTACTCGCAAAATTCCAAAGCAGGGTTTTTTCTCTTATCGAAAGTAGTTTTCTCGTCGAGTATCAAAGGCGGCACCCACATCTTATCGTCTTTGAACAAGTCGTATGGGAATTGCAGAAAACGATGAAAGTCTTTTTTTGTGCTTATTTCTCTTATGGTCAGTTCGTTCATTGCTTTTGATTTTCTATGCTATTATACCGTGCTTGCGGAACGTCTTTGTAAGTTTATCGACAGCCTCGTCTATTTGAGCCTTTGTATGAGTTGCCATAAGAGAAAAGCGTATCAAAGTAGCATCAGGGGCGCAAGCAGGCGGTATTACAGGGTTTACAAAAATTCCTTGCTCGTAGAGTTCCTGTGTTATGATGAATGTCTTGTCATTATCTCTGATATAAAGAGGGATTATCGGCGTTTCGGTAGGTCCTATCTCAAATCCGCGACTTCTGAATGCGTCAAGCGAATAGTTCGTTATCTCCCAAAGATTTTTTATTCTCTCGGGTTCTTGCTTTATAACGTCCAAAGCAGCTATCACACTTGCAGTGGCAGCAGGCGAAATGGAAGCGGAGAATATGTAAGAGCGGGAATGGTGCTTCAAAAAGTTAATCGTGTCGGCATCGGTGGCTATAAATCCGCCTATCGTGGCCAATGACTTGCTGAATGTACCCATTATCAAATCCACTCTGTCGGTTAAACCGAAGTGATTGCAGATTCCGCGTCCTCCTTCGCCGAATACGCCCAAGCTGTGAGCCTCATCGACATATACGGAAGCGTTATATTTCTCTGCCAACTCCACTATGACAGGCAGTTTCGCCACATCACCCTCCATGGAGAACACTCCGTCCATCACAATCAGTTTAATGCTTTCATAAGGTATCTTCTTCAACACGGCTTCCAAAGATTCCATGTCGTTATGCTTGTATTTCATATACGTGGCAAAGGAAAGACGGCGACCTTCCACTATCGAAGCATGATTTAGTTCGTCTCCTATTATATAGTCTCCCCTACCCACTATGGTAGGTATCACTCCTATGTTGGTATGAAAGCCTGTGGAATAAACTATCGCCTTTTCTTTACCCACGAAATCGGCGAGTTTTTCTTCCAATTCTATATGAATGTCCAATGTTCCGTTGAGAAAAGGAGAACCGGCACAGCCTGTACCGTACTTTTTTATCGCTTCAATGCTTGCTTCTTTGATTTTAGGGTGATTAGTCAGTCCGAGATAACTGTTTGAACCAAACATCAAAACCCTCTTTCCCCGCATTATCACTTCCGTGTCCTGTTCGCTTTCTATTGCTCTGAAATAAGGATAAACCCCTAAGGCTTTTACTCTCTGCGGTTCCTGATAACGAGCCAATTTAGAACGTAATTGCTTCATATATCTGTTATTATTGTTTATTATTTACTCTTTTCCATTTCCGTTTTCACACTCTCCAACAATCGACTGCAACCTATACGGAAACGACTGCTTGTTTTCAAATCCTTACTTATGAAATAGTCGAACAGATTTCCGTACATCAAGGCATCTTCACAGCTCCTTATTCCTCCTGCTACCTTTAAGCCTTTGAGAATACAGTGTTTGCGATAATATTCTCTCAAAGTCAACAGCATGACACACACGGAATATTTATCTGCCCCTCTGTTTATTTTTCCCGTTGAGGTCTTGATGAAATCGGCTCCGTTTTCTAATGCAAGAAGTGAGGCTTTCCTTATTTTCGACAAGGAATTCAATTCACCGACTTCCAATATCACTTTCAACAAAACGGGCTTTCTATACGCTGAAATCAAGTTCTTTATACTTGAAATCTCGTTTGCAACATCCTTTTCCCTACCTGATAGAAACAAACCTCTGTTAATGCAAATGTCTATTTCATTCGCACCGTTTTCCAAAGCGTATTTCACTTCTTCTTTCTTGATATTCAGAGGCATTTGTGCATGAGGGAAACCACCGCACACCACAACGGATTTCACATCCGCCGATTTCTTACGGCTGTTCATATAAGGCAAAAAATTGACAAAGCTGCAAATTCCTGCAACCTTGTAATTTACACCTTTATATTCAAATTCCGATTTATCGATAAGCTTACTTATCGTTTCTTGATTGTCTGTTGATTCCAAGGAGGTTAAATCCATATACCCAATCAAAGACGATACATCATCAAACGAGGCATCCGATTTTTTGATAAGGCAATACAAAGCATCCGTAACACCGATGAATTCCCCTACCCTGTCGTTTGAAATCAAATCAAGCAACAAATCTTCATTTGCAATCTTATTCAAGTTCATCGTCTTCACTTCATATCCTCCTCTTTCTCTTTCAGAACATTGAAAGATTCCTTTGCAAAATCAGGTAAACGCCTTGCTTTCAACGCAGAACTCGGAAGCAACATTTTCATTCTTTGTTTCTTGCTCCAAGCACTCTTATTCATGTTCTTACGGCTTAAAAACAAGTTCTTCAGCTTTGAAACCATCAAACTATCTCCCCAATCCATGATTTTCTTCTCAAAAAAGAATTTGCGGTTCTCTATCATCAAATCACTCAAAGGGATATTCATCGGACAAATTCTGCTGCAATTTCCACATAAAACAGAGTTGAAACTCAAATGTTTGTAGCTATCGTAATTTTCAAGGAAAGGTAGAACAACATTTGCGAAAGGTCCGCTGAATACATTGTTATAAGGCTTATCCCCTATTATGGAATAAACCGGGCAAACCCTCTTGCAAGCCCCGCAATCTATGCACAACAATGCCTTTCTCTGTTCTTTCATGGCCAAAAGATTGGTTCTGCCGTTATCAATCAAAAATACATGAACTTCGGTGTCCGATGTATTATAATTGGGCGTAAACACAGATGAAAGAAACGGGTAATCGACCTTATCCCTGTATATGGACAATATGTATGAAAACAATTCCAAATCAGCGATATTGCATATAAATTTATTGATTGGAAGAATGAATATCTTCAATTTGGAACACATGACAAGTTCCATGTCATACGCCGAATCGAATACCGAAAACAAACTCCCTGTATTCACAACGCCCAAAGCAGGTTCGAATATCGAACAAGCATTATCCGTTGCCAAAGTGAAAATTCCTTCTTCCTTCAATGACGAATCAAGTCCCAATTCACTATTGAAACTTGAAGAAAAGGTATTTACAGCCTTTATCTTTTTTGAACGCAACAATGAAAAAAGACTGTCCAAGAAATCGTCATAAGCAACGCACCAATGTACAATTCCTTTGTTATCAGTGAATTTTCTCTCAAAAATCAAAAGATTTTCATCTATCTTTTCAAGAAATTTTTCCCTGAGTTCCGAAGCCTTTGCGTTAACCTGCTTCGGATTTGTGAACACACTGTGAGCCAAGTCTGAGGTTTCGTCAAACGACAAAGCCATATCACCGGAGCCGGCACACTGCCTGCATTCCGATAAAAAATTCTTGTACTCCTTAGTATTCATGCAATTATTTATTGTCTCTTATCGCTATTTTATCTATTCTTCTTTGATGTCTTCCACCCTCAAAAACAGCATTATAATAAGCATAAAATATATCCAAAGCCTTTTCCTTGGAAATAAACCTTGCAGGCAATGCAATTATATTGGCATTATTATGCTGTTTTGCAAGCTCTGCAATTTCTTTTTCCCAACAAATGGCACATCTCACATTCGGATACTTATTTGCTACCATGGAAACACCGTTGGCAGTACCGCAAATAATAATTCCGAACTTGAATTCACCCTCGTTCACTGCACTTGCCAATGGATGAATCATATCAGGATAATCCACACTTTCAGAAGAATAAGTTCCCATGTCCTTTATATTGAAACCTTTCTCTGAAAGCTCCTTCTTCAAGAACTCTTTTAACTCAAAACCTGCATGATCACAGGCAATGGGAATGATATCGGATGTAATATTCATAACACATAAAACTTTGTTTTCCACAATATACAACCCGCCATCTCCATCCGAAGGACGAAAAAACGGATAGCAAAGGTAACAATTATTTTTCAGCTGAACGCTTTCTTAAACGCAAAATATTCACCCACTGATTGTTTATCTCAGAATGAGAACACACTCCTCTCCCACCCCGTTTCGCAAATAACCAAACGCCATTTCGCCTAAATCGGAACGCCGAAAGAATTTCGTGAAACGCCATTTCAATTTTTTCTTTCGCCGTTTCATCGACAATAAAACCAAGTATCGATTTTCCGATTGCAATTTCAAAACCAAAATCGTTACAATCTGATTATTCCGTAACTTTGTCCCCGCAAACAAAGCTACAATGAAAAAAAAGCGAAACCGAAATTCCATGCATCAAAAGTTCGGATTGTTCATATCTCACCGAAAAACATGTCGATAAATTGCTGCAAAAATGTGAATAAGTTTCTTCTGTTGAAAACAAAGCAGTTTTCCAACCAAGAACAAACAGCTTTTACACAGTTTCCATGGACTAAAAAGCAAACTTTATCTTTTCAACAAAAAGTACAAATGGAAATTTTGTTTGCAATAAGGATAAATTCTTGATATGTAAACGATTGAATTGTGAGTAATTGTCATTGTTTTGTTGATAAAAAGTAGTAATTTTGCAGGCTGAAAATGCCTGTGTGATTCGTTTTCAACAGTATCAACGACATATAACAATAACAGAATACTTAAAAAGAAGTACATTATTATGATTAACCGTGAACTTGCAGAGAAAATCTCGGCACTGAAAAAAGAGAAAAACGCAGTTATACTTGCTCACTACTATCAAATTCCTGAAATACAGGATATAGCAGATTATGTAGGGGATAGTCTCAATTTGGCTCAAAAAGCGAAAGAAACAAATGCAGACATTATTTTGTTCTGCGGAGTACATTTCATGGGTGAAACAGCAAAAATTCTCAATCCTGAAAAGAAAGTGATAATTCCGGACATGAATGCAGGATGTTCTTTGGCTGATTCATGCAAATATGATGATTTCAAAGCATTTAAGGAACGTTATCCCGAACATAAGGTTATATCATATATAAATTGTTCTGCGGAAATAAAGACATTGTCTGACATAATTTGTACTTCAGGAAATGCAGTGAAAATAGTCGAATCCCTACCGAAGGAGCAGAAAATAATATTTGCACCGGACAAAAACCTCGGAGGATACATCAATAGAATAACAGGAAGAAATATGTTGCTTTGGCATGGAAGTTGCGAGGTGCATGAGTTGCTCACTTCCGAATATGTTTTGAAGATGAAAGCCAAAAACCCTGATGCAATCTTGGTTGCACATCCGGAATGCAATGATGCGGTTTTGAAACTTGCAGACTTTGTCGGATCTACTCAGGCAATGATAAAGTATATCAACAATTCGGAACATAAGCGCTTCCTTGTGGCAACCGAATCTGGTATTACACATAAACTTCAACAAGAAAACCCTGACAAAGAGTTCATAGTGGTAACTCAAAACGAGAGTTGTGCTTGCAATGATTGCAGACACATGAAACTTAACACCATGGAAAAGGTTTTGAACTCGCTTGAAAATGAGTGTTATGAAATAACATTGTCGCAAGACTTGATTTCGCAAGCGGCAAAACCGATAAACAAGATGTTGGATATATCGAAGCAGCTCGGAATTCTGAAATAGGGTAGAAGGGAAGAGTATATCAAATTAACAAATTCATGCTTTCAAATTATTGTTGTAGAGTTTGTTACATTTGAATTTCCCTTATATTTCTCTATCTTTTAACTTTATATCTCGCGAAAAACGGGACAGTGTGATGAAGAGGTCGTTTTTTTCGAGATATAAGGCTTGAAAAATTTTCTTGTGAAGATGTCTTGTTTCAAATATTCGATATTCTTTATCGTGTTCTTGGTTTGCTGCAATCAATTGATGGCACAAAACAAGAAAATGATAATTCAGAGTATGAGTTGTAAGAATAAGGTGTGGGCAATTAGGAATGTGTCATCATTAAAGAAAGCTCTTGTCATATCAAAGGAGGTTTTGAATACCATGGATAGTCTTTATAGAGAGAATTTATTTGAGACAAATTCGGAGGGTAGCCGTTTGGACGCATTCAGACATATATACTGGATGTACAGTCTTGCATCTGAAATAGGGATTGAGAAATCCAGAAGAATAGGATTGATATATGAGGGTTACAATCAGTATGTTTTTTCTGTTCGTTCTTGCTCCGGTTACGATCTTGCAGGCAGATTGATGGACGAATATAACAATGAATTGGGTTTATATTTGTTTTCAAAGATTGGAGTGAGGGAGAAAGAAAAGGTTTTTGAAGAGATAATGAATTTGATTTCAAGAGGATGTGCAAGAATAGTGGCAAAGGATAAATTGCAAAGGAGTTTGGATGTGAATAATAATGTGATTCCGGAGAGTGAATGGAAATCACAGTGGAATAACAATAGGTGTTTAATCAAATCAAATAAGGTGATATGCGAGTAGTATGCTTGATTTTTTCATTGATTGCGTGTTTCGTATCGTTTTCTCAGTCGTATAATTACGCTGTTTTTTGTAAGGATACTTTGACAAGCCGATATATGGCGGGGAGGGCTTACATTGACGATGGCGATAAAAAGGCAGCGAATTTCATAAGGAACGAATTGAAAAATAATGGCTTGAATTTGCCGGGTGATGATGGTTTTCAATCTGTCGATATAAGTGTGAATAATATTCTTGATGCGAAGTTGAAAATCGGAAACCCTGCAAAAGAGTTAAGAGTAGGGGAGGAGTTTCTTGTTTTCGGTTCTTCGCCTGCTTGTAATATGGAATTGAGAAATGTAAAACCATTGTTTTTCAATGTAAAACCGGAGTTGGAAAAGGTCAAAGCATCAAAATTGAATAATAAAGTATTGGTTTTCAATATAGAGACTTTGTCTTATAGGGATATTGTTTTGTTTTTGAAGGGTTTGGTAAAAGATGGAGTAAAACCGGAGTTGGTTGTAATTCAAGGATATGACAAAATACAGTATTCCATCGGTACTTCAGTCTTGCCTTTTGCTGTTTTGCAGTTGAAAGCCAAGCCTATATCGAAAAAAATAGCTTATTTATCTCTTCAGATAGAGAATAAATATGAGCCTTGTTATCATTCGCAGAATGTATGGGCTATTGTTGAGGGAACAAAGTATAAGGATAGTTGTTTTGTTTTTGTATCCCATTACGATCATCTCGGAAAGGTTGGAGAAGTTTACTTTCCAGGTGCAAACGATAATGCAAGCGGTGTAAGTGTTCTTTTGGATATGTCAACGTATTATGCAAAGAATCCTGCGGAGTATTCGATAGTATTTTTGTTTGTAACAGGGGAGGAAATAGGACTTGTCGGTTCTACTGCTGCAGCGGAAAATCCTTTGATTGATTTGTCAAAGGTGAAGTTCTTGTTTAATTTGGATATGGCAGGTACTGGTTCGACGGGTTTGGCTGTAATAAACGGACAAAAGGAATTGGAAGCCGGTAAACTTTTGCAGGCTATCAATGAAGAGAATCATTGGTTTGCCAAAGTGGTGTTAGGAGAGGAGAGTTGCAACAGCGATCACTGTCCTTTTGTTCAAAAAGGTGTTCCTGCCCATTTCTTGTTTACTTACGGTTGCGAGTATAATGAGTATCATACAGTGTATGATGATGGCAAGGATTTGCATTTTACCAAACACATAGACTTGTGTAATCTTCTAAAAGAGTTCATCAGAAGGTATTAGATGATGTTCTCTCAAAATGTTTCACGTGGCAACAAAGCCTGAATGGTCTTTCAATATTTTGAATCTTAGCTTTTTAATCGTGTGAGCAGGCTTTGCGAAATGTAATGCTTGATAAGCGTTTCACGAAACGCCGAAAGAAAAAATTCAAACGCCGTTTCGTGAAATTTTTCCGCCGTTTCAGTATAGTCGAAGCTGCGTTTTATTTTGATGAAGCAATGGAAGAATTTTGTGGAATAATGTATGGAAGAAGAGTTTTCGAGCAAGTGCTTTTTTGTACCTTTGCATGATTGATAAATAACGAAGATATATGAAGATTAGTTTTGCACCGCCATATATAGATGATGATGTAATCGATTCGGTTAACGAATCCTTGAAAAGCGGTTGGATTACCACCGGTCCCAAAGTAAAGGCTTTGGAAGAGGAATTGCAAACGAGATTGGGTATAGAGAGTGTGGTATGTGTCAATTCATGGACAAGCGGGGCTGTTTTGGCATTAAAGTGGTTGGGATTGAAGGAAGGTGATGAGGTTATAGTTCCGGCATACACTTATTGTGCGACGGCAATGGCTGTAATGGACGCAGGTGCAAGGCCTGTTATGGTCGATATAAATGATGATTTGACCATCGATGTGGAACGGCTGAGAGAGGCGATTACCCCGCAAACAAAGGCAATAATACCGGTGGATTTGGGTGGGCTTCCTTGCGAATATGATAAGATTTGCGAGATTGTGAATGATGAAGAGGTGAAGTCTATGTTTGTTGCCGAATCAGAGGTTCAACGAAAGTTGGGAAGAATATTGGTTTTATCGGATTCCGCCCATTCGATAGGGGCAAAGTTGAATGGAAAGGACGTATGCAGATATGCGGATATAACGGTAATGTCTTTTCATGCCGTGAAGAACATCACTTCTGCCGAAGGGGGTGCAATTTGTTTCAATTTGCCGGAAACTTTTGATGCAAATGAAATCAAGAAGTGGTTCAAAATGATGACGCTTAACGGGCAAACGAAAGACGCTTTCACGAAGACTAAGGCGGGAGCTTGGAAATACGATATTATCGCTCACGGAATGAAAATCAATATGCCTGATGTGAATGCCGCAATAGCTTTGGCTCAGTTGCGAAAGTACGATTACCTTCTTGAAGAGAGAAAACGGGTTTATAATCTTTATCGCAAATTGCTCGGAGAATATCATTGGGCAATTCTTCCGCCCAAGGATAGTTCTTATATGCAATCATCGTATCATTTGTTTCCTCTAAGAATAAATCCGATAACCGAGAATATAAGGGATAAACTTATTCAGAGATTGGCAGAAAGGGAAATAGCCACCAATGTGCATTATATTCCGATGCCTTGCTTGACATTATTCAAGCAAATGGGGTACAAAATAGAAGATTATCCCAAGAGTTGGGATACTTACACAAGAGAAATAAGTCTTCCTATATATCCGCAACTCAGCAATGCGGAGGTGGAGTATATAGTCCGCAATCTTGTAGAATTGTACTATGAATTGACTACTAATATCTTGTGTTTTCTTAACAGCATATATAGTTCTTGATTTCGTGGAATTGTACTACGAATTGACTGATATAAGAATACGATTCTTTGTTTCAAAGATTAGATTTTGTTTTTCATGAAAAGATTGTTTGATATTGTTTATTCATTCTTCGGCTTGGTGATTTTATCGCCATTATTCGTCTTTTTGTCTTTTTGGGTGGGACTTTCGAGTAGGGGAGGAGTGTTCTACAAACAACGGAGAGTAGGATTGAATGGTCAGGACTTCACTTTATATAAATTTCGTTCCATGGCAGTTGGTTCAGATAAGAAAGGACTGCTTACAGTGGGTGGAAAAGACAGCCGTGTAACCAAAGTGGGTTATTTCATTCGCAAATACAAATTGGATGAACTGCCACAATTATTCAATGTTCTGAAAGGAGATATGAGCTTTGTGGGACCGAGACCGGAGGTAAGAAAGTATGTCGATATGTATTCCGAGGAGCAAAAGAGAGTTCTTTCGGTGAGACCGGGCATAACGGATATTGCTTCCATGAAATACAGAAATGAAAATGATATTCTGGCGAAAGCGGAAAATCCGGAGCAGTACTACATAGATGTTATAATGCCTGACAAACTTGCACTCAATTTAGAGTATATCGACACAAGAAATTTTTTCAGGGATATAAAGTTGATTTTCCGTACAATAGCCGGAAAGGACGATGAATAACCGGAAAAAAGAAATAGAGTATTCCATGAAAATGGGCATAAAGTTTCGTTGTATATAGCAGAAGGAATAATCAAGAACGCTAAAAGTCAAGTAAAATGATGAATGCAGAAAACAACAAATTGAAAGTATATTCGGCATCGGCAGGAAGCGGGAAAACGTTCAGTTTAACGGTGGAATATGTAAGTAAATTGCTGAAAAATCCAAAGGCTTATGGTTCAATACTTGCTGTAACTTTCACCAATAAAGCCACAGCCGAGATGAAAAGCAGGATTTTGTCTGTTTTGTGGAATATAGTGTATGAACCGACAAAAGCACAAAGCGAGATAGATGCAATAAAAGGTACGAAGAATGCCGAACTCTCGGACACGGAGGCAGAGAATGCAAAACAGGCTTTGTCGTATATACTTCATGATTATGACCATTTCAGGATAGAAACCATAGACAGCTTTTTCCAAAGAGTGTTGAGAAACATGGCAAAGGAGATAGGGGTCGGAAGTAGCTTTGAAATTCTTTTGAATGATGAGGATTATGTGGAGGAGGCAGTGAAGGAATTGAAAGAGGATAGCGAAAATGATGAATGGTTGAAGCAATGTTTGGAGAGTTTGATAAAGGAAAGGCAGACAGAGGGCAAAAAGTGGAATTACGAGAAGGACATGACGGAGTTCTCAAAAGAACTCAACAAAGCGATTGTCTCTGACGTGGTGGGAAAAATCGGAATTGAGGATTTGAAAGTGATTTTGTCGCAAGCCGATGAGGCAATGCGTGAGGTCAGGGAGTTTGAAAAGCAAATCAGAACCTTTATTCGGACTTTGGAAGAAATATGCAATGAAAATGGTTTGAATGCTTTGAGCTATGTTTATGCTGCTGTAAGCGGTGGTAAATTCTCGATTACTAATGCAGAAAAGAAGTGCAGAATTTTCAAGAATAAAGCAGGGAAAGAAGAGTTGTTGAGCGGTCTTTATGAGAAATTGAATCATTACTATGAGAGGTACTATGTCAAATGCAAGAAATCTTATCTGCTGTATAATTCGATTTACAAACTATGTCTTTTGGTCTTTATAGCGAACAGAAAGCAAGACTTGTTGAAAGAGGATAACGGTTTTTTGTTGAGAGATACTCAAAAGTTGCTTAATGCAATGGTTACAAGCGAAGATGTAGTTCCTTTCATATATGAGAAGATAGGTTCCCGCATAAGGAATATCATGATAGACGAGTTCCAAGATACATCTTCGCAAGCATGGTACAATTTCATGTTTTTATTGAAAGAATGCCTTGCAAGCGGTGGTTCCTGTGCTGTTTTCGGAGATGTGAAACAGTCCATTTATCGTTGGAATGAAGGAGATTGGCGGATATTGAAGGATTTGTATGACGGGAATGCCAAAAAGAAATATTCAATATCAACAACTGGTAAATCTTTGTCGGATAATTACAGGACGGATGCAGAGATAGTGAACTTCAACAATGATTTGTTTTCGCAGGCTTTCAAGAGACTTGGCATCGATATTGATAATCAAACTCCGAAGCGAAATATCGGGAAAGGAGAATTGAGATTTCGCTTTACCAATATAAAGAAAGAGACTTCTGAGCGAGAGGGAGAAAAATCGAATTTAAAGAATTCCGACTTGGAGATGGAAGCAACAAGAGCGGAAATCGACTATTATCTTGACAACGGTTACGAGTTGGATGATATGGTTATTCTGTTCCGTCATAAGTCGAAGCTGCAAATGTTTGCCGAATATTTGAAAGAGTGTGATAATGCCGGTTTGCATGATCATAAATACAATCCTTGCTCCAATGAAGCTTTCCTTTTGAAAACGAGCGAGGAGATCAAGAAAATCATATTCATATTACGTTTCATTGCAGATAAGAAAGATACCATTGCCAAGTACTGGTTGGAAAAGATAGCGGGAATCGGAGAATTGGATAAACTGAATGAATATAAGACTGAAACGGTTTCATTGATAGATTTGGTTTTGAGGATAATCAAGGACTTTAACGTAAATTCACAAGATGTATTCGTGCTTGCTTTTTGTGATAAACTTGCGAAATATTGTTCAGGAAGAAGTAATGGATTAGATGATTTCATTCGGCATTGGAATGATACAATGAGCCAAGAAACTGTCATAATCAGCAAAGAGAAGAATTCCTTGGAGTTGCAAACCATTCACAAATCGAAAGGTTTGGAATACGATGTGGTCATAATCCCGTTTTGCGATTGGTTTTTTGTCGATAATAGGCATGATGTTTGGTTTGAAACTCCTGAAAATGGTTCGGCAGTCGGTATTTTCCCTTCAGGATTGAAACCTTTGCATGAAGTCGATGACAAATATGAGCAAATGGTTGAACAGGAGGAGTATTTGCAGAGGGTGGATAATCTGAATCTCCTTTATGTTGCCTTTACCCGTCCGAAACATTGTCTGTCCGTTATATGTAAAGAACCGACAGTGAATGAAAATTCCAAAGACGGATTTCCTCAAAGCATGAATAAATTACTATATAATTACTTGCAGACAGGAAACATCGAGAAAGTTCCGGACAAACAAGCAGATGATTTGTTTATGATGGTTACGAGAGGTATGCATACGCCGAAAAAGAAAGAGAAAAAGGCGGAAGAGCAAACGAAGAACCCTTTTTTGACATCTTTTGACCTTGTTGATTTGGATGCGAATTGCGGATTCGATTTTTCGGATGTAAGTTATGCTTTGTCCAAATCGGCTTTCGATTATTTCGAGACTGTCGATGAGAAAATCATGAATGATAAAGCACAATGGGGAACACTTGTCCATTCGGTACTTTCGCATATAGCAACCGAGCAAGACTTGCAAAAAGCTCTGTCATTTGCCGATATTGAAAAAGCAGATGAGGTTGAAAGGGTAATAAGGTGTATGTTTAAGTTCGTGGAATCGAGGCATTGGTTCGATGGAACGTACAAAGTGATTATGGAACAATCGATAGTCGATAATTCGTATGAAGAAAAACAGAGAGTGAAACGTCCCGACAGAATAATGATTGGGGGAAACGGAATTACGGTTGTGGATTATAAGTTCATGCAGAACGTAGAGGACACATCAAGATACGAGGATCAAATCAGAGAATACGGACACAGGCTTATGAAGATGGGTTACGAAAATATTAACTTGTATTTGTGGGCAGTGCAATCGCAAACGGTGCAGGCGGAAGAACATTCCGAAACGTTGAAACAAAAATTAGTCGAAGTCAAATTATAACAGAAATGGAACCAATGACTGCAAGTAATACCGAAAAGAAATCTTTTCTCCGCAAAGTTGCGGAAGATGTACGATTGATAAGCAATGGAGATATACCGGATTTGCGTTTGATTTTTACCAATAGGAGAGCCATCAAGTATTTCGTGAAAGAGTACGAGGCGTTGTGCGAGGAAGTTTGTTGGTTGCCCGGATGTGAAACGATAGATGACTTCGTAAGAAATTGTTCTCCTTATAAAAAAGCAGAGGAACTGAGTTTGATATATGTGCTTTATCTATGCTATCAAAGGATTTACTATTCCCATAATCCGCTTCCCGAAGGTGCGGAAGCAGAAAGTTTCGAGAGTTTTTACTTTTGGGGTAAAACAATACTGTCAGACTTTGACGATGTGGATAAAAACCTTGCCGATGCGGAGAAACTCTATACCACTTTGAGCGAAGAGAAGGAGATAGAAGAAATGTTTGATTTCCTTGATGCTCAACAAAAGACTGTTCTTTTGCAGTACTTTGAGGATTTCAAGAAGCTTTATTCCACAGACAGCGATTTGAAGAATAACTTCGTAAAGATATGGAACTGCTTGTTCGAGATATATTCCGATTACAGGAAAACGCTTGCCGAAAAATCCATTGCGTACGGTGGAATGATGTATCGTGATATGTTGGAAAGACTTTCAAGAAATGAAATAAGTTTTGAGGGAAAGACTTTTGCCTTTGTAGGTTTTAATGTGCTTAATCGCAGCGAGAAAGGAATATTCAAGGCGATACGGAACACCAATACGGTGTATTTTTACTGGGATTACGATACCTACTATACCGGAAATAAGGACAATGAGGCAGGATTGTTCATGCGGCAAAACATAAAGGAGTTTCCTTGCAAGGAAAGTTTTGCAGAAAATGATTTCTCGCAAATAGAAAAGACCGATTGCAAGTTCAATATCATTTCAACCACATACGAGAGTTCGCAAACTCTTTATATACGGCAATGGATTGAGAATTTGGAGAGAGTGTATGGAGATACTTTGAAGCAAAATCAAATAGCAATAATTCTTCATAACGAGAACCTGTTACCGTTCGTTCTCAAAGCACTGCCGGATAATATAAACAATGAAGCGACCAAAGTGAACATAACCATGGGTTACCCTTTCAAGTTCAGCAATCTCTATAATGATATAGCGGAGTTTTTGAACGCAGAATCGGAAAAGGAGGGTAATTGCATGCAACAGCTTGACAGTTTGGCGGATTTCTTGAAAAGAAAGGGGAAAGAGCCTGATTGTGATAACGAAATCAAGGAAGCAGCTTTCAGGAGCATAAATCTTTTGCAGGATTTCAAGCATACGCTTGTATTCATAGGCAATGAACTACCCAAGAATTTTGTTCGGAAAACTCTTTTGAGGTTATTGCAAAAGCAAAGTATGCCTTTCGAGTCCGATGCTACCGATGGAATTCAGATTATGGGACTTTTGGAAAGTCGAAATTTGGATTTCAAACATATTCTCATGCTTTCAACCACCAATGGAAATATTCCGTCGGCAGATAATGTAGTAACATTCATACCTCACAGCCTTAGGAAAATCTTCAACCTGACGACAAGTGAGAGAAAGGTGGCTGTGATTGCATACTATTTCTATCGTTTGCTGCAAAATGCCGAAACAATGGATTTTGTCTATAATATGGTCTCTATGAATAAAGACAGGGAAGAGATGAGTTGCTTTTTACAACAGTTGAGAGTTGAACTTGGAAAACCTATACGGCTGAAGACATTGAACTTTACGCAAGGCAAGGAAATATTGAAGATAGACCTGCCATCTAAACGTCAAGAGACAATAGAGGAAATAATAAATACCAAGTCGAATGTTGATGATAAGTCTTCTTATCTTTCTCCTTCATATCTGACGACCTATATCGATTGTCCGTTGGAGTTTTACTATCAAAATATATGCAGACTTAAAGTACTTGAACAGGAAGAGGACAAGATACCTCTTGCTTTCGGTACACTCTTTCATAACTCTGCTCAACTCTTGGAAGAAAGCAAACATGACAAAACGCCGCAGGTGTGTGTGATGGAGGCTTTCGATGCCATGGGAGAAGAGAAAGACCTCTTGAAAGAAGTGCATAAGAGTATGATAACATCATATCTTCAAGACCTGTCCGAGTACGATAAAAAGAATACGGGCAGGCAATTCTATGCGGCGGAGAAAGAGGTCTCGAAGGAGATAAACATAAATGGTAGAACATTGAGATTGGGCGGACGAATCGACAGAATAGATATTTCAGATGGCGAAATGGTGCTTTGCGATTACAAAACAGGGGGTAGCGATGAAGATTACAAGGGCGTTGAGAGTCTTTTTCAATCAGGTAGGTATGGAAGAGCCACACGTCTCTTTCAAATAATGTTCTATGCTTGGCTGTTGTGGAGAGGTAAAACCATAAAAGTAGAGATAATATACGTTCACAAATTAAAGTACAACCAGTACAATTCCAAATCTTACCTTTACGATTCGGAACTTCACGAGAAGTTTGATCGAATGATGAGAGAAAAATTGGAAGAATTTCTTTCCGTTCGGGAGGCTTCCGTATGGGAAACGGCGGAAAGCGATGAGGATTGCAAATATTGCAATTATAAGGACTTGTGTCCGAGAAAACAAAAAATGAACAGCGATGATACAATTTGATAGCTTTACATTGGATAACGGATTGACCGTGATAGCCAATCAAGACGATAAAACACCTCTTGTCGCAGTTAATTTGCTTTACAGGGTCGGAGCAAAAAATGAAAACCCGAAGGCAACGGGTTTTGCTCATTTGTTTGAACATCTAATGTTTTCGGGCAGTAAAAACTTTCAAAGCTACGATGAGGCAATTCAGATGATGGGAGGGGAGAGCAATGCTTTTACAAACAACGATTTTACGAACTATTATCTGACTCTTCCGGCGGATTTTCTTCCACACGCCTTGGATTTGGAAGCCGACAGAATGCAGAATTTGAATATAAACGTCCAAAGCCTCGAAGTGCAACGCAATGTTGTCATTGAAGAATTCAAACAACGATACATCAATCAGCCATACGGGGATTTGTGGGCAGAGATAAGGCGATTGGCATACAAGGTTCACCCTTATAAATGGCAGACGATAGGCAGTGATATTTCGCATATAGAAAACGCTTCCTTGGAGCAGGTCAGGAGTTTCTATGATAACTTCTATCAACCCTCCAATGCAATTCTTTCTATTTCGGGAAATGTGTCTTTGAACAGTGTAAAAGAAGAAGTCGAAAGGACTTTCGGTAAGATGGAATACAAGCGAACCATATTCCCTGCTTATTCCATGGAACCGCAACAAAAGGATAATCGCCGAATAAAGGTTTTCCGAGATGTCCCTTCCAACGTTATCTGCATAATCTTCCCCATGAGCCGTCGCAAAGACAGACAATATTTTGTCCAAGACCTTTTGAGCGATGTGCTTTCAAACGGGAAGAGCAGCCGAATGTATCAAGGCCTTGTCGTAGAACAGAAATTGTTTACCGAAATCAATGCTTTCATAAGCGGAGACGATGATGCAGGCTTGTTTATCGTCATGGGAAAATATTGCGACGGCATATCATTGGAACAAGGCGAAGAAGCGATATGGCATGAGTTGAAATTCGTATGCGAGAACCCTGTTTCCGAACAGGAACTCCGTAAGATGAAGAATAAGAACGAGGCTTCCGCAACCTTTTCCAACATGAAAATTCTCGATAAAGCCATGAACCTTGCGTACTATGCCCATTTGGGCGAACCGGATCGGATAAATAAAGAAAGAGAGTTTTACAATAGCGTAACTATTCGTGATTTGCAACAAGCCGCAGAACAAATGTTCCATCTCGATTGTCATTCCGTATTATACTATTTGAAGAATGACAGAGATGAAATCGAGTAATGCCGGAAACCTTTTACCGATGTTGTCGGTAACCGTGTTGTTTTTTATGTGGGGATTTATAACCTCATTGAACGATATTCTTATTCCATATCTCAAAGGAGTATATTCCCTCACCCATTTTGAAGCGAACATAGTTCAGTTCGCTTTCTTTATAGCCTATTTTGTGGGTTCGTTGGTCTTTTATCTGCTTTCCAAGAAAGGACTCGATACAATATCTCTTTATGGTTACAAATCCACTTTGGTCATAGGCTTGCTTGTAGCATGTTTTGCGTGCAGTCTTTTTGCTCTATCGGCTTATTTTGAAATGGGTTTTGCATTCTTCCTTATTGCTTTGTTCTCTCTTGGCTTGGGACTTACTTTCCTGCAAATTGCTGCTAATCCCTTTGTCGCTCTGATAGGCAATCCTGATACTGCATCTTCGCGTCTGAACCTCTCGCAGGCTTTCAACTCTCTCGGAACCACATTCGGCCCTGCCGTGGGAGGGTATTTGATATTCTCTATCTTCGCAGATAAAACCGAAGATTCTGTTTCAAGTGTCATAATACCTTACTTCGTTTTATCTCTTTTGCTTTTGTTTCTTGCCGTCTTTATAGGCTTTTCCAAAATCCACATTTCGGAAGAACAAACCACCAAGCATCAATACAAAAAGTCTATCTTCTCTTATCCTTACGTGCTTTTTGGAGCATTGGGCATCTTTTTCTACGTCGGAGCAGAGGTTTCCGTCGGCAGCAATACCATTTCCTATTTGAAAGAGACCATGAACATGCATGAAAGCACTGCTTCCGCATACCTGTCCTATTATTGGGGAGGGGCAATGATAGGTCGCTTTCTCGGTGCCGTCAGTCTGAGCAAAGCAAAAGGCATGAAGAAAATACTCCTCATGCTTTTGTTCGCCTGCATTGGCTTTATATTGATTTTCACTACCAATTACAAACTACATAATTTGGATTTCACACATACGTCAAACTTTCTATGTTTTATGCTCCTTAATCTTATAGGATTTTATTTCGGCAAGGGCATACCCTCAAGGCTGTTGGCGGTTTTTGCTTGTGCGAATATCGTTTTGCTCTCACTTTCCATGATGACCGCAGGCAGTATTGCACTATGGTCATTGCTATCCATAGGATTGTTCAACTCCATTATGTGGTCGAACGTTTTCACCTTGGCAATAGACGGCTTGAAAGGCAGAACGGCGGAAGCCTCTTCCATTCTTATAATGATGATTCTCGGCGGAGCGATACTGCCTCCTTTGCAGGGAATGCTTGCAGACAACATCGGAATAAAGTACTCTTTCTTCGTTCCGATGATTTCATACGCCTATCTTTTGATTTATGGGCTTAAAACCTACAAAAAACGGCGATAAACGACGCATCATCGTTGCCATGTTTGATATAGTGATGAGGTTGTCTATTTTAGCTTGGCTTTAAGTCTGTCTTTGTAGAGTTTCTCTATCGTTTGATGTAGTAATGGGTGGACAAATCGGGGCATTATTTCATTCAGCGGTTGCAACACGAAATCTCTTTTTTCTATAAGCGGGTGAGGAACTTGCAACAGCGGTGTATCGATGATTTGATTTTCGCAGAACAAAATGTCGATATCCATTGTCCGTGAACTGTATCCGGCAGTATCGGTAGCTCTCTGCCTGCCGAGTCTTCTTTCTACCTCATTGCATATTGTCAATGCCTGATGAGGTGTCTTATCCGTTTGAAATATTGCTGCCGAATTCAGAAATCGGTTTTCGCATTCAAAACCCCATGGTTCGGTTTCGATAAGAGAGGAACTCGCAATCATCTTACCCAATTCCTTTTCCAGCATTTCCAATGCTTGTTCGATGTTTTTACGGCGGTCGCCTATGTTACTGCCGAAACCTAATGTGATTTCCATGGTTTAAGACGGTATTTTGTACTCATAAAAAGAGCGAAGCACTTGAAATCATTGAAATTTCCGTGCTTCGCTTATCAAATCAAAGAAAATGTTTACATCTTATCGGCAACTGCCCGTCCGGCTCTTAAAGCGGCTATGTTCGCTTCGATGACTGCATCGCCTTTCTTTGCGAAATTACTCTTCACTGCATTTTCAAGTTTCTCGATATCTATTCTCAAATACTTTGAAGCAGCTCCGAGAACGACCATGTTCGTTCCCTTGGGGTTGTTAACCTCTTTTGCTATCTTGTCTGCATCGAACAAGATGTGGTTCTTGATTTTCTTAACCTCTGCCAACACTTGTTCATGGTCGGGATAGTTGGGAATATTCACAAACGGGTTTTGGTTGGTTATCACCCAGCCTGTCTCGCGGTTTAGAAACGGAAGATAACGAAGTGCTTCCATCGGTTCTACAGAAAGAATGATGTCGCATTCTCCCTCCGGAATAAGATCGGAAGCAATAGGTTGGTCGGAGAGACGAAGGTGCGATTGAACATCTCCTCCTCTTTGGCTCATTCCGTGGGTTTCTGCCTGCTTCATGTACATTCCCATTTCAAGTGCCGCCTTGGATATAATGGCTGCAGAGCTTAATGCTCCCATACCTCCTACGCCGCACAATATTATATCGATTTTCATTTTGATGTCTCCTTTCCTTACTTTACTTTGCTTGTTTTTTTGCCAATTTACGCTTCTTGTTAGCCCAAACGATACACTCTCTTCTCGGAATAATGACGGAAACGCCTTGGTATTCCAACTCTTCTCTTATAACCTTGACGTTTTCTGCCAAATGGCTTGCAAGAGGGTTAATGACGCGTATGTGTTCCGGTGCAACTCCGATGCCTTGACAGATGCTTTCTATTCTGCCTGTTGCAGATGATTTCTGAGAACCGGTCATTCCGGTGATGCCGTTGTCCAATATCATGATGGTTACGGGAACATTATCTACGCAGCAGTCCAACAAACCGGTCATTCCGGAGTGGGTGAAAGTGGAATCGCCTATCACTGCAACGGTAGGTCTCAATTCCGCTTCGGCAGCTCCTTTTGCCATTGTAATCGAGGCTCCCATATCCACGGTTGTGTATATCGCTTTCAAAGGAGGCAATGCTCCCAAAGTGTAACAACCTATGTCTGCAAAGACTTTGTATTCGCCGTAGTCTTTCATGGCTTCGTTCAAAGCAGTATAAGAATCGAAGTGAGGGCAACCATCGCATAATTTAGGTGGTCTCGGTGCAACCAATTCAGGCACGGCGAAGCCTTCCTTGACTTTCAATCCCAATGCTTTGCCTACGAGATTAGGACTTAGCTCTCCCGCTCTCGGAATGGCTCCGTCCAAACGACCGCTTACCTTTTTGCCCTTGTTCAACAAGCCTTTAATCAATCTCTCGTACAAAGGCTGACCTTCTTCCAACACCAATATTCTGTCGCATTCGTCATACAATTTGTTCAACAATGTCTGCGGCATGGGATATTGCGAAATTTTCAATATAGGGTGCGGGCATGCTGTGTCGCGGAAGTTTTCCATGAGATAGTTGTATGCAATTCCGCATGCCACTATTCCCAATGATTTATCGGCAGCGTCTATGTATTTGTTGAAACCGTCTGTTTCGCTTGCCTTTACGAATAGGTCTTGTTTTGCAATCAAATCATTGTATTGCTTCTTTGCATTTACCGGAAGCAGAATGAATTGATTTTTCTTTTCAGGTAGGTTTATGGTATTTTGTTTCTTGACTTCTTTTCTTACAACGCCTGCACGGGAGTGTGCCATACGGGTTGTAATTCTCATCATTACGGGAGTATGAAATTTTTCCGACAACTCGAAACCGTAATGTACCATGTCGTAAGCCTCTTGTTGGTTTGAAGGCTCCAATACAGGAATAAGGGCAAAATCGCCATAGAATCTGGAGTCTTGTTCGTCCTGAGAGGAGTGCATTGACGGGTCATCGGCTGCGATATATATCAAACCGCCGTTTGCTCCCGTTATTGCCGAGTTCATGAAAGGGTCGGCAGCAACGTTGATGCCGACATGCTTGCAGCAGAACATCGCTCTCTTGCCGGCATAGCTCATACCCAAAGCAGCCTCCATGGCAGTTTTCTCATTTGCTGCCCAGTTGCTTCTGATACCCAATTCTTTTGCTTGTTTGGAGTCTTGAATATACTCCGTTATCTCGGTTGATGGTGTTCCCGGATAAGCAAAAACCCCCGACAAGCCTGCATCTATGGCAGCCTGTGCAATGGCTTCGTCACCCAGTAAAAGTAATTTATCCATTATCTTGATGTTTTTTTTATTTCTTTCTCCGTCTGCCCCTTGCAAGAGGCTCTAATCAGATTACAAAACTACTAATTTTTTTGCAGTTAGCACGACTTTTGCACATGAAAAATTGCTTTTGTTCTGTTTTTACACTTGAAAACAGCATGTTTGCGGACTTTCTCTATCTGGAATAGCAGTGCGATTTTTACGGGTAAGTTTTACGAAATATCGAACTTTCATTATCTCACGACGAACCGCCGAAAGAAAAACGGAATACAACTTACAAATGCAACTTATCGGTCGGATTATTTATTATGGCTGCAAAGTCGGCAAAAAGTATTTGCGAGGAATAAACAGACCGAGCCTTTCCCTTGGACGGTTTGAAGACCATTCGGAATGAATATGATGTTTTCTTCTGCCAAATCCACAAATGAAGAACTCTTTGGCAGGTATTGTCATATAGAAATGGTTATTTCGTTTCAAACAGGACTGTAAACTTTCTCTTTCTTGTATGTGGCTTATGTCCTTTTCAAAAGGTGCATTTGTGGATTGGGCTTTGAGTTTTGTGAATCGCCGTTTCGTGAAATTATTCCGCCGTTTCATTTTTGCGAAACGGCGATTTGTTTTGCCCGAAGCATGTTCATTGTGTTTCTTGCTGTATTACGGTGAAGTATAAGCGGTAAGGTATTCCGACATTTGGCGGACTGATTTGTTTGAACAAAGAAAGAACGGATTTGTTTCACAACAATCCGTTCAAACATATTAAAAACAAAATCACAAAACTGTGTTTCTCTCATAGTGATTCCATGTTTCAGGTCTCCAATTAACAGAAATCACCTTTTTAGTTCCTTACTCGGCGACAAAGATAAGTATTTTCCGAGAATGACATTGCTTTTGAAAGAAAAAAATCGATTTTTCGTGAAAATTTATGCCTCAAATGGCAATTTGCAGTCCTATCCGATGTAAATATGTTTTGCGTCAACAAATGAGAAATACTTTTACAGATGATTGAAAAATCATTTACTTTGACATGATTATTATTCCCGAATATTTGGTCTGCACCAATGTGTTTCATGGCTCTGTCGAATGCCGAGACAATCCTTTCCGGATTTATTTTGTACCCTGTTTGTGCGGATTGGTGTTTTATGTGTAATTTTGCAAGGAAATCTTTGAACTGTTATGGTGCGAGGGAATACTTTCGGTGAGTTGTTTACTTTGACGAGTTTCGGTGAGAGCCATTCCGAATACATAGGCGGTAGTATCGACGGCTTTCCGGGAGGTGAGGTTTTGGATATCGATTTCATAAAGCAAGAACTTGCTCGTCGCAGACCTTCGGGTATTTTTTCGACTCAAAGAATCGAGAGCGATGATGTGGAATTTATTTCCGGCTTGGAAGATGGCAGGACGCTTGGTTCGCCTTTGGCTTTCATCATTCGCAACAAGAATATTCGCAAAAAAGATTATGATTGTTTCAAAGACTTGTTTCGTCCTTCGCATGGAGATTATACCTACTATAATAAGTATGGCATAACGGCTTCTTCGGGAGGAGGAAGAGCGTCTGGAAGAGAAACGGCGGTGAGAGTGGTAGGCGGTGCTTTGGCAAAGTTGTTTCTGAAAAGATTCGGCATAACATTTCATTCCGAACTTACGGAACTCGGCGGTTTCGACTGTGAGAAAGAAAAAGAACAGGTGGATAGGAAATTGAAAGAGGCATACGAGAAAAGAGATAGCCTCGGGGGAAAGATAATGTGTGAGGTGAATAATGTGCCTGTCGGTTTGGGAGAACCGGTGTTCAATAAGTTGTCGGCACTCTTGGCACATGCCCAGATGAGTATTCCTTCTGCAAAGAGTTTCGAGCTTGGGGACGGTTTGAAAAGCTGCAAACGTTTCGGCAGTGAGGATAACGATAAGTGGAGAGAAGGCAACGGCACGTTGACGAACTATAGCGGAGGTATTCAGGCAGGCATTTCAAATGGGGAGAAGATTATTTTTTCCGTCGGTTTCAAACCTGCGGCAAGTATAGGTGTAGTTGTATGCAGGAATAAAAATGGAGAGTTGGTTGAGGTGAAGAATGAAGGACGGCATGACGTGGCTCCGGTTCTTCGATGCGGTGTTGTGGTAGAAGCAATGGCAGCCTTGGTCATTGCTGATTTGGTGAGGTGTACGGATAATAAAACAGCAATGAAATGAATAAGGTAAGGAATTTGATTTTGGCAGTTTCGGCTTTGCTGATGGCTGCATGCGGAGGAAAGCAGACAATAGGCGATAAGGAGTTTCTTCTGTCCGGCAGCGTAAAAGGCGGAGATGCCCCTTGGCTTATATTGATGGAGATAGGCAAGAACGGTTTTACCTCTGCCGATACTCTGAAAACAGATGCAGATGGTAATTTCTCCAAAGTCATAAAGATGGAAGAAGAGACGCTTTACTCGCTCTCTTATAAAGAAGACTACATTACTTTATGTCCGAAGGTGGGAGAAAGGGTTGTCATCAACGGATATGCTGATGATTTCTCCGGTTCTTATACCGTAACTGGTTCAAAAGAGTCGGAATGGTTGAAAGAGCTCAACGAACATAACCATAAAGTTCGTGCCATGTTGAAAACCATGAGCGATTATTTGAAAATAAACAATATCGATAACTTGGATTCCGTCAAACACGAGTTTCTGTTGCGTCTAAGGAATATGCATGACAACGAGATGGCATATACCGAGAATTATATTAGGACGCATAAAGGTTCTCTGACGAGTCTGATTGCCCTTTACAGGACTTTTGAAGGCAGACCTTTGTTCGATTATCGCAATGACCTCACGATATATAAGGAAGTGTTGAGCGAATTGGAGAAAACCCAACCGACAAATCAGCATACCAAGACGTTAAAAGAATTTATTGCAGAGAAGGATAGAGAAAACAATGAGCGATTTGCAGAAGAAAGCAAAAAGTAGGATTTATTTTGCAAGTGACTTCCATCTCGGCGTACCTGATGCTTGGGCAAGTGCCGAAAGGGAAAGACGTATCGTTCGTTGGTTGGATTGTATAGAAGAAAACGCAAAAGAAATTTTCCTTTTGGGTGATGTTTTCGATTTTTGGTTTGAATATAGGGACGTTGTGCCAAAAGGATATGTAAGATTGCTCGGCAAATTGGCAACAATGGCAGACAACGGTTGCAAGATACATTTTGTTTGTGGCAATCATGATTTGTGGATAAGGGATTATTTTGAAAAGGATTTGGGGTTTATCATACATAGGTCGGCATTTGAAACAATAATCGATGGCAAGAGGTTTCTGATAGGTCATGGAGACGGATTGGATTTCTCGGATAGAAAATACAGGTTCATAAGCAGACTGTTCAAAAGCCGCTTTTGTGTTGCCGCTTTTGCAGCGTTGCACCCTCGTTGGGCTTATGCAATAGGTAAGACTTGGAGCAGAAAAAGTCGATTGTCGCATTCGGAGAGCGATAAGGTAAACCTCTATGAACAAGAGCCTATATATAAATATTGCATGGCGGAACTCGACAAACGAAACATAGATTTCTTCGTCTTCGGACACAGACATTTGAAATGCAATCTTTCTTTGAAAAACGGAAGTCGCTACATAAACACGGGTTTTTGGGCGACAGAAAGTCCATACGCCGAATGGGACGGAGAAAACTTGTGCTTGAAAAACTTTGATTTGGGAGAATAAATTAGTAATTTTGCAGTTTTCAAGTTGGGAAACAAAGAGATTATTTTAATAGATTAACAACGAAATGAAGACAACACCATTTACACAAAAACACATCGCATTAGGTGCGAAGATGGCAGAGTTTGCAGGCTATAATATGCCTATTTCTTACGAGGGTTTGATTATAGAACACAATAATGTGAGAAACGCAGTCGGCGTTTTCGATGTCTCTCACATGGGAGAGTTCAGGGCGAAAGGTCCAAAGGCATTCGAGTTCATGCAATATTGCACCTCAAACGACATAGCTTCTTTGTATGACGGTAAAGTGCTTTATACCGTACTTCCTAACGGCAAAGGCGGCATTGTCGATGATATGTTGGTGTACAGAATTGCGGAGGACGAATATTTTATGGTTCCTAACGCCGCCAATATAGACAAAGACTGGGCATGGATGAGCAAAATAGCCGAGGAAATGGGCTTGAAGGTCGGTACGGAGTTCGTTAACGAGAGCGAACACTACGGACAACTTGCCGTTCAAGGACCTTTGGCATTGAAAGCCATGCAAAAGCTTACGGATACGCCTATCGTGGATATGGAATACTACACTTTCAAGTTTTTGAAACTCGCAGGAGTCGACGTTCTCCTTTCAACGACAGGTTATACCGGTGCAGGCGGATGCGAAATCTACTTCGACAAACAATATGCCGACAAGATATGGGACGCAGTATTTGAAGCAGGAAAAGAATTCGGCATAAAACCTGCGGGATTGGGTTGTCGTGATACTCTACGTTTGGAGATGGGCTTCTGCCTTTACGGACATGAGATAGATGACGAGACATCTCCGATAGAGGCAGGCTTGAATTGGCTTACCAAATTTGTAGATGGCAACAACTTTATTGACAGAGAACGTTTGGAAAAACAAAAAGCCGAAGGCGTAAGCAAGAAATTGGTCGGTTTCGAGATGATTGACAAAGGTATCCCTCGTCAAGGTTATCAGGTTTGCGACAAAGACGGCAACGTAATAGGAAAGGTATGCTCCGGAACGCAATCTCCTTCTTGTGGAGTCGCAATAGGAACGGCTCATGTGAAGACCGCTTTCAGCAAGAAAGACACTGAGATATTCATAAAAGTGAGAGAAAGACTTTTGAAGGCGAAAGTCGTGAAGATGCCGTTCTACAAAGGAAACAATCAATAGTATTGTAATCGATTTATCGTGTCGGTGCAATGATTTTGCACCGACACTTTTTTATTTTCAGCCGATGAAAGCAAACAATTCCGACCATAAACGGAAAAGCAATGGCAAGTCGAAACGATTGGCTTTGTTTTTCTGTTTGCTTAACAATGTGGTATTTGCTCAAAAGGACGTTGTTGTATTTCACAACTGCGAAAACTTTTTCTATCCGACCAATGATACGCTCACACAAGACGATGACTACACAAGCGAAGGCAAGAAGCATTGGACTTTTGAGCGGTATAACAAGAAAAAGAACGCCCTTGCAAAAACATACGTGGCAGCGGGTAACGGCAAATTGCCTTCCATCATCGGCTTATGCGAAGTGGAAAACGACAATGTGCTGAATGATCTTTGCAAAGGCACAATCCTCCGAAAGGGTAACTATAAATTCATACACTATGACTCTGAGGACATACGGGGTATTGATGTCGCTTTGCTCTATCTGCCTTCGCGATTTACCCCTTTGGAACATTATAAAATAACTTACGAATCCGATAAGGAGGAGGACCGCACAAGGGATATACTCTACGTTAACGGATTACTCGGACACAACAAGGTCAACATATATGTTATTCACGCTCCTTCACGCAGGGAACACAACATAAAAAAAAGCCTTCGTCAGGCAATATTCGACACGGTCTATCAGCATATCTGTCATTTGATGCAGGAGAAAGGCGAAACGAATTTCTTGATTATGGGGGACATGAATGACAATCCGTGGGATTCGGCAGTCAAAGACGGCTTTCGCACAATCGCTTCGGGGGAAAATCCGCAGCCTATGCTGGTTAACATCATGCAGAACAATAAAAACAAAATCGGATCATACGTTTACAACGGTTCATATCAAAGCTTCGACCAATTTATAGTTAGTCGCTCTCTACTTGAAAGCACCGACAGTAGCACAACGGGTAATGTATTCCGTGCAGAGTTCCTGACCGACGGCAATCCAAAACATCGCCTCCTTACTCCTTACTCTACTTATAAAGGTATGCACTATCAAGGCGGTATCAGCGACCATTTCCCGATAGTAATGGTAATAAACGATAAACCTCGGTCAGAAAGATAATAACCCGAGTAGGCATAATCAGACCGAAAAACTTTCGTCCATGAAAAAGTGTGCAAGCAATACTCGGACAAAAGAGGTAAAACTTGCCAAACAGGGAGGAAAAGATTTATTTTGTGTTTTATGGATTTGTTTTCTTCGGAAATGTTGCATGCTTTGAAAACATGTAGATAAATGGATTATAAAAAATAGAGCGATAGTTTTTACTATCGCTCTATTTGCGTATTTGAGTTTTCCTCCCCCTCGCCAGACTGGTGGAGAAAATGGCTCTCGCCATATATCCCCTTCAAAATGAATTTCCCATTTTGCTTTGCAAAGGTACGACCTTTTTTTGTACCCACCAAATTTTTACGCAAAATACGGTAATTCCGAATAACAACTTCTATCCGATTTATCGTCATTATGGATAGGTTTCGTATGCTGTTTCGCAAGTTCAGCTCATAAATGCAACTTTAAGAGGGAGGGGAAAGAGACAAAATACAACTCAAACAAGAAAGGATACTTTCCATCTCTTGTTTGAGTTGTATATATTTTCACTCCTCTCCAATAGTTGTATTTTTGTTTTTCAGAACTGTTCATATAGGCTACATATAGATTAGAGGGTAGGAAG
>ERZ1026780.86-NODE-86-length-77288-cov-9.267761_pt1 | contig 77288 bp, 60 predicted proteins | sample MGYA00380126_ERZ1026780 | MGnify/ENA primary metagenome ERZ1026780 (study PRJEB33269, sample SAMEA4719762) | human gut metagenome | biome: human-associated habitat; feature: organic feature; material: feces | place: Cameroon | collected 2013-10 ... | reverse complement strand
CACAAAAGAAGATTAATAAGGGCGATAAAATAAATTTGGTTTAATTCGTTTTCACTAAGATCTCCACTTCCTAGCCATAAAGCCAGGAAATCTTTCCCCACAATAGCAAAACCCCCGATAAGTAAGAGCAAGATGCTCATTTGAAGGAAAGAAGCGCGAAGAAAGGCTTTCTCCGCTTCTTTGGTCTCCCCTTCCATAATAAGCACGTTGATTTTAGGTGAAAAGGTGTCGCTTACCCCTTTCGAAAGTAAAGCGGCATACGTATAGAATTCGAGTCCATAAGAGAAGACGGTAACGCTTGTCGCACCGAGAGTGTGAGAGAGGATGATTCGTCCCGCGTTGTTTTCGATTTGAGAAACGACAATCATAAGAAAAATGAAAATAGAAAATCCAAAAATATCGCGCAAATCCTTAGTTAATTCTTTTATAGGTTCAAAAGAAATAGACATATGAAGCGCTTTTTTAGAGAACGCGAAATTAAAAAGGCCATAAAGAATTTCAACAATTAAAGTAACCAAGGACACCCATAATATGCCTCCCCCTAAAAAGAGAGAAAGACAAGCGGAGCCAATTGTTAAAACCTTCATAAGAAGCAACGCGCTTTGATGCAAAAGAAAACGGCTGCGATAGATTTCAAACCACATAAAAAGAGAGAAGAAGAAATTAATCGCGGTAGAAAATGTGGTAATGAGGATTACCCAAAAGACAAGTTCAAAAGAAGAGGATGGAATCTCCTCGATGCGAAGCACACCTTCGCGGTATAAGAAGGCAAGAAGCGTCCCGATAGCAAGAATAAGAACACTCACAAGGCTAAATAAAACAAGATAAGAACCGTTGATTTTAGAGAGGCCTTCTCCCCCTTTCTCTTTTTCTTTTTTGGTGGCAAAACGGACATAGGAATTTTCAACGCCAAAGGACACCAAAGTCACTACTTGAAGAAGAGAGATGGCAAAAGCCAAAATCCCATTATCGACTTTATGAACTTGGGAAAGCAGAAAGGGTGGGTAGAAAAGGGAAAGAAGCAAAAGAATAGCAATGCGAAAATAATTGGCAAAGATGCCCCAAGAAATCGAGGTTTTGCTCTTTCTCAAATCCATGTGAGATAAGTATACGGCAAAAAGGAAGAAAAAAACGATTAAAGCTTTCGCTTGATATCGTTCATCATGATAAGGCGGGTAGAACGAGGCAAGACCTTCCTTTCCAGCGAATCAAAAAGCGGCCCCCACGCGGGAAAAGTGCCCATTTCCAAGAAGAAAGTGTTTATCGCAGAAAGAACGAAGACGATAGCGATTTCTCCGAAAAGCATGCTCTTGGAAAGACTATCGAAATGATAGTAATTCAAAAGGGTAAATCCGCCAATCAAGAAGAGGGAAAGAAGAAGAAAATAGAGGGTGGATAGCCATTGCCCTTCCATAAGGCGCCAACCTTTGCTCGAAAGGAAAGCAATAAGGAACAAGAGGCATAAGCCAAAAGCAACATAAAGAGGTTCGTGTTGTTTTAAGAAACAATAGGATAAGGAGCTTACGACGATAGCAAGAGCGAGATAGATGAAGTAAAGAGCGGCTTGGAAAGGCTTTCTCTCGTAGATGGCGCGCCACGAAAAATAGAAAGATAAAGTCACCAAGAAATAAAGAATTCCCATGGAAACGAACACGGATTTCCAAGCAAAGAAAGGCATCGGGAACCAATTATAAATGGCGAAGAAAATGCTTAAGAAACCGACGAAAAGCGGAAAAGACAAAGCAAAAACCATGTTAATCGTTGGTTTTGTTCTTTGTCTAATAACGTCTTGTTCGCAAATGATCGTTTCTTCTTCAATTCCTAAAGCGAGACGCTTAAGGTAACGCTCTTCCGATAAGATAGGAAGCAAGAGCATTCCATAGACAGCCAAGCCCGACCAATTGAAGTAAATAGGATCGCCTTGCTCCATGAAGGAGTGAGCCAAAAGGCTAAAGAAGAGAAAGAGATAAAGCCAACCATACTTATTGCGGTGGGTAAGACTTCGCACCACTTGAGCAAAAATATAGATCCATAAAATCAATAGAAGGGCAAAAGAAACCCAACCCCCTTCCATCAGTGCGCTTCCCCAGCTTGAATCCAAGGTGACATAGGAATAAGGATCGCCATTAAAAGCGCCGAAGACGCTTCGACCCATAATGCCGCCAAAGCCAAACCAAGTTGCTATGGGGTCCGAAGAAACAAGATGATAGCAATCGCGAAATTGATAAAAACGAGCGTAGAAAGAGCCAACGCTACCAAAAGAGCCGCGTGAAACAATCCTTCTTAGGAAGTTATAAACAGGCTCAAAGAAGGAACCGAATTGGAAAGTGCCAAGAACCACCGACATAATATGAAGAGCGACAAATAAAAATAACGGCATGATGGCTTTAAACCAATGCTTCTTCACAAGCGAGCAAAGGAAATAAACAAGGAAACAAAGGCTATAGCAGAAGCCAAGGGCAATACAGGTTTTCGAGCAAGGGCAGAAAAGATTGACGTAATAGAAAAAATAAAGAATCCAATGATAGAAACGACGGCGATTCCTAATAAGGAAGCTTTCTGAAACCATTCCAAAGAAAAGCAAATAGCCATAGATGTTTCGATTATCGGTAAAGCTATCGACCGGGTGTGAAGAGAATTCGCTTAAATTATTCGCGAAAGCGGCCAAATAAACATCCTTCTCTACAATATAGCTATAAATAATCGCTACAAAGCAACATAGAGATACAATGCGATAGCAAATATTGTATACGCGGTCGCCTCTCGAGAAAGAAGGCAAAATAGCCAAAAAACAAAAAATCGTTAGAAAAACAAGCACCAATCTTGTGGCCGATCGAAGTTTCGTAATCAAATCCGGCGCGTAAACAACCTCTCCGTTTTGATAGGATTCAAAAAGAAAGACGCCCGCCAAAGAGCACATTAAAAACGGTAGTAACAAGAAAGCAAAAAGCCACCACCGACGGATATAGCAGTGTTTTGCGGCAAAAATGAGAATTCCGATGGTATAGAGAAAGAAGGCTAAAGCCCAACTAAAAAAGGTGATGTTGCTAACGCCGCCTCGGCCTTCCCCTAAAAGGAAACGGGTATTTACAAAGAAGCATGAAGCGCCTAGTAAAAACAAAGCTAAAGCAATAAAGGCTAAGACGTAACGCGTTTTCTTTTTAGCACTCGCTTCTTTCATAGGCCACATATTATAGACCTAAGAAGAAACGAAAAAACACCCACAAAAATGGTATATTCGGTCGAAAGTCAATACTTGTTAATGAACTCGGCTATATCTTTATAGATCTTGGCGTTTTCTTCTTCGTTCAAAATTTCGTGGCGAAGCTTTGGATACATGATAATGTTCACATCCTTCACCCCGAGGTTTAAATACATCTTGGCAAGCCGTCTAGGACCTTTTCCCATCTCACCAACAGGATCTTCTTCACCAGAAACAATAAGAATGTGTTCGTTTTTGGAGATTTTGGAAAGCCATTTCTTGCGATAGAGTTCCTTTAAGCCGTAGATGAATTCGTGCCAGAAGCCAGAAGTCGTGGGAGCGCCACAATAGGGATCGTTACGATACGTTTCGCGATTGCTCTTATTGCGGGAGAGCCACTCCAAATCGTCTTCTCGATCTTTAATAGCCTCAACGAAAGGACCTAGGCCCGCTTTCTCGAGGAAAGCGTTGTGCTTATTCCAATTCTTTTTGTTAACGATAAGATGCGCTAAAAGATAAGCGAAAGTCATCTTCACTTTGACAGGGCCATTCGAACTGCAAATGACCACCGAATCTAAAGTGTTCGGATAGAGTTCCAAATAACGTTGGGTCATAAATGAGCCCATCGAATGTCCCATTAAGGAAGTGGGAAGACCATTCTTTTTGATTTCTTCTATTTTAAGATGAATGGCTTCCACGTTTTTATCAAATGCTCCTTTCATCCATTTTTCTTGGTCTTTTGGATCGGGAGAATTAAGCCCTTGTCCAATAGCGTCAAGGACATAAACGTTCATGCCTAACGAATTAAGATAAAGAGCAAAATCCTTATAGCGGCCCGAATGTTCACCCATTCCCGTTTGGATTAAAAGGTTACGAACCGCTTTATCGGTTTCGAAAACGCGGCCTTTAAGCACTTCTCCTGTCGAAACCTTAATTTCAAATGTCTCTTCCATGTTTCTCTCTCCTTGCCTAAAGTGTAACGAAAGAAAAACCCTCTTTCGAGCGACAAAAAGAGGAGGTTGTATAAAAGCCTCCTCTCCTAAGATGCAAAAAAGAAGTTATTCGATGCCGTTCGGGTTCTTCTTTTGAAAGTTATAGGCATCACGACACGCATCAACAACATTGAAACGTGCCTTCCAACCAAGTTCCTTAAAAGCCTTATCGCAATTGGCAAAGTTCGTGCCAACATCCCCTTCGCGACGCGCACAAATCTTATAAGGAATGGTGACTCCAGTCGCCTTTTCGAAAGCGTGCACGAGTTCCAAAACACTTGTGCCCTTGCCCGTTCCAAGATTATAGAAGACAAGCCCTGGATTCTCTTCAAGCTTCTTAATCGCTGCGACATGCCCTTCCGCTAAATCGACGACATGGATGAAATCGCGGATGCCCGTGCCATCGGGCGTATCGTAGTCATTTCCAAGAACCTTCAAGAAAGGAAGCTTTCCCACCGCCACTTGGCAAATGTAGGGCATAAGGTTATTCGGAATGCCATTAGGATCTTCGCCCAAAAGCCCCGAAGGATGAGCACCGATAGGATTAAAATAGCGAAGGATACAAATATTGAGAGAAGGATCGCTTTTGGCGGTATCTTCTAAAATGCGTTCAATCATCACCTTCGTCTCGCCATAAGGGTTGGTGGCTTCGCCAACAGGATCGGATTCATAAAGAGGGACTCTTTTGGGGATGCCATAAACCGTCGCACTACTCGAGAAAATGAGATTCTTAACGCCCATCTCTTTCATAATGGTCAATATGTTTAAAGCGTTCCCTAAGTTATTCGAATAGTATTCAATAGGTTTATAGACAGATTCGCCAACCGCTTTAAAACCAGCGAAGTGAATGACGCAATCGATAGAATTTTCCAAGAAAATATCTTTCGTTTTCTTGTAATCACAAACGTCGATTTCATAAAAGAGAGGCTTTTTGCCAGTGATTTCTTGAATTCTCGCTAAAACCGTCTTTTTGGAATTGCTTAAGTCATCCGCCACAATGGGGTTATAACCCGCTTCCATTAAAGCAATAACTGTTTCGCTTCCAATAAAGCCTAAACCGCCTGTAACAAGTATGTTTTTCATATTCACTCCTATTTTTTGCCTTTCCCTTTCTTCATGTTTTTAGAAGGGTTTTCTTTTTTCTTAATTTCGGCCTTCTTGCTCGCTTCTTCGATTTTCTTTTTCTTCCCCTTTTCTACGTATAAAGCGACACGCTCAGCTTCGCTAGTCGCGTTTTTCTCAGCCCGCTTTCTCTCTTTCTTTGAAATGCCAGCGTTTTCCTCAGGAAGAGGAATGCCAGCCTCAATGGCGCTTACGCTCGCCAAGAGCCGCTTCGAAATAAGACTATAGACACTGGCTTTAATCGAGAGCCTTAGGGCCATAAGGGCCAAAGAGTCGGCCATAAATTTCGACGCTTTTTCAGGATCCTTTTTAGAAAGATTCCCATATACTTTATGGAAATCCTCCAAATGAAATTCGCTTTTTAAGGCGACATCATGGGTAATATCCGCCAACATATTACTAAAGAAACGGTAGAGGGCGCTTTTATCGGAGGAAGCATCCGCATCCATTTGAATGAGAAGGGAAAGCTCCGACATCGAAAGAGTCCGCTTCAAAAAGCAAATCGCCAAAAGGTAGCCAAGATGTTCCTCGTTGTATTTCTTGCGCTCCGGTTCTTTGATAATTTTCGCTTTAACGTAATTATTGACCATAAAGGAAGTCAATTTCGAGGCGTCATCTTCCGAGAGGAGAGGGGAGAGGGTGTCATTGATGTAAGAAACAACCTGTTCCATATAAAGAGGCACAGTCGGCAGTTCCTTGAAAGAAGGAAGTTGAAAATCCTTGCTCTCGTTGAGCCATTTTGAAAGAGCGTCAATTTCCTTATCGATCATCTTTTATTAATCTCCTCTAAAAGCATCTTGGAGACGGCCGCAGGATTTACTTTACCATGAGACGCCTTCATGACTTGCCCCACTAAGAAGCCAAGGGCACGGTCTTTTCCAGCTTTGAAATCCACAATAGATTGAGGATTCTTCTCCAAGACCTCGTTAACGAAAGCCTTAATTGTCCCTTCATCACTGGCTTGCGCCACGATATTAAGTTTCTTTTGAGCTTCGTCAGGAGTCACTCCTTCGGCGAGAACCTTGGCTAAGATATCGGCGCATTGCTTATGTGATAAACCGCCCGTTTCTTGCTTTAAGACGATTTCCGCAAGGGTTTCTGGAAGAAGCGTCAAATCCGTAATCTTAAGGCTATTCTTATTGAGATAGGAATTGATTTCAACAATCATGAAATTTGCAAAATCCTTGCAATTCTTGACTTTATTCATTCCTTTTTCGAAATAAGCGGCCATATCGGGATTCGCAAGGATGATTTCGGCATCGGTTCGAGAAAGGCCGCTCTTAAGATATCGTTCCATCTTCTCGTCATAGAGTTCTGGGCAAGTATCAATGGCCTTTTGCACAAAATCTTCGCCTAAAGAAATCGGGGTAATGTTTGGCTCGGGAAAATATTTATAGTCCACCGCGTCCGTTTTGACGCGCATGAGAATCGTTTTCCCAGTCGCTTCATCAAAACGCCTTGTTTCTTGACGGACCTTTTCACCCATAAGGATGAGTTTCGATTGGCGTTCGATTTCATAGTCGATAGCCGCTTCGATATTTTTAAAGGAGTTGATGTTTTTGATTTCGACTTTCGTCCCGAATTCCTTTTGACCATAAGGACGAATGGAGACGTTGGTATCGCAACGAAGTGACCCTTCTTCCATCTTGCCATCGGACGTTCCGCTATAAAGAACGATATTTCGAATGGCTTCCGCATATTCTCGAGCTTCCATACCATTTGAAATCTCTGGCAAGGAAACGATTTCCACTAGAGGCACTCCAGCGCGGTTATAGTCCAAAAGGGTGTAGTCCAAGAAATGCTCTTGTTTGCAAGTATCTTCCTCCATATGGATTCTTTCGATGCCTATTCTCTTCTTCCCTTTAGGCGTATCGACCAAAACATAACCATTCTTTCCGATAGGATGGAATTGTTGAGTGATCTGGAAGCCTTTTGGAAGGTCGCTATAGAAATAGTTCTTGCGGTCGAAACGGATAAGTCGATCGATTTCCATATGAAGCGCATTAGCAACGCGAATGGCGTTAATAACCGCTTGTTTGTTAACAACTGGCATCGTTCCTGGAAAAGCCATGTCCAAAGGAGCAATGTTGGTATTTGGGTCTCTTGAAAAACTCACGGGAGCACTCGAAAACATTTTCGACTTCGTCTTCATCTCGACATGTATTTCAAGACCGATAACCGCTTCAAAATTCATAAATTTCCCTCCTTTCGATTCATGGCGCTTAAAGAAGCAAGACCACTCACCTTTTCAAACGTAGAGGCAATGGTGAAAAGCTTTTCTTCTTCAAAAGCTCTTCCAGTGAAGTTAATCCCTAAAGGTAACCCATCTTCCATCGCCAAAGGCAAAGTGATGGAGGGCAAACCGGCGAAGTTCCCTAAAGCCAAATGGTTATCGGCAATAAGATATTCGTCGCTCAAACGGTCGCTTGCTTGCTCGAAAGAAGGGGCGACGCTAGGCGCGGCTGGAACGTAAATGAAGTCGTAGTCCTTCAAGATGTCGTTAGTCACCCTAACAATCTTGGCACGAACTTTTTGAGCGCGGAGAAAGAGTTCTTCTTGGTTTTCCCGCATAAGGCAATAGCTTCCAATGACAAAACGGCGTTTGATGAGTTCGCTAAAACCTTCGTTTCGAGCATTAAACATGACTTCTTGATAGGAGTCTCCACCACGATAAGGACCGAACTTAATGCCATCAAGATTGGCATCGTTGCTAGTTGCTTCCGCACAACTAATAACCATATAGGTTGGATAGATGGCTTCGAGAAGGTCCTTGGGGAAAGAGACGCTCTCCACCACAATCCCTTTTTCTTTCATCTTCTCAATGGACTTATCAAAAGAAAAAAGAAGCTTCTTATCCGAGATATTCTCAAGAATTTCTTTAATGACAGCCACGCGAAGACCTTTGGCGTCCTTTTTGGTGGCTTCGATGTAATTAGGAACCTCTTTCGTGCTGGAAGTGCTATCTCTCTCGTCGCGTCCAGCCAAAGCGCTAAGCAAAGCGGCCGAAGCAAAGACGTCGCGGCTAAAGAATCCAACAGCATCAAGAGATGGCGCAAAGGGGAATAGACCATAACGACTAATTCTTCCCCAGGTTGGCTTTAATCCAACAAGGCCGCCGAAGGAAGCGGGCTTACGAACAGAATCGCCCGTGTCGCTTCCTAAAGCAAAAGGCACAATCGAAGCGGCTATAGCAGCTGCGCTTCCGCAACTGGAGCCACCGATTTCACGACAATGCGTTGGATCATAGGGGTTATATGTTTTACCGAGATGGCCCGTTGTACCAGTGCCACCCATCGCAAGTTCATCAAGGGTCGTTTTGCCAAGGAGAACCGCTTTCTTGCTTTTGAGCTTTTCGATAACTGTGGCATCAAAGACCGGGACATAGCCGTTTAAGATGTTACTGGAAGCCGTCGATGGCAGACCTTTCGTGCTGAAATTGTCTTTCGCACAAAAAGGGATGCCCCATAGATAATTGTCTTCTTCGGGTTCTTTTAAGGAAGCGGCAAAGGCAAGAGCCCCTTCTTCATCGAGATACTCAAAGCAATTGTCTTTGTTTTCTTTCGCCCTTTCGAAAGCGAGCTTTGTCAGTTCCAAAGGGGTCGTTTCTTTTTTAACGAGAGCGAGATGAAGCTCTTCTAAAGGCAAATCGAGATAATTCTTCATAAAACCACCTTCGGCAACTTGATTTGGTTGTCTTGCTTGTTACCGGCATTGCGAAGCGCTTCTTCGCGACTTAAAACGTTTTTCGCTTCATCTTCCCTTAGAAAAGAGGTTGCGCAAGGGAAAGGGAATGTCATCGGTTCATAACCGTCAAGATCATCAATATCCGCAATCTTTTCCATTTGCTTCGTCAAAATGGCAAATTCTTTTTCCAAAGTATCGAATTCTTCATCCGACATCGTGAAAAGAAGACGATTGGCAGCGTCTTTGAGAACTTCTTTGTTAATCTTTTTCATGTTCTTTTCTTCCTAAAGAAAAGACTACCACTTTTTAAGCGTTCCTAAAAGATGGAGCAAGCAATGCCTATAGAATGACAAAAAAAGAAGAAAATAATGCGAATTTGCAAAGATTTTAATATTTTTATTCCGAAAGAGAGTCCCAATAGGAAAGAATTTCATCAAAAGCAACCTTTCCTTGGCGAATTAAAAGAGGTTTTTCCTTCGTTAAATCGATAATAGTCGAGGGAAGAAGGGAAACACAAGTTCCGCGAATGACGAAGGTGTTCTCTAAGAAGACGGGATCCAGCTCCTCAAAAATTTTGGAAGTTGGCTTCCCCGAAATGTTGGCGCTTGTCACAAGACATGGAGCCCCTACTTCCCCCAAAAGGTTTTGAACCTCGGTACTGTCTGGAACTCTTAAGCCAAGAACGTTCGTGCCAAGAGTCACAAAAGAAGGAAGGTCTTCCTTCGCTTTCAAAAGGAAAGTGAGTTCCCCTGGAAGAAAGTGCTCAAGCATCGCATTAACGCGAGCCGTGATATCTAAAAAAGGAAGAACCCTAGCAAGTGAATCCGCCATCATGGAAAAGGGCTTATTGGGCGGTCTTTTCTTAAGGTTCACGAGTTCCTTAAAAGCAGTCTCGTCATTATAAATGCAGCCGATTCCATACACCGTTTCGGTCGGAAAAGTAACAATTTTTCCATTCTTCAATAAGGAAGCTGCTTTCTTTATGTCTTTCCAAGAACCTACGCTCATACATTCTCCTATTTGAGATCTACGATTAAGAAACGCGCATCTTTGTTCAAATCCTTATGGAAAGAATAGGTATAGTCTTCTAGATATTTTGCCATGATGTCTTTGAGCCATTCTTCCAAATCGGGGGAAATTTCAAAAAACATCAGCAAAGACCCCTTCTTTACTTGCTTGTAATCGCGAAAGATAGATTCGTAGACGCTTTCGCCTTTTTTAAGCCAAAGAGCGCTTGCGGGCTCAAAGTCTCGTACGCTTTCTTGGGCGTCGAGAGGCGAAAGAATATAAGGAGGATTGGAAACGATAATATCAAGATTAATCTTATTTTCGATATAAGGTTTTAAGGCGTCCCCACAAAGAGTTTGTACATGAACCCCTTCTTTCTCGAAGTTATTTTTGGCGACCTCCAAAGCTTTTGGCGAAATATCGGAGGCAAGAAGCAACCAATTGGGGAAATTGTCATGAATGCCAATCGGAATGCACCCACTCCCCGTTCCGATATCCGCCACGACAAGATAGTTTCGAGGGTCATAATAATCGCTTACCGTTTCGCTTATCAAAGAGACGAGCTCCTCCGTTTCGCCTCGAGGTATCAAAACATCCTTTGACACTTTGAGATTATGTCGCAAAAAAGAAGCGGTCCCAACGATATATTCGACCGGTTCATTTTGGGAAAGCCTCTTGGCTTGCTCCATAAATAGAGCGCATTTCTTCATCTCTTTATCTTTGGCAAAAAGAACGTCAATCGGCTCTTCAAAGCCTTCGTTTACCATCACCAGATATCGAAGGTCTTGGGCCGAAACGCCTTTCGCCTTATAAAGGGCATGCGCTTCTTTAATAGCTTCACCGATGGTTGGCATTTTATTCTTTCTCGGCCTCGAGTAATTTTTGTTCTTGGTCGAAGTGAATGAGGGCTTCGATAAGGGGCTCAAGTTCCCCTTCCATAATACGATCCAACGTATTCGTAGTGTAACCGATACGATGATCTGTCACTCGGTTTTGAGGATAGTTATAAGTGCGGATCTTCTCACTTCTTTCACCGGTTCCAACCTTGAGTTTTCTTTCCGAAGCACGGGCGTCATCCTGCTGCGATTGATAGAAATCCTGTACTTTAGCGCGGATCATACGCATGCAAATTTCCTTGTTTTGAAGTTGCGCTTTTTCGGTTTGGCAACTTACGACAATGCCAGTTGGAATGTGGGTGATACGAACAGCGCTTTCGGTTTTGTTGACGTTTTGGCCGCCGGCGCCTTGCGAGCGATAAGTGTCTATTTTTAAATCGGCCGGGTTGATTTTGACATCAACTTCTTCCGCTTCCGGCATCACTAGGACAGTCGCTGTTGAAGTATGAATACGGCCGCTTGCTTCCGTCTTTGGAACGCGTTGAACGCGGTGCGCGCCGCTTTCGAATTTCAATTTCGAATAGACGTTTTCGCCTTTCACCATGAAAGATACGTACGAATAGCCACCAGCCGCGCCTTCTTCGCCATCAATGAATTGGATCTTCCACCCTTGGCTTTCGGCATAACGCGTATACATCCTTAAAAGGTCACCGGCGAAGATATTAGCCTCATCGCCTCCCACAGCGCCACGGATTTCAACAATGATATTTTTGTGATCGTTGGGGTCGGCAGGGAGAAGCTCGGCTTTGAGATTCACTTCCATTTGGCTCATTTCGTTTTCAAGACGTTTCTTTTCTTCCTTCATGAGCTCAGCGAATTCCAAATCATCAGAGTTCGACGCTTCCATTGCCTCCTTATATTCGTCTTCCATCTTTTTATATCGGCAAAAAGCTTTATAGGGGTCTTCTAAGGAAGCTCTTTCCTTGCTTAAAGCGGTCAATTTGGCAATGTCTTCTTCAATCTCGGGTTTGGCAAGTTCATCCTCTATCTCCAAAAATCTCTTTTCGATAGCCTCGAGTCTTTTCCGCATGCTGCTTTCCATAAACCGCTCTCCTAACGGGGCGAATTATAACATAGAGGGCACTTTTTCTTAAAGAAAAGGTGCAACATTCCTCTTTTCTTCCCTAGTGAGAAGAGAAGAAGAAAGGTATAATTGCTTGGAAAGAAAAACAAGCATGGCATATAAAGCTCTTTATTTGAAATATCGACCTCAAACATTCGAAGAAGTGGCAGGTCAAAAACCTATCGTAAGAACCCTTAAAAACGCTTTATCGATTGGCAAGATTGCGCACGCTTATCTTTTCGCCGGTCCTCGAGGAACAGGTAAAACGAGCATGGCTCGTCTTTTCGCAAAGGCCCTTAATTGCGAAGAAGGCGTTGGGAAGCAATGTGGCAAATGCTCCAACTGCCTCGCCATTATGGAGGGCGTCCATCCAGATGTCGTGGAAGTCGATGCCGCCAGCAATAACGGCGTGGATCAAGTCCGTGAATTGATCGATACCGTTCAATACGCGCCAATCAAAGGACGTTATAAAATCTACATCATCGACGAAGTCCATATGATGTCGACGGGCGCTTTTAATGCGCTACTTAAAACCATCGAAGAACCCCCGGAAAATGTCATCTTTATCCTTTGCACCACCGAGCCTTTCAAAGTCCTTCCCACCATTCTTTCCCGTTGCCAACGTTTCGATTTCTCAAAACTTAGCGAAGAGGAAATGGGCGATAAGCTCCAAGAGATTTTGAGCAAAGAAGGCGTCGAATACGAAGAAAACGGCTTAAAAGCCATCATCAGTTTAGCGGATGGCGGCATGCGAGACGCTTTATCAATATTGGATCAAGTGCTCGCTTATAGTGGCAATAAGCTATCCGAAAAAGATGTCTTATCGGTCTATGGCTTAGCAAGTAAAGAGGAGAAAATTTCTCTTTTGAAATCTCTCCGCGAAGGCGACGTGGCCAAAATCATTACTCAAAGTGACCTTTATATTTCCAAAGGCCTCGACATTCGTCGTTTCTTGCTTGATTTAATCACCATGTCAAAAGACCTTTTGGTCTACGAAAAAACGAAAAGAGAGGATCTCCTTGATACCTTAAAAGCTTCGGAAGCGGAAGAGCTTTTGCCCTACTACACGCCAAACGACATTAATGAGACGATTCGAGTGCTTCTGAACGCTCAAAGCAATTTTAAAGCGGTATCCGACATCCGTTCTCTCTTTGAACTTACCCTTTTGGATCTCGCTTCTCGTGATGAAGTTTCTCCAAAGATACCTACAAAAAATCAGAATACCATTGCAAAACCCCTTCCAAATTTAAAAGAGGAGAAACCCGTTGTGGTTGAAAAAGCCCCAACCGCCTCTCCAAAAGAAGAGAGCGCTCCAACGCCTCTTCCGAAAGAAGAAATCCCGGTAAAGCCTCTTTTTGAGAAGCCCAAAAAAGTCATACCTACTCCTTTAATAAAGGAAGAACCACTTCCGAAAAAGGAAGCTAAAGATATGGCTCAACCCCCAATGCCTCCAAAAGAAGAAGCAAAAGCGAAAGAGGAAACGCCTTTCTTCAAGAAAGAAGCGACGGAAAAAGTTCCCGATTGGCTTTGGGACGATAAAGAGAAAGCTCACGAAGAAGAAAGAAAAGAGGAAAAAACAAAAGAAGAAGCAAAACCTGCTTTGGACACCACCAAGATTCGTCGCCCCGAGATTGCTTTAGAAGGCGAACGTTTCAACATCCCAGAAGATGAAATCCTTAAAGTCATGGTCTTAGCAAATAAGGCCGAAAGAAAGGTTCTTATCGACCGCTGGAACGAACTCACCCCTTTGAAGATCGACTTAAAACTGGGCGCTTTAGCAACACTTCTCTCAAGTGGCAGCCCTTATTGCCTCGCGAAAGAAGCTCTTATCCTCGTCTATAAGCATCAAGCCCTGGTGAATAAAGCAAACCTTGTCGCTAACCAAGAGCCCTTGCAAGAACTTCTCGAAACGATTCTTGGCAGAAGAGTCTTCATTTACGCGATTGGCAATAACGAGAAAGTAAGCGTGCAGAATCGCTACTTCAGCCTGATGCAAGTCAACCAACTCCCCGATAAAACCTCGATTACGTTAAATCTGCCAAAATAAAGCAACATAAAAACAAGGAGAAAACCATGAATCAAATGCAACAAATGCTTATGCAAGCCCAACGCATGCAACGCGAACTCGAGAAAGCCCATGCTGCTTTGGAAACGAAAGAATTCCTCATCAAGAAAGCAGGCATTGTGGAAGTGACTCTCTTAGGCAATAAGACCGTCAAGGAAATCAAGATTGATCCCGAAGCCCTCACGAAAGAAAACGCGGATCTGATTCAAGACACCCTTATGATGGCCATCAACGAAGGGCTTGAACAAATCGCTAGCGAAGAAGAAGCCTTAAGCGAAAAAGTGACCGGACGAAAAGGAGCCTTCCCCTTCTAATGAAGGAGCTTTCCGCCATCGCTGAACTTATTGACGCCTTCGAGAAACTACCAGGCGTTGGAACGCGTAGTGCCGAAAGAATGGCTTACGCGGTTTTAGCAATGCCAAGCGTGGATAAAGAAGCCTTCGCAAAGGCGTTCCAAGACGCGGATAAAAACGTCCGCCTTTGCAAGGAATGCGGTCTCTATTCAGAAGAAGACACATGCGAAGTTTGCCAAGACGCTTCTAGAAACCACGAACTCCTATGCGTCGTCGCTCATGTGAAAGATGCGCTAGCGATTGAAAAGATGAATTCCTATAACGGTCTTTACCACGTGCTTGGTGGACTGCTTAGCGCTTCGAAAGGCATATCCCCAGAGGACCTATCTATCGATAAGCTCCTTCATAGAGTCGATGAAAATCACGTTCAAGAAGTGATTATCGCGACCAATCCTACTTTGGAAGGGGAGACGACTGCTCTCTTCTTAGCGAAGCTCCTGGAGAAAAAAGGCGTCACCACCACTCGGCTTGGCTATGGGCTCCCCATGGGCGCCTCCTTGGACTACGCCGACTCCTTAACACTAAGCAAAGCCTTTGAAGGCAGAAAGAAGATTTAGCTATGTTCATTACATTTGAAGGCGGAGAAGGAGCTGGAAAAAGCACCGCCATCAAGAAAATCGTCAAAAAGCTCGAAACCGAAGGAAAAGAAATCGTACTTACTCGGGAACCGGGCGGCACTCCGATTGGCGAAGAAATTCGTTCCATCATCCTGAATAAGAAAAATACGGATATGGACGTTCGTACCGAAGCGCTTCTTTACGCCGCTTCCAGAAGGCAACACATCATTCAAAAAATCATTCCTTCTTTGAAACAAGGAAAGATCGTTCTTTGCGACCGCTTCTTAGATTCCTCTTTGGCTTATCAAGGGTATGCCCGTGGCATCGGTATCGAAAAGGTCTATGAAATGAATCTTTTCGCCACCGAAGGAGTGGAACCGGATCTTACTCTTTTCTTTGATTTAGACCCCGAAGAAGGGCTACGAAGAATCGCTGCCAATAGCCAAAGAGAAGTCAATAGACTCGATGTCGAAACGCTTTCGTTCCATCAAAAAGTTCGAGAAGGCTTCTTAAGCTTGGCCAAGAAATTCCCCCATCGTTTCATTGTGATCGACGCTTCTCAAAAGCCCGATGAGGTCTTCACTCGCGCCTATAAGGAAATTGAAAATATCCTCAAGAGAAGATGAATTTCGTAGAATACCTTCAAAAATCGCAACCACTCGTCTACCAAACGTTTTCGAACGCTTTGAAAAGCGGTCGCATTTCTCACGCCTACTTGTTAAGCGGCGAAACAGGAACGCCACTTTTAGATACAGCCATCTTTTTAGCGAAGAGCATTCTTTGCGAACACCCTTCGCCCCTTTGTGACGACACTTGCAAGTATTGCTCTCGTATCGATCACCGCACTTATAGCGGTTTCCGCATCATCGGCGAGAACGAAGGCACCATCAAAAAAGAGGAAGTCGAGGATATAATTTCTTCTTTTTCCAAGACGCCTTTGGAAGAGAAAAACGAATGCATCTACATCATCCACCAAGTCGAGAATATGACCGTTGAAGCGGTCAATGCCCTTCTTAAATTCCTTGAAGAACCGCCAAGCTATGTGCATGCAATATTAACAACATCGAACATCGCCAAAGTGCTTCCGACAATTGTAAGTCGTTGCGAAACGACTCGTCTGCTTTTAGCACCGCGAAAGGAAGTCATTGCGAAAGCGTTAGCTAGTGGCGCCTCGCAAGAAGACGCCGAGCTTCTTTCTTATTTCTATAACAACGGTTTAGCCATACCAAAGATGGCTCAAGAAGAAGATTGCCTTGCCGTCAAAGAGGCGTTTATAAAGTTCTTGAACGTTTTACCTAACGGAAGAGATCCTTTATACCTTGTTTCGGAAAAGGACATCATCCCCCTTTTAAAGGACAAGAAAACGGCAAGAATGTTTTTCGATATGCTTTCTTTAGCCCTCAAAGATGCCATCGCACTTCAAGAAAATGCCCCCATATTGCTTTCGAGCTATGCTAAGATTATCACACCTTTGGAGAGGTTGCCTTCGCTTATGAATTGCCTCTTGGAAACGATGAAGGTCCGCAATTTGCTCGAATTAAATATCTCTTCTGGCATTTTGCTTGAGCATCTCATTTATTATTTCGTGAAGGAGAACAGATTATGACCGACGAACTTGAAACTCCTAGATATGTTGCCCCTTTTAAATACTTTTTGGCTGTCCGATTCGAAAATGGCGTTAAAAATTATTTCTTTGGCACGAACGACGATTCTTTTAAAGTGGGCGATAGGGTCGTGGTCGAATCCTTAAGCGGTCTTGAGATCGCTACCGTTACGAAAGAGCCCATAAGTACCGAAAAATATAAGAGTTCTCTTTCTTTGGCTCCCGTTATTCGCCTCATGACCTTACAAGACAAAAGAGCCTACGAAATGGGTTTACTCGATGCCAAAGCGGCACTTGAAATCACCAAGGAAGAAGTGGAGAAGATGGGTCTACCGATGCGACTTCTCGAGGCCCATTACTCGCTTGATGGAGCCAAATGCACCATCACCTATACTTCCGATAATCGCGTGGATTTCCGTGAGCTTTTGAAAGTTTTAGCGCCGCGTCTCCATTGCCGAATTGAGCTAAGACAACTCGCCCCTCGCGATAAAGCAAGGGCCATCGGCGGCATGGGTCCATGCGGGCTTACCCTTTGTTGCAGCACTTTCCTAAATTCCTTTGATAGCATCAGCATCGCCAAAGCAAAAAATCAAATGCTCTCTTTGAACATCCCAAAATTAAGCGGATCTTGTGGGAAGCTCATGTGCTGCTTGGCATATGAAGATGATCTTTATACGGAGGCGAGAAAACGTTTCCCCCGCTTAGGAAGCACCATTACTTTGAAAGAAGGAACCTATCATGTCGATAGTTTCAATATCCTTTCGGGGGCGGTCCGTCTTTCTAAGGAAACCGAAACAATCGTGATGCCTTTAGACGAATTAAACCGCAAGCTTCGTGGGGAAGAAGAAAAGCCAAAAGAAGAGCCGAAAATTAATAACAATCGGCCTGACAAGAATTCCAATAAGGATTTTGTAAAACCAAACCAAAAAGAAAGACCCCTTAAGAAGAACTATCCGAACAATGGTAAAAAGAGAGCTTAATTTCGAGGGGAACTCTCCCCTTTTGTATTTGGTCGCAAGCCCTATTGGGAATCTAAAGGAATTTCCTCCCAGAGCCATCGAAGTGTTAAATGACATGGATTACGTCGCTTGCGAAGACACGAGAAACACTGGGAAACTCCTAAAGCTTTTCTCTATTGATAAACCACTTATTTCTTGTCACGAGCATAACGAAGAAGAAGCTTCGGATAAAATCATTTCTTTGCTTCTAGGCAACAAGAAAGTCGCCTATTTAAGCGATGCCGGCTATCCCGTCGTGAGCGATCCTGGCGCTCGCCTCTCCAAAAGATGCCTAGAAAGAGGCGTCAAAGTGAGTGTCGTCAATGGGCCAAATGCCGCCATCATGGCCCTTGTGGCTTCGGGATTGGATTCCAAGCATTTCTATTTTTATGGTTTCCTCGATAGCAAGCCAAGCGCAAGAAGGAAAGAGCTTGAATCTTTAAAAGATTTCCCAGAAACAATCATCTTTTATGAAGCTCCGCACCGCATCCAAAAGACGCTTCATGATTTGGCCCTCATTTTTGGCGATGAAAGAAGAATCTCTATCGGAAGAGAACTAACCAAAAAACACGAAGAATTCATTCGGGGGGCATTAAGGGATGTCTTGGATCTTCCAAAAGAAACCCTATTAGGCGAGATGGTGCTCGTCGTCGAAGGAAAGAAAAAAGAAAAAGAAATAAAAGAGGAGGATATGGCTTCTCTTTTAAAAGAAAAACTTCAAACCCTTAAAGCAAAAGACGCCATTAAAGAAACCTCTTTAGAACTCGGCATAGCAAAAAACGAAGTCTATGATTTCTATCTGAAGAACTTCAAAAAGTCTTAGTTTTGCAAGGATTTTTTCTTTTTTCGATAGCAAATAACGAATCCTGCAATTTGTGTTGCCCCAAAGGCAAAGATGGCGAAGGACGCCATAATGGCGCCCTCTTTTAAATAGGGGGTAGTATAAGAGAGACGATAGGTAACTTCTCCTTTAGGAGCGATAAAGCCCACCAAGCCGCCATTGAGTTTAAAGATTTCGAGTTCCTTCTCTTCGCCATTTTCTTTCATATAAAGATGCCATCCTTTATCGAAACCAAGCGGCGTCGTAATGACTTCATCCTTCGAGAAAGAGGTTCCGAAAGTGAAGATGTTCTTATCATACTTCACGTCTTTTAAATCGTTCTGATGAGAGGAAACGAAGGATTCAATGTCCTTTCTTTCCGTCATAAAGATCGAAATATTATTGGGGAGCGTCACCAAAGGATCGGTGTTATTGCCACTAAAATCGCTCGCTTTGGCATTAAAACAGATGTATTTCACGCGACCCTTCGGATAAAAGCCAAACAGAGCGTCACTACCACTCGACGCTTTCCGCTTCATATAGGTCGTTATCGTTTCGTAATCATAGGAAAGAAGGATGTTCTCTCTTCCATCTTCTGAATCGCCAATAAGATAGATACGGGTCTTATAAGGATTCACATTCGAAGAGTTAAAAGGATAATTGATGGCAAAATAAGCGCCCGTTGGATCCTCGTTGAAATAAGTCCCTTCGCCGGATGTCGGGAAGAAAGCGACGATTTCCCGGTCCGCAATATATTTCGCGCCCCCATAAATGGAACGTTTCGTTTTATTCGAATCAGTCACGAAAGCGCCGGGTCCTTCTCTTTTTCCCTCTTCGTCTAGCTTCCCCCACCAATCGTAATCGGTTTTGTAACAAGCCTTTTGATAAGGGACGCTCTTAAAAAGGGTCGATTCGTCGGGTGCGATATCAAAGTTAAAAGAAGCATCCCCAAGCGTTTTTAAGAAGCGCTCTTCGTCTTCGTCTTGAACAATGGCGCCTTCTAAAAAGACTTGATCATTTCGAAGGACCTCTTTGAGGCTATTATTCTCAAAGAAAGCGTCGTATCCGCAAAGCAAATCCGTGGCGTTTTGCTTATATATTTTCGAGGCCGCACGCCCAAAGGGCATCTTAGCGAGAGTCTCATTGCGATAGAAACGAAGGGTGCTCTTGCTATCGCCATAAACGAGCGTGGAATCCCAAGGAACGTTATCCCCCGTTCCTTCGAGTTCCCCATACCCTTGGTTATAAACGGCATAATATTTCATGCCTAAGCCTAAATCGGCACCGAGGCGTTTGTTACCATAATAAGCGCTCCAAGAATGGCTATAGTAATCTTCTCCATACGCGTAGGTCTTATTCCGATAAGTCGCTCTATTGGCATGGAGATAAAGGGAAAGCTGATTCACCTCATAATTGAACAATGAATGAAAGGTGCTTGTGCCATTGCTTCCAAAAGACATCGCGGCGTTATTTTCAGGATTTCTTTCAAAGAAAGTTCGGTAATAGGAGGGATCCTTCGCTTTAATGGCAAAAGAACCGGATGTGGCTTCTTCACGATAAGCGTTTCCGCCATTCCAGCCATAGGAAATCACTTGACCGGAACTATTTTTCAAATCATCGACCCGCCAAGGAGTGTTATCGATAAAAGAGACGTTCCCCCACAAAACAGTTTCAATAAAAACGCTCGAAAGGAGAATGGTTTTTAAAACTTTCTTATTCTTCCAAAAAAGGATAAGGACCGCTTCAACGAAAACAAAGAGAATTTGTAGCATGATCACCCAAAGGAAAGAACGGTTAATGCCTTCGTAAGTATAGGTATAAGGAACCTTATAAGAATTTTGCCAATAGCCGTCGAGGCGGTTGTCGAAAGTCTTATTGCGAACCGTAAGAACGCATAAAACCCAGGTAAGAACAGTAAAAAAGATAGCGAGCCCTTCGCCACTGGCAATAAGCCACTTCGGTTCGTCTTTCAAATGGTCCAATTCTTGGCAGCCGTAATAAATGACGATGGGTACTAAGACGATGTACCATCTCCCATATCCATCACCCGTAAAAGCGTAGAAGAAATAATAAGCAAAATTCGTGAAGAGGAGATAAGAGATAAGAAGCCAGGCAACAAGATGCGAGATCTTCTTTTGCTTGCAAGAACTGACAAGAGCAACGAAAGTCAATAAAACAAAAGGCGTGTAGCAAAAAAGCGAGGCCGTCCAAGCGTCATACCCACCGCCCATCAAGGGGCTATAACGGTATCCAATAGTGGGATAGAAAAATCCAATTAACGCCTGCAATTCACGTGCGGAATGCCTTCCAACAAGCTCAAAAAGAAGATCGAAAACGGTTTTGACATCTAGCCCTTTGAAAGCAAGCGAAAGAGAATCGAGATACGCTTTGCCAATAGAAGTCGTTCTTCCTGATAGAGCGCTTTCGCGAAGGCTTGGGAAAAGAGTCCACGAGCTCATGCTGATGCCAAGAGCAAATCCAAGCACCCCAAAAAGAAGGACATAAAGATGATCAAGACCCTTTCTTTTAGAGAGAGTTTGGAAGTAACGAAACATCGCATAGAGAACGCCAAAAATACAAGTAACCACCAAAAAGAAGAAAGAGATCATACCCAAAAGGGCTAATCCAATAACCAGCCACGTTATTTTCTTTTCTTTTAGGACCATCTCAATGCCATAAAGGATAAGAGGTATCGTAAAAGCCATCGAAACAAAGCTTGGGAAGCCAACCATGAAATTGATGTAACCATTAAAAGCGAACGCTGTCGCGCCAATGCGGGCGCTTCTTTCGCTCACGCCTAGATATTTTAAATAGCCACGCATCGAAAAGGCGCCAACGACGCCTTTGAAGACCGTTGCTAAAGCAAACGTCTGAGGAATCCAAGAACGAGGGAAAAGATAGCAAAAGAAAAGAAAGGGGTCGAAAAGGCCATAATATGAATTGGAACCAATATTATCCGAACCTAGATATGTGCTTGGGGAATAAAGCTCGAAATAGCCTGTCTTAAAGAAATTCCGCCACGTGTCATGGAAATAATACGTCATGGTCACGTATTGTCCGAAATAATCCGTCCAGGGATAGAATTGGGTAAAGCTATTGGTCAATAGACCATAAGCCATCCATAAGATGCCAAGAAAGAAAATGAACCAGAAAAAATAAAAAAGAGAACGTATTTCGAAAAGGAATGGGCAGTGTTTTTTTAGGAATTCGACAAACTTAAAAGAACCTCGCCCCTTTTTCTCTTCTTCGACAACCGCCCCCTCCATCATAGCCAGCCAAAACGCTACTCTTCTTTTGTTTCAGAAGCTTGCGTTTCTTCGCCTTTCGTCTCTTCTTGAGGCTCTTCTTTTGTCTCTTCGGCAACACCTAAGACGTCGCTAGCAGGTAAAGAGAAGACGATGCCTTGCCCTTTGGTATTAAGGCCAACATTCTTATAGATAGCGCTAAGAACGGCATCTTTGATGTCTTTAGGAACGATGATCAAAACAATTTGTTTTTCGGGGGTAATCACGATACCAAAATAATTCTCGATATCCTTGTTTCCCGTTCCTTTGGCGTTAAGAATCGTACCGCCCCTTGCGCCCGCCCCTTTGGCGGCATCCATAACAAGGTCGGTATAGCTATCGTTCACAATGGCAACGATGAGCTCGAAATCGTTTTTGGTTGGGATTTTGTTCATAAGTTCCTTTGCTCCTTTCGCATCTAAAGAAACGCGTTCATCGGATAGAAGTCGGTAGGCGTTTTTTCCGATGACGCTTGAAATAGGAAGAAGAATAGCGACGCCTTTCGAGGAATCGTTAATCGCGAAACGGTCTTCTACGTCTTTCCGAATCGAAGCGTACATATCGCACCGGATGGGCGTTAAGACGACTTGCTTATCGCTATGTGTGAAAGCGAACACTTCGTAGAAATCGCTACTTGCCGTGCCACGTCCATGACAAATAAAGCTTGATGATGCACCGGCGTTTCGAGCGATCTTTACCATGGCGCTGGCTTGGCCATCATTCACAATGGTGATGAAAAGATAAAGAGGGGCATAGCTGGAAGAGCCGACTTCGTGGTCTAAACTCTTGCGGAGAATGGCTTTTTTGCGAAATAAAGAAAAACTCATGCTCTCTCCTCCATAAAATCGATGATGACAGGATCGTCTTCGCCCATAAAGGCTTTGCGGGTTCTAGCATTCGATATAGCCTTCTTGAGTTTGGCAATTAAGCCCATGCATTGCACAACAATAAGCGGCATAAGAGCAATCATAGCGACACAGCCGAAGGCATTTTCATAAACGCTATCGGCACCATGGGTAGAAATGGTAAAGCCAATAACAAAAGGCATAACGAAAGTAGAGGCCATCGGGCCGCTTGCAACGCCGCCCGAGTCAAAGGCGATGGAAGTAAAGATCTTCGGCACTAAGAAGGTTAAGCCAAGGGCAATAAGATATCCTGGCACCATGTAATAAAGAACGGTGAAACCGAAATAGGCACGCGTCACCGCAAGAGCAACGCCACCGCCAACCGCTAAAGCTAAAACGATAAGAACAGATTTCGAGGAAATCGTCCCTTCCGAAACGTGTTCGACTTGATGAACCAAAACGTGAACGGCAGGTTCGGCGATAACACCAAAGATACCAAAAAGTCCACCCACCAAAATCGCTAACCAAACAAGATCTGGATTCGAGCCAATGCCTTTTCCGATTTCTTGCGCTGTTGGAAGGAAGCCGACATTGACGGCCGCCAAGAACATCACCAAACCAAAAGAGGCATAGAGCAAATTGACGTAGATTTTAACGGTCTGCTTCCAGCGATACTTAAGGAATATCAAGTTATAGATGAAGAAGAAGATGGCAATCGGAGCAATCGCAATAGCAACGTTCTTGAGCTCCTCTAAGATATATTCGCCAACCAAAGAGAAGAAAACCGGAGCAAAATCACCCCATCCTCCTAAGGATTCCAAAGGACTGATATCGGGGGTATAGACCATATTGTCAACATCCATAAATAAAGACATCACCATGACGGCGACAATAGGTCCTACCGAAGCTAAAGCGGTTAAGCCGAAAGCGTCTTCCCCGCTTCGCCCATTGCTTGCTTTCGAAGCGGCCAAGCCTGCGCCAAAAGCCAAGATGAAGGGGACGGTAACCGGTCCTGTCGTAACGCCACCCGAGTCAAAGGCAATCGGAAGGAAGCGTTTATCAACGATGCTCGCAAGCATAAATACAATTGCATAGAAGCAGATGAACATAACGCGAAGATCTTTGCCAAAGAGAATGCGGAGGGCGCCAAAAACAACAAAGAGGCCAACGCCAATGCCCACAAAGGCGATAAGCGTGATCTTTTCCCAGCCAATTTGACTCGCCATGACGCTCAAATCGGGTTCAGCAACCGTCACCAAAACACCAATGATGAAGGTCATAAGGATAATAAAGAAGAGATTTTTCCTCTTGAAAAGAGATTCACCAACCGCTTGGCCGATGCGGGACATCGATTCATCAACGCCCATCGTGAAGAAGCTTAATCCAAGCCCCACGAAAACAGAGCTAATCACAAAAGCGAGGTAGCTTTCCCATTTGGAAGAAGTCGTAACGATTCCTGGAATAAGGAAAAGAACCGTCACGATAACGAAAATAGGGAGAACCGATAAAAAGTTTTCGCCGAGCTTCCCAAAGAAAGCTTTTACCAAAGGATGGGGTTTCTTTATTGTTGCTTTTTTCGCCATAAGGGTTTTCTTTTCTCCTTTCTTTTAAGAGGTCGCAAATCAAGTTCTTTTTCTTCTTTCTTCTTTGCCTTTTTTGTTTCCTCTTCTAAGGTTTGCTTTCGCGTTTTCCAAAAAAGCCTTTTAAAGCTTTCTGGCATTTCAGACTTCAAATCATAGGTCTTTTGATTCAAAGGATTCGTCAATGAGAGCTCATAAGCGTGTAGCCCAAGACGCCCTAAAGGGTCGATTGGCTCGCCATAACGATCGTCGCCAATAACGTAATATCCAATATGCCCAAGTTGGGCGCGAATCTGGTTCTTTCGTCCTGTTTCGATAGCGACGTCAAGCAAAGATAATCCGTTTTTGCTGGCAATTTTCCGATAATTCGTAATAGCGAGTTTCCCTTTTTTCTTATCACGCGTCACGTGGACGGTATAAGTGTCGTCGATGGTGAGATAGTCCCGAAGGCGACCCGCTTCGGGGATGTCTTCCCCTTCTACAATCGCGTAATAACCTCTTTTGGTGACAATTTCTTGCCAATGAAGCTGGAGCGCTTCTTTGACAGCGAAGCTTTTTGCGAAAATCAAAACGCCAGAAGTATCTTCATCCAAACGATGTACCACGAAAATACGGGCGTTCTTGTCTTTTTGCGTGATATAGTCGCTCACCAATCGATAGGCCGTCTTTCCTTTTTCACGTTCGCTAGCGACGCTTAAAAGGCCGCTTGGTTTATCGATAGCGATGATGTCTTCGTCCTCGTAAATGATGGGAAGATCTTTGCGTTCCCTTTTCCGAATCGGGTTCCAAGTCACTGTCACTTCATCTTCTGGATAGAGGGCGTACTTAAAAAGAGAAACTGGTGCCCCGCCAACCGCCACTTGATGATTCGCAATCAGGTGACGAATGGTATGTTGCGATTGGGCGGGCATCTTCTCTCTTAAAAAGCTTAAGAGCTCTGTTTCATGGTGGACCACATACGTCTTTACTTTGTTCGGGTCGATAAGACCCTTCGTGCTTTGATGTTTTTTCTTGTCGTTTTTATTCACAAAGAAATATTAGCAATAAAGAGGGTTCGAGAGCATCCAAAAAATTTAATTTTTTGAAAAGACTTTCTCATGATAATCAAAATAGATAAAAGAACCTTTTAGAAAGCAATGACGTGAAGGCCCTCAAGAAGCATGAAGACGCCAAGTAGAACCAAAATAATGCCGCCGATAAGATTGCAAATGCTGATCCTCCCTTTTAAAAGCTTATTGAAGAAACGACCTCCGAATAAGCCCGCCAGGGAAATCGCGAAGGACATAAAGGCAATAACAAAGAAAGCGACATAAACCTCATAGCCAACGGCATCCGCTGGCTCAAGTCCCAAGTTCGCGTACATAGCAATGCCGACCGCTAAAGCGTCGATGCTATCCGCAACGCCTTGAAGAAGGACTTTGGGATATGAAAATTGCTCAGGTTTTTCCGCTTCTGGCTTAACAAGACCTTTGACGCCGTCATAAACCATCTTTAAGCCGATAAGGCATAAAAGGGTGAAGCCAATCCAATGGTCGTATTTGTCGATCCATTCGGAAAAGATTTGTCCTAAAAGGAAGCCAATGAGTGGCATTAGGCCTTGGAAAACGCCAAAAACCCCTGCGATAAAGAAGTATTTTCTCTTTTTAATGTCGCCAAAGACAAGACCATCGGCAATGCTTAAGGCAAAGCAATCCATCGCAAGAGCGAACCCAAGAATAAAAGAATTTCCTAGCCACATCATAAAAGTAACCCCGTTATTTTAGCGATTGAAAAAAAGAATGCATACAAAAAAGGGTTCGTCGAATATAACTTTATTTCTTACCATCGAGCGTCAGCAATGGACCATATAAATCCACTCTTCGATCACGGAAAACGCCCCAATCGCGTCTTTCCTTTCGAAGCTCTTCTAAATCAAAACTCGCCACGCGGAATCCTTCTTCCTCACGCGACATCTCTTCCACCATTTCACCATGGTTATCGCTAATAAAAGAGGAACCGAAGAATTTCATTTGGCTATTCTTCGCTTTTTCGACGCCAACGCGGTTGGAGGCTAACACCGGCATCATGTTGGCGGAGGCATGCCCACGCATCACGTTTTGCCAATGCGTTTTGCTGTCTTTTGGCAAAACTGGCTCCGATCCGATGGCGGTCGGGAAGAAAAGAACTTCGGCGCCCATAAGAGCCATCGCCCTTGCCGTTTCTGGGAACCATTGGTCCCAACAAATGCCAGCGCCAAAGGTACCAAAATGCGTTTTGAAAACCTTAAAGCCGGTATCTCCAGGCGTGAAATAGAATTTTTCTTCGTAGCATTCACCTGTCGGAATATGGCTCTTTCTATAGATGCCTAAAACAGTCCCGTCGCTATCGATCATAGCAAGAGAATTGAAATAGCAATTCTCGCTTCTTTCAAAGAAAGATAAAGGAAGCACCACATTATTCTCTTTGGCGACCTTTTGAAAGGTCTTAAGAGTTTTGGAATCTAAAGCCTCTTCCGCTAAATCGAAGTTGTTATAATCCTCCACCTGGCAAAAGTAGAGTCCTTCGAAAAGTTCAGGCAATAAAACGACGCTCGCACCGGATTGAGCGGCTTTTTGCACGTAATATTTCGCTTTTTCGATATTTTCTTCGTAATTCTTCGACATCGAAAACTGGGTGATAGCGACCTTTATTTTCATTTTTTAACCTCCGGCATTTGCATGGTGATGCAATGGATATTCCCACCGCCTAAAAGAATCTCGAGGGTGTTGATTTGATGTATTTCCTTATTTGGGAGAAGTCCCTTCATCGTTTCGAAAGCGAGCTTATCTTCCTTCACTCCGAAAGAAGGCAAAATCACATAATCCTCGCCTTGATAGAAATTCACATAAGAGGCTGCAAGTCTTCTCCCAACGATTCTCTTATCGAGCGTCGTTTTCTCGTTTCGAAGTCCTTTGGTTTCCTCTTCGGTTAGATAAAGAGGAGGATTTGGGAGAGCGAGCTTATGAATAACAAGTGACCTTCCTTTGGCATCCTTTGCTTTCGAAAGAGCCTTATAGGTTTCTTGGCAGTACTTGTATTGAGGGTCTTTCTTATTCTCGCACCACGCCATCACCACTTCGCCAGGCTTGATGAAGGCGACCATATTGTCGATATGTTCGTTGGTTTCATCTTGATAAATGCCATGAGGGACCCAAATGATCTTATCGACGCCTAAGTAATCGCGAAGCGTCTCTTCGATTTCTTCTTTTCGTAAGGTTGGGTTTCTTCCTTTTGAAAGAAGACAGGCTTCAGTGGTAATAAGCGTTCCTTCACCGTCGACGATAATGGAGCCGCCTTCTAAGACGAAGGAAGGAAGATGATAGGAAAGAAGCCTGAAGCGTTTGCTGATTGTTTGTCCAAGTTTGTCGTCGTCGCGATAATTGGAATAAAGGCCATCAACCTCTCCACCCCAAGCATTGAAGCGGAAATCCACCGTCCGAAGTTGATGCCCATTGCTCACAAAAAGAGGCATGTTGTCTCGCGCCCAGGCGTCGTTATAACGGATGGACAAGGTCGAAACGTTTTCCATATCGCTAAAAAGAGGCGCCACTTTGCGGTAGATGGAAGGATGAATGCCGACATAGACGTGTTCATGGGAGGCAATCGCTTTAATGACACCAAGATAGGCTTTGGTAGCAGGAATGGCATTTTCGCGCCAAGTATCTTTGCGGAAAGGCATCAGCACAAAGGTGCCTTCGTGCTTTCCTCCTTCGAAAGGCAAAGAATAGCCATCCAAAGACGGAAGGGTCTTCTTGCTCTTCCAATAGTCCTCAAGTCTTTTTTCGTAAAGGGAATAACGTCTCCATTTCGCATTATCGATAACTTGGAAGCCGTTAGGATAAGAGCAAAGGAGTTTCGCTCCCTTTTCTTCTTGTTTCTGGAAATAAAGAACGCGATCCACAAGTTCTTTGCTCCAAACCTCCCCTGGCGCGATTAAAGGAATGCCAGGCGGATACATCATGACTTGTTCTTTCGAGATGTAGCCAATGCATTCTTGGACAGGAAGCACCTTCCCAGGCGCGTGGAAAGCAACGCGAGGACGAACTAAAAGGAAAGGGAAAGAGGTTTCAAAGCGATGTTCTGGGTAAGAAGTCTTCGGTTTAAAGTGTTCTTTCGATATTTCTTTTAAAGCGCTCACCAAATGATCGATATGTTCTTTCTTGGTACCAATAGCCAAGATGCCTAGGACCGCATAAGTCTCGGCAAGCTCCATTTGAATGTCGTATTTCTTTTTGAGCAAACGAAAAAGAGCAAAGCCATCGATATCGAGACGGTCTAAGCCGATGACGAGTTTGCTTTCGTCGTAATCGTAAGAGCCATGAGCCAAGAAGTGTTTCTTCCCTTCATCGATAAAGCCCGGAATCTTATCGATTTGCTTTCTCGCATATTGACTAAGCTTATAGGTTTCCTCCATGGCTTTTTTACCTTTGGGAGAAGCCATAAAAGAACGCGCCGCATCAACGGAAGCGATAAGAATGCTACTTGGTGACGTAGTATTGATGATATTAAGAGATTTCTGAACGTCTTCGGGCAAGAAACGTTCCGTATGCATCAAAAGAACGCTGCTTTGCGTCAAGGAGCCCGCAGTTTTATGGAAGGAGACGCTCGACATATCGGCACCTGCATCCATGGCACTAAGAGGTTGGCCAGCGACATGAAAATAATAATGGGCGCCATGCGCTTCGTCACAAAGCACGGCCATGCCTTTCGAATGAGCGTATTCCACAATATCTTTCAAAGGGCCGACGGAGCCAAAATAGGTGGGGTTAATGACGAAGACCGCTTTCGCACTGGGATTTTTGTTTATAGCCTTCTTCCAGTCTTCTAAAGATGGCTGGTTTGCAATCTCTAAGTCTTGGTCGATCTCCGGCATCACATAAACAGGCACCGCACCCGATAAAATGATGGCGTTAATGATGGATTTATGGACGTTTCGAGGCAAAAGAATTTTTTCGCCCGCTCGAACGGCCGTTAGAATCATGGCAATAATGCCACTCGATGTGCCATTAATCAAAAAGAAAGCACGGTCCGCGTGACAAGCATCAGCCAAAAGATCTTCGGCATCTTTAATGACGCCCGTCGGTTGTGAAAGGGTATCCATACCGATTGGCGCATTCACGTCGCATCGATAGACCATATGTCCAAAGAGCCTTGTGGCAGCGTTATCGATATTTCCCATATGATGTCCAGGGACATCAAAAGGCGATACATCTTCCTCGACGTATCTCTTTAAAGCGTCCACATAAGGCGTTTCTCGTTGATCAAGTTTTTTCATGGCTAAAATTATTGCACAACTCTATAGCCTAGACGCAAAGAATTTTAGCTAAAGAAGATGAAGCGTTTTTAAGCCTTCGAGAACCCCATCTTCCCAAACGGGTTTGGTGATAAAAGAAGCGACCTTCTTCACTCCCTCTTTGGCGTTCCCCATAGCGACGAAAGTTCCAACTTCGTCCGCCATCGAAATGTCTTGAAGGTCATCTCCGAAAGCAATCGCTTCCTCTTTTTTAAAACCATAATATTGCAAAATCGCTGCAATTCCATCCCCTTTTCGGTGTGGAACTTCGTATACGTCCATCGCCGTATCTAAGAAGCGGAAGAAGCAAAGGTTTGGAAAGGTCTTTTTCATAAAGGGGTCATGTTTCTTCGTATCGAAAAATAAAAGAGCAACGCATTCGCCATCAAAATCTGATTCTATTTCCGGTACGATATCGTGATAAATCTTATAGTAATTCGAAGCGGATTTCGTTAAAGGAGCAAAGAGCCTCCTTTCCTTCGTCCCCACAAATTCCATGGTGCTATGGAAGTGATGGCAGATGGATTTAAATTTCTCGACGTCTTCTTTCTTCACCAACGTCTTAAAGACGGTCTTCCCGTCGGTCACCGCTAAACCGCCCGAACTCGCAATATAGCCATCCCACGAGATTCCTAAATTGAGGGCGCCAAAAGGCACGAATGAAGCGTAAGGCCTCGCCGTCGCCAAAAAGACCTTGACACCCTTCTTTTGGATTTCTTTGATGCCGTCTAAGGACGCTTTATCCCATCTCCCGTTTCGGTGATCGTAGATGGTGCTATCGATATCAAAAAATGCCGCCTTAATCATGTGAAAATTATAGGAGAAGCGATATTAAAAAAGAAAAAGAAAGTGGTTACAAAAGGAAGAGTCCTGCGAAAGCGGTTTTTAAGTATTCTTCAGCGATCCTATCTTATTTTTTAAATTCGCTTTCGCTTTCTAAACCATTTCGGCGTTCGATAATCCCTTTATAACCCCCTGTTTCAATAAAGCGAAAAGGGGTTATAAAGCTTAAACATTTATGTTGTTTTGCAATAAATTTTAGCAATTTACGCTCCGAGCTCATCCTCTCAAGTTGGCTCTTAGACTTAGCAAAAACATTTTTCTAAAGCTCCTATTTAAAATAAGAAATAAAAAAGAGCCATCTTCGGAACAAACACCGAAAACGGCTCTTTAAATGGGCTCTAAAACTATTTCTCTTTCTTTAGGCGAATGCTTCCTTGCCCAAGTTGTTTGCCGCTAAAGCGGTCAAAGAGCAAGATTTCATCGTCAGCGAAGGAAAGGTGAACTTTAGTTCCAACTTTGTAGTCCACGCCACCAAAGACAACGGAAGTGAGTAGGAACTTCCCAACTTTGATCTTGACGGTTGTTTCCATGCCCGAAGGAAGAGCGCTATAGATTTCGCCTTCGATTGGGCCCGTCTTAGAGATATGAAGGAATTCTGGGCGGATACCAAGAACAACTTCGTTCTCTGGGATATTCTCCTCGTCCTTGCTGTCCAAGGTGCCATCCGTTGTGGCGATATGGAAGTTAAAGGACTTATCGGCATTCTCCTTTTCGATAAACTTCTTATCCTTGGCGTTCTTCTCTTTGAGCGCGACTTTTTCGGCTTCTTCTTCCTCGCGTTCTTTTTTGATTCCACTAAGAGAGAGTTCCTTATCGCATTCAAAGATAGCTTTCTCACCATCAAGAAGAGTAATCTCTAAATTCTTCTCGTCTTTTTGTGTCGCTTTCGCGAGAACGAAATTGATGGCAGGATTGCCAACGAAGTCGGCGACAAAGAGGTTATTCGGTTTGGAATAAACGTTTAATGGCGCGTCATATTGTTGGAGAACGCCGTTGTTGATAAGGCAAATCTTCGTGGCTAAGGTCATAGCCTCAAGTTGATCGTGGGTAACGTAAACGAAAGTGCTTCCCGTCTCCACGTGAAGTCGCTTGAGCTCGCTTCTCATTTCCAAACGAAGCTTGGCATCAAGGTTGCTTAAAGGCTCGTCCATGAAGAGAACCTTTGGTCCAGGAGCCAAGGTACGAGCGATTGCAACACGTTGTTGTTGGCCACCCGAAAGCTCACTTGGATAGCGGTCCATGAATTCGCCAATCTTAACGACGCGAGCGACATGGCGAACGCGCAGATCCACTTCTTCTTTATCGAGTTTTCTCTTCTCTTGAAGAACGACCCCATCCTTTGTGACTTGCCCTTCTTCATTAACATCTAAGCCTTTTGCAAGGTATTTTGCTTTTTCGTCCTCCGCCCTCTTCATAAATTCGGCGGACTTTTCTTTGGCAAGCTCCATTGCTTTCGGAAGTTCCATCTCTTCAAAGTGAAGCTTATAGAGATCGGTAGCAGCTGGCCACGAAAGCTTAAATTCGTCGACGATCGAAAGAATGGCTTTCTTCGAGACAACCTTTCCTTTCTTATCGCGAGAGGAATTCACCAAATCTAGAATCTTCTCGACTTCCGTCACAACTTCACTTTCACGACGATAACGGCTATACATCGAGCAAACCACAGGCATTAAGACCTTCATGTTATTAAGACCGAAAGTGATGTTCTTATAAACGGTCATATGAGGCCATAAGGCGTAGTTTTGGAACAAGAAGCCAACGTGACGTTTATTGGCTGGAACGTTAATTCCTTTCTCGCTATCGAAAACGACTTCGTCATTGATGGTGATTTTGCCGCTTGTTGGCGTTTCAAGACCGGCAATCATACGCAATGTCGTTGTTTTGCCACATCCAGAAGGACCAAGAAGGGTTACAAATCCATTATCTTCAATCGTCATATTAAGGTGATCAACGGCATAGAAGCCACCCCACACCTTGGTTACGTTTTCTAATACAATCTTCGGCATTTTATTTGCCTCCTCCAATACCTTTGTCGATGCTTGCGCCCGTTAAAGCGTTCACACCCCAGTTCACAAGTAAGATAACGACGACAAGAATAAGGTTGGCAGCATTTGTCGTAGCAGCGATACCCGTATCTTGCAAATAGAACATATATCTCGTAAGAGTGGTCGTATCCGGTCCGATGAAGAGGAACAAGGAGAGCTCACGCATACAAGAGATGAAAGGCAAGAGATAACCGCTAATGAAGGCGCTCTTTTGGATCGGGAACAAAATGCGAAGCATACGTTTCCACCAAGGAGTGTTTTGAATCAAGGCAGCTTCTTCGATTTCGTTACTCACTTGCATCATCGCATTCAAAGAACTTCTTGAGGCGAATGGAATGTACTTAATCGTGCCAACGACAACGCAAACGGTGATGGCGACATTTAAGTTCGAACTCACCGAGAGGCCCATGCTATTAGCAAGCAAGAAGAAGACAAGCGAGAGGGAGATGGATGGTAACAAGTACGGGAAGAAAGCAAGACCATTCACAAAGCTCGCAAACTTGCTCTTCCTCTTTCTTGCGACGGCATAGCCAATAAGAAGGCCAATCGTGCCCGAGAAAAGAGAACAAAGGACGGCGATAAGAACGGAGTTACCAAGTGCGACCCAGGCTTTTGTTTCATAGAAAATGCCGCGGACATCATTTCGAATGACGTCTTTAGAAATCCACGCTTTCGGGTCAAGGCCGCTCGAATAGTCGCCTGGATTTGGCAAGAAGGATTCAAGAGTGAAGGAAACAATTGGACCAAAGCAGAAGAAAACGACGCAAATAATCATCAAAACGCCGACGATCCATTTGCCCGCTTTACCAAGCTTATGGAGGGAGCTTTGTCCACTCTTTCCAGAAACGGTTGTGTATTGTTTACGACTACCTGTCGAAATTTGGTTAATGGCCAATATGCCAACGCCAAAGACAATAAGAACAAGAGACATCACCGAGCCCGCCCCAGCAAAGAGGCCGCCAGCACCGGTAATGAGGTTATACATCTTGGTCGCTAAAACGAAATAATTCACCGGAGAGCCCAATGTTTCGGCAACGGCGTAACTTGACATAGCGCTACTAAAGACCAAAAGAATCGTGCTCAAAAGAGCAGGCTTTAGCATGGGGATAGTAACGCGAGTGAAGACCTTCCATTTTGGAATGTTCAAGATGGTCGCAGCCTCTTCGAGGTTGCTATCCATGTTACGTAAAACACCACCGATAAGAATATAGGCAAATGGCGCGTAGTGAAGGCCAAGAACGATAGCGATTGGGAATGCGCCGTAGACAAACCATTCGGGGCAAACAAGACCTGTTAAAGCCTGTAGCTCGCCCGGATAGCTAATCGAACAGGCGGTGCTGTTAAATAAGTTCTTCCAGAAGAGCGCTAGCGTCCATTGAGGCATGATATAAGGGAAAATAAAGACAGCCGAAATGAATTTTTTGAATTTCATATCGGTTCGGCAAATAAGATAAGCCGCAATACCACCGAAAACGATGGCAAACGCGCAACTTAAGACAGAAACAAGAAGCGAATTTCCAAGCGGTCTCCAGAACGTTCCTTCAGCCAAATCCGGATCTGCAAAAGTCTGGTAAAAGTGATACCAAGTAAAGGATCCAGGTTGGACAGAACCGTCATATGGAGGAATGATGTTCGCTTCGAATTCGCCAACAGTGAAGATGCTTTGAAGCAAGGAAATGATTGGGGCGACATTAAAAACCAAAAGGGCAACGCCAAAAATGATAAGGATGGTATTGGCTGGGACGCCAAAGAAAGTAAGCCCTTTTCTGGCTTCTCTTTTAAAACCTTCTATAAAGGCCTCGCCTCGAGACATTTTGTTCATGAGGTCAATCCTTTCAAATAAAGAAGGGGCGAGAATACTTTCCCGCCCCTAAAACGGCATAAATGCGGAATCAACTATTTCTTGGCTGCGATTTGAGCAAAGATAAAGTTGATAGTCTTCGCGTAAGCGCTAGAGATTTGCGCCGGATCTTCGACAACGGCACCGCCTTTTGTCGTCCACCATTCAGAGCTCGGATCATTTAAGCCCGGAATGTTATTGGTGCCATCTTCGCTTTGGCCAAGTTTAGAACGATCTTTGTTGATGCTTGGCATTGTTGGATAGTCGCCAACGTCGTTTGCCCAAACGCTATAGCCTTCTTCCGTCGTTGAAAGGATATTGATAAAGGCACAAGTGGCATATGGATATTGTGCGTTCTTGGTGACGACTGGATAGTGCTTATACATGAAGCCAGCAAATCCCTTCATCGAAGAATCGCCTTTGGTAGAACCATCAGTGTTGTCGTTTCCAAGCGCACAAATAGTGAGGTTCTTTTTAGAAACTTCAGCCGTTTCTTTGACGTTCATGAGTTTGGAATAAACGATCCAGCCGATGTTATCTTCGCCTTTGACTAAGTTATTGATTGCCTCACCATCATCTTTGTTGAAAACGGCGTTCTTAATGAAAGACGCGATAAAGCCATAGGCATATTTCTTTTCGCCATATTGCTCATATGGTTTGAAATCAAAGTTCGCATTGCTATTGGTCTTATCTTCGAAAGCGGCCTTTAATTTGGCGTTTTCGCTATCCGTGGTAAGCATCATGAGCCAGTCCATGTTGACGTTTTCGCTCGTCGGATCCATGGTTTGAAGTTTCTTCTCGTACTTAGCTTGCGTCACGTCCCAGACATTATCGATTTCAGGGCTATGGCTCTTGGTATTCTCCATCCAAGTCTTGAAGTTATATTGAAGAGCAAAGGGGTTGCCATCGCGTTCAACATTGACGCCTTTTGCTTCTTTCCATTCCTTTGGAATGTAATTGATGGTGCTTCCTTTGTTGATGGCTTTGGTTTGAAGTTGATAGCCATCTTGGAGAATAGCACCGCTATAGCCGTCTTTCGTTCCGTTTTCATATTCGGCGTTGAGCATCGTGTAGATACGGCCATCAACGGTGGAGCTATAATCCAAAGGATCCTTAATATTCTGGTTGTATTTCTGAAGTTCGGTGATGAATTTGTTTTTCGCCGCCGTTTTGCCACCTCTCGAGGTTGTGGCAATGAATTTTAACTTTCCAGTCGTTCCAAGTTCCTCGGCCGCTTTCTTAAAAAGTTCATCACGCGTGAGAGTCATCGCGTCTTCGACAGCGACTTCGGCAGCGGTCTTCGTAGGAGTATCGCTACCTCCTCCACAACCGGCAAGAGCAAGAATGCCTGCTCCAAGTAGGGTTAACCCCCCCAAAAATTTGGTTCTATTTTTCATATTTCCTCCTAAAAAGAATGTCAGTGAACCTATGCAATGATTATAGCTGTAAGCGGTTACATCACAAGGTATTTTTACATATTCTTTACATTTAGACGATTGAATTTCGTATGATTTTGGTCTTATTTCGAATGTTTATATTTTTTGAAAGCGCTGTCAATCGAAAAAACGAAAAAGAAGTTATCCGGTGTTCTAAAGTGTTGTCCTATTAATATAGGAATCAAAAATGCTTCAAAAACGTTCAAAATACTTTCGTCAACGAAAAACAAATAACGTCAACTCGTGACGTTATTTTAGTTCATTTAGGCCATTTTCAAAAATTTCAGAATATTCGTTATATAGAGCGGTATTTAGGTCTTTTAGAACCTCACGATCGCACTTTTCTACCTTTCGGTCATAGGTTAAAAGACCATTCAATTCTTCTTCAATGTCGGTTAACTCCGTATAGACAGCGACTCCTAAGCCTTGTTCTTTAATGGTTCTAAGAACATCGCCATAGAGTTTCTTTAGAGCCGTTTCCAATTCTTCTTTCGATTTGAAGTTTTTGTATCCAAAGGCTTTCTCGCTATAAGTGTGTCCTGGAACTTTTAATCCATAGCCTCCGAATTCTGAAAGAGAAAGAATCCGTTTCTTGTCGTTACGCATTTTTAGGATCGAATAGAAATAGATATGATAGGACGAGAAGTCACCGACCCCTTTGTCATACCATCCCGAAGTGGAATCAATAAGTCTATTTTGATCGAGCTGGCGGAGTTTTTTAGTCATTCGAACCGCTTCGAATTGTCCCCACCCCTCATTAAATAAAGTCCAAACGACGATAGAGGGAACATTTCTTAAATGAGAGAAAGTGCGAAGGAATTCTTCTTCGAAAAAGTCCCGAGATTCTTTCGCTTGACGTCCAAGGCCTTTGGAATGGGCGTCGTTCTTTTGATATTTCGGGAAGATACCAGGAATGCTCACGCTTAAAAAGGAATAAGGAGCGCCGCCACTTACGAAATCCTGAATAACGTACATTCCCAAAGTGTCGCAAAGATAATACCAACGAAGAGGCTCGATTTTGATGTGTTTTCGAAGGGTATTAAAACCCGCTTTTTTGGCAAAAAGAATGTCTTCTTTGAGCGCATCGAAAGAAGGAGCGGTCAGCCCACTTTCCGGATAATATCCTTGATCAAGCAAGGCGCTTAAGAAAGTTGGTTTCCCATTAACCAATATAAAAGCATTGCCATTTTGCATTACTTTTTCGATTTTTCGAAAGCAAAAATGACTCAAAACCTCGTCTTTTCCATTATGAAAAATAAGGTCATAGACATTTGGCTCTTCAGCGTTCCAAGGATAAAAATGCGATGATAAATCCACTTCGCCTTCTAAGGTAGAATCAAGTGTCAAACTCGCCACCTTTTCATCCTTAAATAAGACGTCAACGGAGCAGGAAACGTTTTCTCCATTTCGACAAACTTTCAAATGTAATTTCTTCGTCTCGTAATCAGGATCAATAACAAGAGAAGTCAAATAATCTTCATCAAGCAAGAACTCGAGATAAACGCTCCCCCAAATGCCGCTTGTTGGGTGGTACCAAATGCCTTTAGGGTGATTCGATTGTTTTCCTCTTGCGTGTAAAGGGCTCTCCGTATCGTCAAGAACAAGAACCTCGATTGTTATCTCTCTTCTTCCTTTTAAAGGAAAAACACATTCGAAAGGGATATAGCCAAAACGGCTTTCGACGACAAGCTCTCCATCGATATAAACTTTTGTTTCTTGATCGACGGCCGTAAAAACAAGACGAGCAAAAGAGTTCCATTCCCCCTCAGGTATAGAAACAACTTTCTTGTAATGAAGGAAATCGTCTGCCTCGACTTTTTCGTTAATGCCGCTAAGAGGTGTTTCAACGCTAAAAGGGACAATAATCTCGCGGTCGTATTTTTCAGGGAAAGATTGGCTTTTATTTTTAGCAAAAAGCCAAGGGCCATTGAGTGAAAGATAATCCTTCCTTTCAAAGTAGGGGTTTGGATGTTCCTTTAAAGGATGTTCGCGTTCAAGCGTTTCGCCATAAATGGTAGAAATGTTTTTCATAGATAAGACTATTATATGTTATGTCTAGATAAGGACGAGAAGCGAGGAGATAAAAGATGTTTGATCTAAAACTCATCCAGGAAGAACTTCAAAGAGAAGGAGCTGATGGTTGGCTTCTAGTCGACTACGAAAATAAAAACCCCAATGTCGTTTCTTTTTTAGGCGAAAAGATGCTTACTCGAAAAATCTTTTTGTATTTTCCAAAAGAAGGAAAACCACAAATCATTTGTCACAAAATAGATACCGTCTTCTTAAAGGACGAAGAGACATTGTCCCGTTTCGATTTAAACATCTATCTTTCTTGGAAAGAAATGCTAGAAATTGAAAAATCCATGCTAAAACCCGCTAAAACAATCTTGATGGATGTATCTGAGTTCGGTTTGTTGCCCCGTATTTCCTTAGCGGATTACGGTTCCGTGGAATACGTAAAGTCGCTTGGTATCAAGGTCCTTTCAAGTGGCGACCTTCAAGAGCGCTTCACCGCTACTTATAGTCCTAGAGCGCTCGCCCTTCAAAAAGAAGCGTGCGAAAAAGCTCTCAAAATAAAAGACGAAGCTTTCTTAAAAATTAAAGAAGATATCCGCACAAAAGGCGTCAGTGACGAATACGAAATTCAGCAATTTATCGTGAAGCGTTTCCTCGAAGAGGGAATGACTTTTGATGACGCGCCGATCGTCGCAAGAAACGCTAATGCCAGTGATCCTCATTATGGTCCAACCGCCACTCTCTCTAGCCCCATTCAAAAAGGGGATGTCGTCCTTATTGATATGTGGGCAAAAATGAAGGACAAAGAAGGCGTTTATGCCGATATTACGTGGATGGGGTACGTCGGAAAAGAAGTGCCAGAAAAAGTATCGTCTCGATTCCATGTTCTTAGGAAAGCGATAGAAAAAGGATTTGCCTTCTTAGAAGAAAACCTCCCGCTTCGGAGAGTGGAAGGCTATGAAGTCGACCAAGTCGTCTATGATTCCATCAAAGAAGATGGCTACGAAAAAGGAATCATCCATCGAACTGGTCACAATATCGCGGTTGATGTCTCCCCACATGGCCCAGGCGTCAATATCGATAATCTCGAAAGTCACGACACCAGAGAAATCATCGATGGCGTCACTTTCTCTTTGGAGCCAGGGATCTATTTGGATGATTTTGGAATGCGAAGCGAAACAGACGTCTATATCAATAAAAGAAAGCCGGTCTATATGGCCGGCCATCAATTAGAGGTAATTCCAATCTTAAAGGATTAGGTTACTTCAAAGTTTCATAATATTTTTGAAGCTCTTCTTCGCTAGCGTTATCGCTCTTAAAGACTTGGCGATAGCCTGGAATGACATTGAAACGAAGTTGAAGGAGCCTTTCAGAAAGATTCTTCACCGCTTCACCACTCCAACCATAATCTCCAAAGGCACTCGCTTTCTTGCCTTGAGCAATGGTCGTATAAACGTGGCTAAGAAGGTCATAGAATAGGCAAACGGCATCGCCAACGAACGTTGGGGAGCCTAAAAGAATGAGGCCACTTCGGGCGATGTCGCTTAGAATCTTGTCTTTCAAAGAACCATAGCTCAAAGCGTCTATCTCGTAAATCGCCACCTTTTTGCCATCCTTTTTAAACTTTTCTTCAAGGGAAAGGGCGATTTCTTTGGTATATCCATAAGCAGAAGCATAAACAATCGTGACAAAGTTCGGATCATTTACCGGAGTAAATTCCTGGGCAAGCTCTTCGTAACGATGAATTTGTTCTGGAATATCGGTATCAATGACTGGGCCATGCCCCACGCAAATCATATCAATATCGAGCTTTTTGACACGCTCGCAAGCCGCAGTAACAAACTTAGCGAAAGGTCCCATGATGGAAACAAAGTAATAGCGAAGGGCCGCATAATATCTCTCTTTATCGGGTTCTTTGCTAAGCAAAATGGCATCGCTTGCAAAATGTGCCCCGAAAGCGTCGCAACTCACCAAAACCTTAAGTTCCTTGATATAGGTAAACATCACATCCGGCCAATGGAGCATAAGACCGCTCACCGCTTCAAGGGTGTAGCCGCCAATAGAGACAGGAGTCGAAGGATTCATCGCTTTCCGTTTGAAGGATTTTCTTGTTATCGCATCAAGATTCTTTAGGCAAGCAGGGCTTGCTAAGACGGTGACATCCGGATTCTTTTCGATAAGTTTCTCAATGCTTCCAGAGTGATCGGGCTCGCTATGAGTCACAACAAGATATTTCACGTCCTTTAGAGGAACGATTTCCTCGATATGCTTGAAATATTCTTCTTCGTATTCTCTTCGGCATCCTTCAAAAAGAACCGCACCTTCTGGAGTTTTTAAAAGGTAGCTGTTGTAAGAAGTACCGTCATTTGTCAAAACGGCCACATCAAATAATTTAAGGGAATGGTCAACGACACCAACGTAATAGAAATCGGGTTTTAGTTCTACGACTTTCATGAATATCTCCTTCTTTCTCATTATAGCAAAAGAAAAATGCTCCTATACGCGAGACGCTTTCAAAAAGAAAGGACGGGTTTCCCCGTCCCCTATCTTGATAACGAAGGGTAACCGTTACTTGATAGCAATTTTATGATCGGATTCGACCTTTTCTTTTTCTTTCGGGAAGGTAAGAGTCAAAACGCCGTTTTCGAGATTGGCTTCAATCGATTTTTCATCAACGTCGCCAATGTAGTAGCTACGGCTCGAAACGCCGCTAAAGCGTTCGCGATGAATGTAGTTGTTATTCTTCTTTCCTTCTTGGTTATTGTTGCCATTTTCTTCATGTTTCTCGGAAACACGAATAGTCAAATAACCATTCTTGAGAGAAATGTCGATGTCATCTTTCTTAATGCCAGGAAGTTCAACTTCCATAACATAATTCTTGTCATCGCTCTTGATATCCGTTTTCATCGCCAGACCACGAGCATATTTTGGGGTGTGAACTTCTTCTGGCGCGAAGAAGTCAAAGAGTGGTGAGAAGAATCCATCATAACCATAATTCATTAATTCGTTTTTCATAATTTTATTCCTCCATTAGCACTCTATATCTCCGGGTGCTAATGATAGTATAGTGAGCTAATTAGCACTGTCAATAGCTGAGTGCTAGTTTTTTATTATTTTATAACCGCCTCTGGCACGCCACCTTGAGATAGGCCTTGCGAAAACAATACAGTCCAAAGGATTGAATACTACTCAAAATCATCCAACGATGCCACTTTCAAATTACGCCCTGCATAAACGACCCGAAAAACAAATACCACCCCTTTATTTTTATAAAAGGTGTAAAAAACTCGGTATCTTCCTACAGAAAAAATCGAATATCATTACGTCCCCGGGTTCCATCTTCGAATTTTTGGAAGCGCTCCGGCATTGTATTTAACTTTGCAATTTGGTCGCAAAGGGCTTCAATTTGTCGCACTGCAATCTCTGGTGCAAGCAACTCCAAAGCAAAATATTCAAATATTAATCTTAAATCGTTGCTAACTTTTTTAGACAAAACGACTTAAAAACCATAATCTTTTTTAACTCTTTATGTGCGTCTTCAAGACTTATCGTCCTTCCAGCTTCAACATCAGCAATCCCTTTTTCAAGCTCTTTATGAAATTCCTCTTTCGTTAATTCCTTCATGTTCACGATTTTTGAAGACGGCATTTTGACGTCAAAAGGAAGCCCATTTTGCAATATTATTTGCTTATAGAACAAGTTTATTGCACTTGAGGAAGACATCCCCAAAGTGGTAAGTATCATCTCTGCCTTATCTTTCACTTCCGGTTCGATTCTTACGTAAACGTTTGCTGTCTTTTTCGCCATCATTGTACTCCATAACATATGTAACTACCTCCATTTATACAATTTGTGCATACATTTGCTATACATTTTAAAAATAGAAATCGATTGTGCTGAAAGAAAATAACTTCTTTCTATTTCCTTTATTTTTTCGGAAAGCTGTGAGGAATAAGAAAGGAACGAGGGCAAAAAGAAAACATGTTTTTCCTTCTTCGTTGATAAGAAGGCGGCATCTAAACTCATATTAATATGGAAGGCGATGTTCTTAGCCGCATCGTTAATGGCTTTTTCTCGAAGAGGACCATCTTCTTTTTCTAAGGTTTTCTCAAGAAGAGACAACTCTTCATAGACTTTTTCTCGAACGTTTTTAAGATCGATTTTCCTATCCGCTTGATAGGCGTAAAGAAAAAGCCCCTCTTCGATTCGAGGCCTTAAAAATTCAATCACTTCATTTGTCTTTTCTTCGATAGACATATTCTTTCCCTCCCTACCAAGAACACCCACTAATAGATAGAGAGGAAAAAGAGATTTTGTTTCAGTTTTTCCAAAGAACGATATCTTTTACGTCCGCTTGAAGGAAGGCGACTAAGTCTTGAGGCGAAAGGCAAACTTGGAGTCCTCTTTTGCCACCGGAAATATAGATTTTCTCAAAAAGAAGAGCGGTCTCATCGAGATAAACCGGCATCGGTTTCTTTAATCCAATAGGCGAACAACCGCCATGGATATAGCCAGTCAAGGGAAGAAGCTCTTTGTAAGGGATAAGTTTCACCCATTTGGATTTTGTATAATGAGCCGCTTTCTTAAGGTCGATAGAATGAGCGACTGGAACTTCAAAAATAAAGTGCTCCTTTTTCTCGTTCACGCAGACGATGCTTTTAAAGACGGCATCAGGATCTTCGTGAAGGGCGTTTGCGACCCCTACTCCATCGACAATATTTTCGTCGTATTCGTAAGGGATGTAAGGAATATGATGGAAATCAAGTTCTCTTAAAGCGTTCGTCTTGTTCATATATATAAGGATATTATGTCTAGAAGAAGAAAAGAAAAAGGGTTAGACGTGCTAACCCAAAGATTCGAAGAAAAAAGAGAATTAGTTCGCTTTCTTTTTGGCAAAGCCCATCGCGCCGATAGCTAAGGAAAGAATGGCGCTCACGGCTAAGCACGCGCCCGTAACGATAAAGCCCCAGGCAATAGAAAGAGAAAGGGAGCCAGCAGGAGTCATCACCGAAACCATGAAGGTTAAGACGGCACTCACCGCAAGCATAAGTCCAGAAAGAATATGAAGGAAACCGGTGAATTTGCCACCATGGAAACCAAACACCGTTCCAAGGACTTGGAAGGTCGCCGAGATAACAAGTAAAACAAAGACGGCGATAAAGGCGGCAACAGGGGTTTCAAAAGCGGCAATTGCCTTATTTCCGAACATCAAATCGTAACCATAGATGACATCTTTCTCGGCCGTCAAAGCAGCTGGAGCAAGAGGGAAAAGGAAAGCACAAAGTGTGAACACTAAAGCGGCAATTCCAAGAATCCCAGGTAAAATCGTTTTCTTCATGTTAATAACCTCGCTAAGAAACGAATTTATCTTACTAGTCTTCTAAGGGGTGTGCAAGGGCGCGTATAGGCGCGTAAGAAAACAAAAAATATTCGTTTTTAACGGTTAAAACCGAGCAAAGCCAAGAAACCAATTGAGAATTGCGAAGATTTTTAGTTTTTCGAAATTTGAATCGTCACTTCTTTCGAAGTCATGGATGCAATAGTGAGGCTATACTCGAAGGTTCCACCATCGTTGGTCTTTTTGCCATTGGGGAAGAAGCTTGCATAATCATCGATAGAGAAACGATTCCCCTTATGGAAGAGCGTCTCGTTTTTCGCATAAGCATAAGTCTTCGCAAAGTTTGTCGTCTTCGAAGCATCCATAAGCTGAATCAAACGATAATTTGGAGAAACGTAATTCCTTGTTTGCCGATTCTTATCTTTACCGTAAGAAGGGGTATTCGAATGGGCAATAAAGCAATTTTTTTCTAAAGTATCGGTATAGGAAAAGGTCCTGTTACTCGAATATTTCACAAGTCTCGCATCCACGTGATAAACACGAACGCCAACCTCCGTAAAACCTTTTAGGCCATTCCCAGGGTAGGCTTTCTCAGAGTCTTTCCAATTAAGGTTTTCGGGCGTATAGAACTCGAGCATCATGTATTCGTCAAAAGGCGTTCCATTCCATCCGCCGCTTGTCGGAAGAATAAGGCAATCTCCCGTTAAGGCACTTGAAGAAAGAGTAATTTCTCCAGGGCCCGTTACCACAAAGGGCGAAACCCAGCCCAATACCCATTTGGAAAAGGCGTTATGATCGATGATATTCGCATCCATCATATCAATCATTCCCATCGGGGCAGAGCCATCGGTTTTCGAAGCAACGTTATAGTCATAATAATCGTCTAAGCCAAACATATGCCCAGTTTCATGGATGAAAGTGTGCGCATCGCTTTTAAAAGTGCCATAGCCTTCATCCATAAAATCGAAAGAAGCCCAGCCAAAGGTGCAGAGACTCGGATTATCTTTGTTCGGACTGTTATCCGCCCAATAAGTATAGGCCCAGCAGGTTGGATCTAGACCAGAAGTGCTAGTATCAGTCTCCGAAAGGTAGTTAGGAGCGCTATAAACAAACCAAGCGGCATCCACATAGCCATCGTGGTCGCTATCAAATTCGGTGCCATCGGAATTGTTCTTCCTCTTGTAATCGGCAAAAGCCATTTCGATGACTTTTTCAACGCCCCCTGTTTCTGATTCGCTTTCTTCATCAAGGTTATAAATCTCTTCCGGGGATAAGCTACAGTCGTACCACTTATCAGCCACCGTTATATCAAGATTGAGCTTTCCAAAAGACGAGAGACGATAAAAACTTTCAACACTTTGCCAGGAATCGTTCTCACCCACGAAGGCGCTCTTGATTCGAGCAAGATTCCGAGCGGTAGCATTATATTCATATCCCGAAAGAGAGATGGGAATTACAAGGATTTTTGGATTTCCAACGCTATCGAGGTAAGAAATACCAGCACTATCGCCAACGTTCCTCATGATGAAAGGCGCTTGCTCCCTGGAATAGCCGCCACGAACCTCGCTTGAGAAATCGCTATTGCTATAGGAAGGATAGGAGTAAGAAGAACTACTGAAGAAGTCGAAAATAGTGAGATTGCACGAAGTCAAAGTTAAAACCGGAATAGCAAGAAATAACGTCCTTAAAAGCTTCTTTTTCATAGTCTTGTCTCCTTTCATAATATAGCACATAAAATCGAAATATTGACTGCAAAACTTCCTTATTTTTATGAATATTCAAACAAGAAATTTTTTATTTAGAAGATAAAAGCCCCACCGCAGCGATGAGGCTTCATAAAACGAAAAGTGAAGGCTTATTGCCCGATGGCAACAAGACCAAACTTCCAACCGGTACCCGATTGAACAACGTTGACACTGACAAGAGCCGTAGCACTCGAAACGTTTGGAGCTGCGTAAATGACAGCTTTATCCTTCTCGAACGTGGCCTCCTCGGTATCGACATAGTGATAAGTTTCTAAGAGTTCAAGATAATCTTCCGCGTAGCTCATTGCAATTTCTTTGGTCGCAAAATCAAGCGATACAATGAAATAATAGCTATACTCGCTGCCTTCGGAATTGTCCGTAATGGTGATATTCCCTTTAAGATCACTGGTAGCAGGAAGGTCAGGGATATCATAAGCCATTTGCTCGTTCATATACTTGAATCCCGTGCTATTGGCTTCTTCGATGGTTGCAAAGGTCTCTTTATAGCCTAAGGTTCCGTTATAGAAGATGGCGGTGAATTCCTTCACGCTGCTTCCATAGGAAAGGTCACAAACGATGTATTTGGCGCCTTGACGTCCTTCTGCTTTTTGAGGTTCGATTTCTTTTTGGTAGAGATAATGGGTCAAGTTGTCGCTTTCACTTTCTTGAGAGCCCCCGAACTCATAACCGGCGGCCGTTAGCATTTTGGCGTAAGGCTTACGAAGGTCTTCGCCATAGCTTTGCCATTCCACTGCCACAATTTGATTGTTGCTCGTCATGGGAGAATCGCCAAAAGTGGCCGTCGCTAATCCCGTCGGGAAAATGATGTCATCGGCATGTTCACCAAAAAGCGATTCAATCGCTTGTTGAGAGGCGTCTGTAAAAGCGGTCGGCGCCGCAATCACTCGTGGATTCTTCAGATAGTCGGAAACTGCTTTAACATCGGTCGTCCCAAAATTCGAGAAGGTGGCGATTTGAGTCACCGTTTGACCAGCACTCTTAAGAGTGAGTTTAAGCTTGGCTTCGGAGCCATCTTCGTTCAAAGTCAAAGTTAAGGAAGAGGTGTAGGTATAAACCTGTCCATTTAAGCCAAGAAGATTGCAAAGGTAATAAAGATAACGGACGTCCTTAATCATCTTGGTGGTGTCTAATTGATAGACATAGCCTTGTCCTTCGAGGTTGTAATACTGGAGGAAATCGTCGTTAGCAAGCATTGACGGGACAATGAAATAGTTCGTAATGTCGTTCCCAAGTCCAGCACAAGAAGAGATGTTAACGGCGTCGTTTTCAATCGTGAAATAGAAGAAGCCTTGATCGCCATTCACCAAAATGCCAGCTTGTTGCACTTCGCTCGAATCAGCACTTTCGGCAACGAACGCGTCAGCGCCAAGGTAATAACGCTTATAGCTAGAACTCGTGCCCGAAACGCTCATCGTGACGTTGTTAGCACCGATGTTATTGATAAATCCAGCCAAAGCCTTTTTGCGAGCGGCAAGAACTTCGGAAGTCGTATCGCTAGGTTCTGTAGAAGAATCTTCTTGACTATTTCCGCAAGCTGTCAGAAGCATGCCAACGGACAAAGCAGCTAAGAATAATGCTCTTTTTTTCATAGAAAAGCCCTCCTTTTATGGGGTTGCACAAGTGATAATACAAAGAAACACTTAAATTTCAATTATTCTTTTATAGACGTTTTTTCATTTCCCTCCGCTTCTTAAAATTTTTGAGGCTCCTAAAGTTTTACTTTTTTCTTATATTGTCCTTCAAAAGAACGTGTTTATGCCTCTTACGCGCGCATAAACGCGCTCCTACACACGCAATATGAAAAATAATCATTGAAAAATAGCGAATTGGTCTTATTCTACCCATGCACTTTAAGGAGGAAAGCGTATGAAAAAGAAACAAAAGTTACTTGTTATCGCTTCTTTAGCCCTTGCAGGCATGCTTATGACGGCTTGCAACAACGAAGATGATGCAAGCTCTACATTCAAGCCTGCTACTGTGGACGGAGAAGTTTATCAAATCAATTTAAAAAGTCCTGACATCACATTGCCTTATGTGGCAGTCGATCAAACCATCGATCTCGACGATTATTACGAAGTCGAAATGATGGATGGCAGCAAGACCAACGTCTATGCTATCGAAAACCTCAATGAGAACCTTGTCGTGGATGGACATAAGGTCACTCCAAAAAAGGTTGGATCTTATGAAATCTATGTCGCCGTTAACGATAAATTCACTTACATCACCATCGATTGTAAAACGGCGGCCAACCTTGAACTTATCAGTTTCTTTGAGAAGATGAATGAAAACGGTGGGCAAAACTACACCATCGACTTGGGCTCCTATAATAAGAGGACCAAACGTTTCAATTACGAAGACTACACCATTATCCATAACCAAAATTACGTCGCCGCTTTCAATAGAAACAATATCGGCGAGACAGATGATGAGGGTGATCCAGCCTCCTTCATCTTAGCAAATCTTTCGGATGGGCATGGTTACGCAGGTGGCTTTAACGAGAAAGGCATCCCTGAGTTTGAAAACGGAAAGACGAACATCTCGAACTACTACATCACCATGCCACTTCAACTCGATGGCGCTTCCTTTGAATCTCGTTTCAATGAAATCACAGGCGAAGAAACGCTCGTTGGGAATGCAGGTCAAACTCAGCTCTTCCTAAATTATGCAATGAGCAACTTCGTCGAAAACTATGGATATTCCTATAACTCCATGTACGTCCTTGATTTCACCGATGAAGATAAAGACGGCGAAAAAGATACCATCTACTTCAAGATCACGGTCGATGGAACGAATTCGAGCGGCGTTGCCTTTAAAGACAGCGAATATTGCACGGTCCGTATGAGTAACATCGGAACGACCGAGTACGCCCCATTAGAAACCGCCATCCAAGATAGTTCCTATGTTCCAGTGCCATTCAAACCAGTGGAAATCGGAAATGCCTTCGCGAAGATCACAGAGGGCAAGAACTACACCACAACCATCAATATGTACGCTTCCGAAAGCGATGGGACTCAAATTGCCGATGACAAGGTCGTCGACACAAGCGCTTATAAGGGCGTCCTCATGGGCACTAGCAAAGCCATCAAAGTCGTAAACACCGTGACGCAAGAAGGTCTTGAGTCTTCTGTCTCTGCTGGCGGCAATGTGACGATGAAGAAAGCTTATTGGAACGAAGGCGAGAAAGCCTATGAAGGCGATTACGTCATTGCTTCCGAAAGCGAAGAGGAAGTGAACACCAAGAAGGAAGTTGAAGGCAAGACCGACGTCTTCACGATTGATGACGCTTTGGACTACACCACCGCTCGTGTGAACCAAGAAGACATCAACTCCGCCATTTGGAAGAAGCGCAAGACGGATGATGCCAATAACACCGTTACCTATAAAGGCAATATCGGTGACAATACGGCTGAAGAAGGCAAAACCAATGGTTTCTTCGAGGAACTTATGAACCAAGCAGGTCTTCTTACTACCACTTTGAAGGGTGGCGAAACTTATAAACTTGGTACCTATCTTACCTTCAAAGGTGCTATCTCTTACACGGGTGGCGCAGAAGCTTCTTATACCGTCTCTTCTCGCTATACCGGAGTCACCGTGAATACCATCACCAACGAAGTGACCATGAAAGCGCTCATTAGTCTCCCCTTCCAAGGCATCACTCAACCTTATGTAACAATCGAATACACCATTACGAATATTGGTAGCACAACCAATAACTTCGCTTATGGCGCATAAACGATAGAAAGGAACGAAAAGAATGAAAAAATTAAGTAAAAGCTTACTCGGCGTTCTTGTTCTCTCAGCAACCGGAGCTGGCGTTTTAGCCGGCTGCTCTAGCGGCGATAACGACCCCGATGGATACACCTATAACACCTATTTAGGCACCTCCCCCTCTAAATGGAACGTGCATAACTGGGAAACAAATGATGAAAGCTACATTCAAAGCTTCACCGAAACCGGTCTTTATGATGTTGTTTTGAATAAGGATCACAGCGGTTACCAATTCGTCTCCGAGATGGCTCAAGATATGCCAATCTCGCTTGATCCAACCGATTTCGATTTGGACGAATATAGCCAAATTAGCGAGAAATACTTCGGCGGCAAGGAATACTCCGTTGGCCAAGTTTGGGACATCCCGCTTCGAAAGACGGCTGTTTGGGAAGACGGCACCCCCATCAAAGCGAAGGATTACGTCGATTCGATGGAACGCTTGCTTCAACCAAAATACGCCAACTACCGCGCCGATAGCTATTACAAGGGCAACTTTGTGGTCGCCAACGCCGAAAACTACTACAAGAACGGGCGTCAAGTTCTTGAGCCAGTCTATCAATACATCACAGCGGGTCGAGCGGATGGCAAGCTTTATGACAGCGATAACAACGTTCTTGCTCAAACCAATGACTATTACATCGATTTAGCAAGCGGCACAAGCACCTATGCCATGAGCATCTTCTCGAGCGATGGCAGCTCCGATGAGATCACCTTATATACCTTATTAAATAATAGAAGCTCCAAGGGAAGCGATGCCCTTGAGTTTGCTGCAAAACGTATCACGATCGGCGTTTCGTACTATTATTGGAAATTCGTCAATCACGAAAACGACGAAGACAAAGATAAATGGGCCGAAACCAAAAAGGCGGATGCCGTCACCAAAGACATGCTCGCCAAGCAAAAGCCTATCCGTATCAGAGACTTTGATGCCAAAGAGGTCATGACCACTAATGACATGAAAAACAGCGAAAAGCTGGTTCGTTACACCCAACAAGACCTCAAATCCGACCTTTCTACGCTCGTTCGTGAACTAAGCAAGAGCACTACCTGGGCTGGCAAAGACTGGGCTTGGAAAGTTCCTCTTTGCGACTACATCACAAAGAAGATGGACAAGGATTTGTCGATGGATAACGTCGGTGTCGCCGCTAAAGACGACTACACCTTACGCCTATACTTAGCCAAGCCTATCAGCGCTCTCGATTTGAAGTTCCAACTCGCGAGCAACTGGCTTGTCAAAACCGACCTCTACGACAGCTTAAAGAAAGTCACCGGCAGTTCTTGGTTTACTTCCTATGGCTCTGCCGATGTGAAGAACTATATGTCTTATGGCCCTTATAAGCTTACGGGCTTTGTGGCGGGGCAAGCCATCACCATAGAACGCAACGAGAAATGGTACGGCTATACCGACGAAAGCTATAAGAACCAATTCGCCGACTATAGCAACGAAGATAAGAACCAATATAGGATGACGAAGATCTACACCCGCATCATCAAGGAACACAGCACCGCCGTGAGCGAATTCATGGCTGGCAACCTCGATGATATCGACCTTAACAAGGATGATATGAAGAAGTACGGCAATAGCGCTCGCCGCACCACCACCCTTGAATCCTATACCCAAAAGATCAGCTTCAACACCAACCGCGGCAAGCTTGTGGAACGTCAAAACGAAAAAGGCAAGAACAAGACGATCTTAGCCAACAAAGACTTCCGCAAAGGCCTCTCCTTGGCTTTGGATCGTAACACCTTCGCCTCTCAAGCGACGGCTGGTAGCCAAGCCTTCACCGGACTTCTCAATAACCTCTATCTCGCTAACGTCGCGACGGGCGAGATGTATCGCGACACCGACCAAGGCAAGAGCGTGTATAACCAAATCTATGGCGAACTCGGCGGCACTCCAACGGATGAGACGAAGTCCGCTTTAGCCGAAACCGAAAACGGCTACAACTACGCTTGGGCGAAATACTACACCAAGAAAGGAATCACCGAGGAACTTAAGAGCACCGCCGAAAAGCATCTCCAACCAGGCGATGAAATCAGCATCGAATTCCGTGTTTACGATAACTCGAGCGAAACGACAATCGCCATGAATGACTTCATCATCAGTGCTTGGAGCCGTCTCTTAAAAGATGTGAGTGACGAAATCAACACCGAAGATAAGGGACTTCTCAAAGGCCAAAGCATCTCCATCAAGATTAATCTTGTGAAGGACGAAGACTATTACACGACCGCCCGCAACGGTGGCTTCGATATGATCTTCTCTATCTGGGGTGGCGCCGCTATCGATCCTTATGGACTTATGCAAGTCTATCTCGATAAGACCTTCACGAACACTTGCGAATACGGCTTCAAAGGCAAGCAAGATCAAGAGGATCTCTGGATCGACCTTAATGGCAATGGCCAAGTAGATGCCGGCGAAACCGAGACTTATGACGCCTGGTACCACGAAATGAATGACAATCTCAACGAAGGTACCTTCTCCGATGACGCGAAATCCGATCCAACCAATGCAGATTACAACAAGTGGAAAGCAGTTCACGAAAAGCGGCTTACGATCTTAGCGGGCACCGAAGCGGGCGTCGTGAATCGTTTCGAATGCATCCCGATGGTTGCGCGTGGCACTTCTTCGCTTAACGGCTTCAAAGTCGAAAATGCGACCAACACTTACATCAACCTCGTCGGCTATGGCGGAATCCGTTTCCTTCGCTTCAGCTATACCAATGCCGAATGGAGCAACTTTGTTTCCAAATATGGTGGAAATCTGAGCGACCTCTATGCGACATGGACGGAATAGTCCCTGTTAATACGTCTATTCACAGGCGGCCAAAGTCGGTCGCCTGTTTCGTTGTTTAATGTTGTAATATAAGTGGGCAAATTATGAGACAAGCAAAACAAACACTAATCTATATCTTGCAGCGTCTGGTTTTGATGGCTTTTACCTTCATCATTATCTTTTTCATTTGCTTTATTTTGGTTCGCCTTTTGCCAGTTTCCATCGATAGTGGCATGAAAGACCCAGAAGTCTTCTATAAGCAAATGGTCAACCAAGGCCGAATGAAATATGACGCATCAACGGGGGAATATATTAACGTTCCCGTCTTCGAACAACTTGGCGTATTTATCAAGGGACTCTTTACCCCTGGCAATCCGACTCCTTGGGGTCAATCCTACAAGATTGAGTGGCTCGCAATGCCAGACAAAATCCTTTGGAGCAAGATGCCTCCTACCGTTTTAATTAACGTCTATAGCATGATTCTTTCCATCCCCCTTGGCATTGGATTAGGCATCTTCATGGCGTTAAAGAAAAACAAATGGGAAGACCATCTTCTGAACGTCATCGTTATGCTTTTCATCTCCGTCCCAAGCTTTGTCTTCGCTTTCGTTTTACAAGATCTGTTTGCTTATAAATGGATGGTTTTACCCGCCATGCTTCCAACCGTGAATTATGCCAAAGGCGGTTGGTTTGCACCCGATATGTTCCAAGCCATGATTTTGCCCGTCTTGGCGATGAGCTTCGGATCCATCGCGGGTTTTGCTCGTTATACGAGAGCTGAGCTTACCGAAGTTCTAACAAGCGACTTCATGCTTTTGGCAAGAACCAAAGGCTTAACAAAAACACAAGCCACCGTTCGTCACGCCTTTAGAAATTCGCTTGTTCCTATATTCCCGATGATTTTAGGTACTATCATCAGTGTCCTTAGCGGTTCTCTTATCATTGAAAACATCTTCGGCGTCCCTGGCGTTGGTGCCCTTTATTTGGAGTCGATCAATAAGAAAGACTACGACGTTTTCCAATACGTCTCGATGTTCTATATCGCCATCGGCCTAATTGGAACGCTTATCGTTGACGTCTCTTATGGTTTAGTTGATCCACGCATTAGAATGGGGAGCAAAAAATAATGGAAAACGAAAAAATTATTGCAAATCCCGCTTCGAATGCGGATATCGCCAACTTGCCAAAGGACCTTTTTAAAGAGGTTCCAGACCGTAAAGACCTTCATGACCAGGCTTTTGAAACAAAGCCAGTGAGTTTCTTAAGAGACTCTTTGAACCGCTTTGCCAAAAACAAAGCCTCTATTGTGGCCGCTGTTATCATCCTCATTATTGCTTTATATGCCATTATCGTTCCTTTTGTGACGCCTACTGCCCATGTGGATCCAGTCAAGTATACCGAAGGCTTTAAGGACACCGAATTTAGCAACGTCCTTCCTTACTGCTCTTGGTTCAAGGGAAGCGGTTTTTGGGATGGCACCAAAACCATGGCCGTTAGTGAAAACGACTACAAAACCCTTCAATACGATGATTCAAACCACGCTTATTTTGTAAAGCTCGAAAGCAAGAAAGTGACCTCTACAACCATCGGCGCCGTCACTAAAACAAACACCATCTATAACATTCGAATCGACACTTACGCAGTCGGAAACAAAGAAGTTTCCTTAAGTAAGGCCGAATACGTCGCTTTAAAGGAAAATGATGCAAAAAGAAAGGAAAAAGGCCTCCCAAGTATCATCAAGCCAAGTGTTGACGTCGAAACTTACCTCGCTTCCTACAAAGCGGAACTAGATGCCGATCCAACCCTCGAGGATTCCACGGTGACGACCATCATCACCAACATGCGGAACTACTATAACCAAAACAAACGCGTTTATTACAAGATGACCGCCAAAGGATCAAATGGCAAATACAATTCGAACGTCTTCACGCCCGTCTTTGGAGAAGATGGAAAACCCGTCGATATCTATAAGGTCAACGCAGATGGAACGTATACAGAGCCAACCGATAGCGGCGGCATGTACAAGACTCGCGTCGATTATTATGACTACTTTACTTGGGAGAACGGCTTTGAACCGCGTTTTGTATTTGGAACGAACGGCACTGGTCAAGATATCTTCCTCCGTTTGGCCAAAGGCACGCGATTCTCTCTTCTTTTGGGCATTGGCATTAGCTTAATCAACTTTGTCATCGGCCTCGTTTGGGGCGCGGTAAGCGGCTACTATGGTGGCTATGTCGATTTAACGATGGAACGTATCACCGATATCATCTCAAACATCCCTTCCATCATCATCCTTACTATTTGTTCGGTTCAGTTTAACAACAACCCCGATTTGAAAGCGGCGATCGGCACTAGCGGCGTTATCGTCTTAGCGTTTTTAATCGCCTTCGTTTATAGCGGTTGGATTGGCGTGGCGGGCACGACGCGTATGCAGTTCTATCGTTTTAAAGGTCAAGAATACGTTCTTGCTTCAAGAACCCTTGGCGCCAAAGACGCCCGCCTTATCTTCCGTCACATCCTTCCAAACGCGATTGGAACCCTTGTTACTTCAAGCGTCCTTATGATTCCGGGCGTCATCTTTAGCGAATCCACCCTTTCCTTCTTGGGAATCGTCGATTTCCGTTCTTCAAACCTTGCTTCTATCGGTACTTTGCTTAGCGAAGGGCAGGCGGCAGGTTTGCAAAATAACCCTCACGTTCTCTTATTCCCTTGTATCATCATCTCCTTGCTCATGATTTGCTTTAACCTCTTCGGCAATGGTTTGCGCGATGCCTTCAATACCTCACTCAAAGGAGCGGAAGACTAATGGAAAACAGACAAAACAAAGATAAAATCCTCGAGGTCAAAGACCTTCGCATTTCCTTCCGCACCAATGGCGGAACCGTCAAAGCGGTACGTGGCATCTCTTTCTCTTTGTATAGAGGTAGGACGCTGGCTATCGTTGGCGAATCAGGCTCTGGAAAATCGGTCACTTCGAAAGCGATTTTAGGCATTTTGGCCAATAACAAAATCATCGAAGGCGGCCAAATCATCTACGACGGCCAAGATCTTCTTAAGATTGATGAAGACCACTTCCACAAAATCCGGGGCGTTAAGATTTCGATGATCTTCCAGGATCCTCTTTCGTCCTTAAACCCCATCATGATTGTCGGTAAGCAATTGACCGAAGCCATGGTCCTTAAGCAAAAAGCGGATAAAAAGGAAGCCCGCCACGATATTTCTCGCATCAAGAAGATGCTTCATGATGCAAACTTCGAAGAGCCAAGTTATCTCGCTTACGAGAAAAGCCTTTCCAAAAAAGAAGATGTTCACTCTATCGATTTGACGCCTTTCTTTGAAAAGATACTCGATAAGGATCTTGAAAGAAGAGCGGCCGCGATCGCTAAAGTTCTTCCCGCTCTCCGTCAAATCGTCGAGGAATCTTTCTTGGGCGAAGACACCAATATCGAAGAGACGATTCGCAAGATTTATCCTCTCTTTAGAACCATTAAGGAGTGTTCTCTCCATTCTTTAGGAAGCAAAGATAACACCGTCGAAGTTTTCCCAGCCGTCTTAAAGAACATCAAAGAGATGTATCGCGTTTCCTTAAAAATTCAAAAAGACATTGATAAAGCCTATAAGAAGTTTAATGTTTCGGATTTCTTCGCTCTTCCCCCTTCCGAAAGAGCCAAGCTCCCAGAAGTCGTTAAAACCCATAAAGACCAAGTCGCAGAGCTTAAAGAGACGATTAATGAGCTTATTGCCCACTTAGAAGAGCTCGAGCAAGAAGGAACTTCCAAGAAGGACCTCTATGTCCAAGAAGTTTTAAAGGAATACGACGAAGCCAACGAAAAGCTTTTGCATACCGAAACTTCGGCCGAAATTAGAGAACGTGCTATCCAAATGCTCCGCGAAGTCGGTATCGACGAGCCCGAACGTCGTTTCAAGCAATACCCTTTCGAATTATCGGGTGGTATGCGTCAAAGAATCGTTATCGCCATCGCCCTTTGCTCGAGTCCGGAAATTCTTATTTGCGATGAGCCAACAACCGCTCTTGACGTCACGATCCAAGCTCAGATCTTGGAACTTATCAACAAACTAAAAAGAGAAAGAAATCTTTCAATCGTCTTTATCACTCATGACCTTGGCGTTGTGGCCAATATGGCCGATGACATCGCGGTGATGTATGCAGGCAAAATCGTGGAGTATGGGAAAGACACCGAAATCTTCTATGATCCAAGACACCCCTACACTTGGGCCCTCCTTGGTTCCATGCCAGATTTAAACACCAAAGAGCAATTAAGTGCCATTCCAGGAACGCCTCCGAATATGCTTTTGCCGCCAAAAGGAGACGCCTTCGCGCCACGAAATGCGCATGCTTTAGCGATTGACCAAGAAATGCAACCGCCTTTCTTCGAAGTCTCGCCAACGCATTTCGCTGCCACTTGGAACCTCCATCCCGAAGCGCCCGATCTTCATGCGCCGGAAATCGTCGTCACGAGAATCAAGGAAGCTTTGGAAAAGACTCCGGAAGCGACGCCTACCCCAACCAACATGAAGAATTCGATTCTGAACGAACTAGGAAAGGAGAAAAAGAGCAATGGCCGAAAGAAAAACGAGCGCAACTAAAAAAGAGCCTGCCTCCAAGCGCAAAGAGTTTCAAAAAAAGTTCGACTATGAAGACGCCCAAAAACTCCTTGAAGTCCGTCATTTAAAGCAATATTTCCGTTTTGCTGGCGTCAAAGGCGCAAACAAATATTTAAAAGCGGTTCACGATGTCTCTTTTGATGTCTATAAAGGCGAAGTCTTTGGCTTAGTCGGCGAATCGGGGTGTGGAAAGACCACGACCGGACGCGACATCATGAAGCTTTATAAGATCACAAGCGGTGATATTTGGCTTGATGGCATCCGTATCAGCGCTGGTACCCGTTGGAACGAAAAAGAAATCAAGTATACCAATCTTCGTTTAGAGAACGATCTTAAGAAGCTTTACGCTCAAAAAGAAGCCGCTCTCGATGATTATCTTGCTACCTATAAAGAGAAATTCTTAGCAAGCGCAAATCTCTTTAAAAGCCGTTCAGAACTTGCAAAAAAGCCCGAGCAGGTGAAAGACTACGAAGAGAAGAAGAAACTCTACGAAGACTATCTCGAAGCGATTAAGCCTCTTGATGAAGAAATCACCAAAAAGAAAGAAATCGCTGCAAGCATCGTCTCTGTGCAACGCGATAAAATCGCTTCCGCCAAGAAAGACGACCGCAACTACAGCAAGAACATCGCTCTCGCCGAGATGAAAGAAGTCAATTCGAAATATAAAGACCTTCTCGATAAGATTGCTGTTTCCAGTGCCACTTCCTTAAGCGAAGACGAGCTCAAGCAATACGAGCAATATAAAGAAGAGATGAGAAAGGCGAAACACGCCAATCTCGCCAACAAAGTGCAGATGATCTTCCAAGATCCTATCGCTTCTTTGAACCCTCGTATGACCGTCCGAAACATCATTGCGGAAGGACTTATCATCCAAGGTTGCCACGACAAGAAGTTCATCAATGACGAAGTCGCTCGTGTTTTGCAACTCGTTGGTCTTGTCCCAGAACACGCCAATCGTTACCCCCACGAATTCTCGGGTGGTCAAAGACAACGTATCGGCATCGCTCGTGCCGTCATTATGAATCCAGAGCTTATCGTTGCCGATGAGCCAGTGAGCGCTCTTGACGTTTCCGTCCAAGCCCAAGTCATTAACCTTCTTAACGACCTCAGAAACACCCTTGGTCTTACCATCATCTTCATCGCTCATAATTTAAGCGTTGTGAAGTATTTCTGCGACCGCATCGCAGTTATGTACTATGGGAATCTCGTGGAACTCGCCACAAGCGACGAGCTCTTCGCCCATCCTCTTCATCCCTACACAAAGAGCTTATTAAGCGCCGTTCCTTGCCCTGATCCCATCACGGAAGCGAATCGTAAGAGAATCATCTATAATCCTGAAAAGGAACACGATTATTCGAAGCAAAAACCGACTTTCCGCGAGATTACAAAGGGACACTTCGTTCGTTGCAATGACGAAGAAGAAGCTCGTTATCTTGAAGAATTAAAAGCAAAATGAGCGAGAACGAGCAAAAGAAAAAGGAACCTTTTTTCACAAAGTCCTTCTGGATTTCCTTTGTTATCTCGTTTGTCTCGGCAGCCATCTTAGGAGCCTTAATCGGCGTTATCGAATGGCTCACCCAAGAGGCGGAAGGATATAAGATCGACCCGCTTGGCATTAGCCTTGATGCCATAAGTTTAAGTGGCATCTTGATGTTCCTTTTCTTCCTCTTGCAATATCTTTCGACAAAAGGGGCGTTTGACTTCTTGGCCTATGCCTTGAAAGTCACTGTATATACCGTTTTTCGCCCCAATTTCCGAAAAACAGGGTTTCCCGCCACCTATTATGATTACAAGATGATTAAAGACGAGGAAAACAGAAAACCAATTCTTGCAATTTTATTTGTATCCACGATATTTATTGTCGTCGGTATTGCGATCTACATCGTCTATAAGACGAAATCATGAACGTTAAAGGAGAGAAATTATGAAAAACACTAAGAGAATCGCGCTCTTTGCGGTAATAAACTTCGCTTTGTTGCTTGGAAGTTGCCAAGAAACGGACACCCCCATCACTTCCAGCAGTCAAAGTTCTTCGTCAAGTTCGTCTTCCGCTAGTTCCTCAACAGGAGGAAGCTCTTCTTCCTTTAAAGCGGACCTCACCAACGATGATCTTCCAAAAGGCGCCACCGAATTCGTAGACGCCGAAGGAAAGACGGAGAAGCTTACTCGTTCGAGACTCTATCAAAACGAAGGCCTCCCTCACGTCAATAGCTACCCCACTTCTGGCAAAAAGCAAAAACTTCTTGTCGCTCCAATTAAGTTCACCAAGGATACAACCGATTCCAACGATACCATCGACGCAAACGATGCCCTTCTTGATAAGATTCGTATCACCTTCACTGGCACCAAAGAAGAAACCGATGCCGTTGGCGGCAATATCTCAGTCCAAGAATTCTATAGTCAAAGCTCTTTTGGAAAAGGTGCCTTTGACGTCGTTACGATCCCAACTTGGATTGACTTCGGTATGACGGCTAAGAAGTATCAAGAATCAACATCCACTGCCGGTATCACCGCAGCCGATAAAGTTCGTTCATGGTATCTCGCCGAATATAACAAAGAAAATCATGGCGCCTTAGGGGAAGACGCTTATTCGCTCGATGATCTCGATAGCGATGACGATGGCTTCATCGATTTGATTTGGAACGTCTATGCCTATCCCTACGCTCAAAATGACACCTCGTTCTGGTGGGCTTATGTCACTTATACTGGCAATGCCGCCGGAAATCTTAAAACTCCTACCGTTCAAACCTTAGCTTGGGCCAGCACGAACTTCATGTCGGAGGGCGCCAACGGCTATGAATCAAGAACCTTCATCCATGAAACAGGGCATACCTTAGGACTCGATGACTACTACGACTACAACAAGCAATGGTCCCCATGCGGTGGCATCGATTACATGGATCAAAACGTTGGTGACCACAATAGCTATAGCAAATTCGCCTGTGGTTGGGTCAATCCATGGATCTTGAAAGAAGAAGACTTAAAAGGTGGTAAGGTCGCCGAAATCACCTTGAACGATGCTTCAAGAACCGGTGATTGCCTTATTTTGGCAAGTCCAAACTACAACAACACCGCGTTCGATGAGTACTTAATGGTCGAACTTGTCGGTCCTTATGGACTTTGCAAGAGTGACTACACAAACAAATACGGTTTCACCGTCCCTGGCATCCGCGTATGGCATATCGACGCCAGAGCCATGACCACGGACTATGCAAAGGAAGAAGTCTTCTCGACTCCAGACGAAGTTGGTCAAAAGGCCTACGACGTTCGTAATGACAATAGCAAGTTTGGACGTGGCAAAAATGGCGACTATTGGACTGTTGAAAAGGGAAACGTCAAGCGGAGCTACGCTCAAATCACCATCTTGGAAGCCGGCTATACTGATGGCGATAACACGCAAACTTCTGCCACCAAAAAAGCGGACAATAACTCCCTCTTTAAGAAGAATGGAACGTTCGCTTTAGCGGGCACAGAAGGTGCTAAAGATCGCGCCAAGGTCTTTATGCCAAGTCAAACCAATCTTTGGAATAAGGCGAAAGTAATCACCAACGGCAACAAAACGAACCAAAAATACAAAGTTGATCAAACGATGACCATTAACTATAAAATGCAAGTTCGTAATATTGTTCAAAACGTCAATGGCGATGGCGCTACGGCAACGCTTCGCATTAGCCTCATCTAAAGAGATTGAGGGTAACCTCTCAAAATGCCCTCTAGGAAACTAGGGGGCTTTCTATTTCCAAGGAGAAGAAAAATGAAAAATCGAAAAAACATCTATAAAACGGCACTCTTTTCTCTTGTTTTCTTGGCAAGTTGCACCTCAACACCAGCAACGAGCAGTTCTTCTTTGAAGGAAGAGGAATTCACCCCAGTTCCTCAAACGTATCGAACTGGCTCTTTTCGCTTGGAGCTACAAAACACCATCCTTCGCGAAGGGACGACTTTCTATGATGGTACTATCCCCACTCTTTATAGCGGGGGAAGGCCATATACCCAACAAGTCACCTATAGCCTCACTAAAGGTAATGACTCTTTTAGCGCAAGCGAGCCTCTTTCCGTCGGCCGCTATAACTTCGAAGCGAAAGCGACCCTTATGTCCGAATCCCTTAAAGGTTCTCTTGAAGTTAAAAAAAGCACAACGATCTTAGGGCAAGAAGGCAAGGGATATTACACTTTGTCAGAAGAAGACGTTCTTAAAACGCGCTTAGAGAACTTCACTTATGTGGGCTCTTTAAGCGAAGGGAAAACGCCCTCTATCGGTTCGCCAAAATTACTCGTCATTCCTCTTACTTTTAGTGATACTTCCTTCTCACAAAGAGAACTCGATAAGCTTCAAAAAGCCTATTTCGGAAAAGATACGGATACCTCTTGGGAATCCCTTGTTTCCTATTACGAGAAAAGTTCCTATGGGAAACTAAAATTTGAGGGAAAAGTTGTTGCTCCTTATCAATATTCTTTAAGCTCCAAAGAAGTCGAGGACCGTTATCTCGCCAAAAGCCTAACGGTTGGCAAAATCGTGGACGCGGTTGTTGAGACCGTTTTAAAAAGAGACGGTCTTAATCGAAATGACTATGATGACAACAAAGACGGCTATCTCGATGGGGTCGAAATCATCTATAAATCTTCTCGTGAAATGACGAGTTCCACCCAAAATCTTTGGTGGTGTTTCACCTCTTCCCTCCATAACAATCCAAATCAGGAAAATCCCATTCAGGACCGTTATTTCTGGTCACTCTATTCGCAAATTGAAACGCCTTACTATAGCAATAGCATTGACGCGCACACTTTAGTGCACGAAACGGGCCATATGCTTGGCTTAAACGATTATTACGACTATTCCTCCCAAAGCGTTCCAGCCGGCGCCGTCGATATGATGGACCGCAACATCGGCGATCATAGCGCTTATAGCAAATACATGCTTGGCTGGGTGACGCCTAAAGTCATCGATGGAAGCGCGAGCGATTTTGAAGTGACCCTCTCCTCATTCACCGATACCGGCGATTGCGTGATTCTAAGAAGCACCACCGAAGATCCTTTTAACAAAACACCATACGACGAATATCTAATGCTTTCCTATATCACCCCGACTGGCGTTAATGAACAAGACAGTCGCGGTTATGGCGAATATAACTACGCCGGCTATGGGAATCGCGGTGGCTATTCGAAAGCTGGACTTCAAGTGATGCATATCGATAATCGCCTTCTTTCCTTTGAAGGCTCTCATGTTACCGACGCCAACGAAATAGACTATTCGAAAGCGGCCTATACCGACGTTTTAAGCGATGAAGAAGAGATTCAAGTCGTGGATGGAAATCGCGTTTTGACTCGCTCTCCTTCTTTCACCATGAGTTCGAATACCCCGACCCAAAGCTATGGAATCGGAAGCAACGGCCTTTTTGGAACGACGCCAAAAATTAAAGAAATCACTGCAATTCCCGCTTCAAAGACCCTTTTGTTCCAAGGAAGCAATGGCACCCAGGCCATGGGCCTCCAATCGAATCTCTTTGGCGTAAAAGAATACGAGTGCGGCGCCAGCTATTTCTCCAATTACGATTTTAGAAAGCTCTTCAATAACGAAACCGTGTGGAACGATGGGAGCAAGAATAATTTTAACTTCCAAGTTCTCGAGCAAACAGACGATTCCATCACCCTTCGTTTCCTTAAGAATTTCTAAGCTTTGATATTTTAAAAAGAAGCCTTTGATTTCACGCTATTGTTTAACAATAAAGTAGCGACTTTTTTTTGCTTCTTTGCTAGCATAGCCACGAAAGGTTGACAAAATTATGAAAAACACACGTAAACCATTATTAATTCTTAGCACCTTCTTCTTAGCGACGCCCCTTTTATTTTCGTGTGGCTCCGAAGATACCCCTAGCGACAGTGGAAATTCCACTACCACGAATAGCAAGCTTTCCATCGAAGACACTTTAGGAGTTTTAGAGAGCCTAAACGAAGTCGAAGGCGAAAAGGCTTCGAAGGTTATCATGAAGGAAAAAGAAACCAAAAACGACGACGTTACTGAGACCAGCGAAACCTTCACCATCGGCAAAGATAGTTCAAGCGTAAGCGAAGGCAACATCGTCCATACCTATAAAGGCGAAGTGAAGAAGAAAGATACCTTCCAAAGAAGAAGGCTCAAGAAGGTCGATACCATCGCCAACGGCAGTCAAGTCGAAACGACCGATCGTTTTTACATGGTGGCCGACTATAAAGACAACTCCATCAAGACGAAAGACGAAGCGAGCGTCTACTTCATGTTCAAAACCGAAGAAGAAGCGACGGCAGCCGGTTCTTCGAATTACGTCTTGGACGAAGACTATAAGACGGCAGCTGGTGCGCAAGCCATTGGTTCCTTGCATGACACAATCCTTAACAAAGTTCTGAAGGACACCTCTTTTAGCGCTCAAACGGAAGCATACTTCTACGCATCGACGAAAGGCGACACCACCACTTACACCTATAATGCGTCTTATAGCGTCGATGGCGATTTAAACGACACCATCAAAAACCAAGTTCAAGCAACTTTCTACGTGAAGGGCAATGCTTTAACGTCCTACACTTATCAATACGACGTTTTTGATACCAATAACGATAACATAGAGGACGTCTATCACACCCAATACTATAAAGAAGCCATCATCACCTATGGCGAAAGGAAAGACGTGACCTCTTCTATCAACGTCGATGACTATTTCTTATCGACGGTAAGCGAAGTGGAGCTCTATTCTTCTGGCCTTCCAGGCAAGGGCTATGAAATTGAAGATCCCTTGGCCATTGATGGCAGCACCAACTATATCAGCGCTGCGAGTAAGACCTATGAGCCATCATCGGCCGTTGATATAAGCCTTTACCCCTATAAGAGCAGCGCTCCAGCAGTTGTGCGGTTGGACGACGATCTCTTTAACGTGAAGGGCGTTGGCGAAGCCACCCTCACCTTCCTCTATCTCGGAAAGAACGGGCCAAGCCAATACGCTTATAAAGACATCAAAGTCAAAGTGAAAATCTTAGGCGCTAAGCCAAAAGACTTCATCATCCTCGAAAGTGAAAACTATCAAAACGATAACAACCTTTATATTGGCCAAACCTACACCTTCAATGTCTCTGTCACTCCTTCCCAAAGCGAACAAGGCTTCACGTACGAAGTTTCGGACACAGACGCCCTCGAAGTCACAAGAAACGAAAAGACCTTAACCATCGTTCCAAAGAAAGCGAGCGATAACGTTTCCATCACCATCAGAAGCGTGGTCCAAAATGGCATCTCGAAGACCTATAACTATCGCGTCGCTTTAGATCCGACAGAAACCTTTAAGGCTTATCTCACTTCGCATACTTATGACGCCAAGAAACGCCTTGTTGGAAAAGGCGAAAGACCGATGGAATACGGTTACTATTACACCGACCTCGCCTTTAACGAAGACGGCACAGGAGAGGTGAAATACACGCCATACGAAGAAGATAAATCGATTGACGAAAGTAAAAAGGTCACTTGGACTTTCGATTACACTATCTTCTTAGCAAAGATCACTTTCGAGTTTAAAACTTGCACAAAGGCGGATATTAAATTTACGAAAGGAATGATTCGAAATGAAGGAGAACGTCTTGAAATCGATGATGCTGTATTCAAGACGATGATATTTGAAGTAAAATGAAAAAATCCCTGCAATTCATAACTCTTTTGTCGACATTCTCTTTGCTTTCATGTACGCCAAATCCAGAGAATTCAAGTTCCAACACCGAACCTTCTTTTAGCGACGAAAAATCGAAAAACATCTATGAAATCAACGCTTTTTTGAAAAGCTTAGACGGTTTCGAAAAAGACGTTCGTTCCTTTTCCTACACAAGCACTCAAAGCGATAACTACTATGCGATCACCATCGACACCAAAGTCGAAGGACTTCATTCCCTCTTTCAATGCGATGGATACGACAAATTCCTTGATGACACCTATATGTATTACCAAGGCGATGAAGACCCTATTAATTGTAAGAAACAAAGCTACGTCAAAGAGGGAAAGCTTTATATGCTAAACCATTATGACGATAGCAAAACCGAGGACTCAAAGACCATTTATTTCTACGACGAAGAAGTTTATGGTTCCCTTTTCGACCTTTCTTTCCAAAGCGAAGAAAAGCAAATACTTGATGGCTTTATGGGCTATTTTGATACCGAGGACACAAAGACGGAACAATCTTTCCCTCGAATCAATGGGGATGGTACTTATTCCTATTCTTATGGCATTACAACCTATCAAGAAGGCGCTAAAACAAGCACCACTACTTACGAGAACAAAATAACCATCAAAGAAAACACCATCACAGCAATAGAAAGAATCTTAAAAACGGACAAATACGTTCAAAACGAGGTGATTAACTATAGCCATAGCACCGTCAAACGCATCTATGATTATGGAGAACTAAATCCCTTTGCTGGAACGATATTAAATCCAGACGACTTCAAATCTTAATGGAACTTAAAAGATGGCCTACAAACGTAAGCCATCTTTTTTCTTAACTTCCTTTTTCTTCACCAAGAAGTGGTGAATGAAGGAGATATTCGGCGGTCGCGTGATTCGTCGCGATAGGGACATCATATAAAGCGGCTATCCGGAGTAACGCTTTCACGTCGGGATCGTGAGGAAGACTTTCTAAAGGATCCCAGAAGAAGACTACCATTTGAATCTCCCCTTCCGCGATCTTGGCACCTATTTGTTGGTCGCCACCAAGTGGACCGCTTAAATAGGGATACACTTTTAAGCCCATGGCCTCTTGAACCCTTTTAGCGGTCGTCCCTGTGCCACACAAAGTAAAATCCTTCAAACGATCGATGTTCTTTTTCGCCCACTCAACGAGCGCATCTTTCTTATTGTCGTGCGCAATAAGAGCAATCCTTGTTACTTTTTTCATATATCGTTATTTTCCACTTTCTAAGAAAGAAAAACTAGAGAGCAAGAGAAAAGCCCCGCCGAAGCGGAGCCTTTCTTAGGTTTTCAAATATAAAGCTCAAAATTAGAGAGCGTTAACATTGACCCATGGGCCGGTAGCCAAATCGGCAACACGTCCAGCCATCGTAAGTTCGACATCAACGGCCGCTTTACCGTTGCAAACAACGGACATCTTGTAGAGAGCGCTATTCACAGCAGTGAATCCCACAATAGTATTGCCATCAGCAGCTTCTGCTTGAGTGATGGTAAAGGCTAGAGTCTCTTCATCGAGAGTCCAAGTAAAGCTACAAAGCTTGCCAAACTTGCTGGTTCCACTCGAAGTACTCGCAATAACAGCACCAGTTCCATCAGCATTGAAGTTAATATTCAAGCAATCATAGTTCGTTGCACTCTTGTCTTTGTTGACGAAGGTAACAGTCGGCAAGGTCTCCATGATGTTTGCATAAGTGGCAGGTCCAGAAACGGAGAAGGCCACTACTTTCGTAACTTCTGGTTTCACAGTAGAAGTGATAGTAACAAAGGAGTTGCCAGCGGTCTTAGTCTTAATGGCGTAAGTTCCGTCATCGTTCTTAGTAAGAACCGATCCCGTTTTATCATTCGGATTTAAAGTAACGGTAAGATCTTGAGTGGCCGCAGCTGGGCTAATCGAAGTGGTAAGTTTAATGGTTTCTCCCGCTTCAACAATGCTCTTATCAAGGCTGGCTTCAATCTTATAAGGATCTGGCTGGGTGAAAGTAACTTCAAACTCTTTGGTCTCGCCAAACCAGTTATCAAATACGAACTTCGTTTTGCCCGCTTTAAGGATTTCTTGATATCCATAACGATCGGGAGCGCCAAGGAAGCCTTCATCGGCAGTGCCAAGGAATTTCGGCGTAATGACAGCCTTTTCTTCGCCAAAGTTCAAGAAATAGACACCTTGAATTTGTCCGCCGGCATCCATCGTAAGAGGGCCTTCCAAAGTCGACACATAGGAAGTATTTGCCCAAGAACGGTTGAGCTTAACTTGAACACCATAATCCTTCATTGCATAGTCTTCAAGCTTGGTCGTTTCGATATCATCGTGTTTGAAGCCACGGGTCAAATCGAATTTAACGTAGCTCGTGCTTGTAGGAACGGCGCCAGCAGCCGCTTTCTCTTCGGCTTCAACCCAATCCGCAGCATTGAGTTTATCAACAACGCAATAGAGCTTCCTCGCAAAGCCATCGCCATCCACGCAAATGGTATTGGTGTAACGACTAAAGGTGCCGCTATCTTTGAAACTAATATCGTAAGAAACAATTTCGAGAGTGTAAGATTTCTTATCTTCCGCAATCGTCTTCTTAACTTCGCTAATGGTGTTGTAGAGCTTATTGTCAGCTCCGAAAAAGGATAAACTCGTCGAAGTCGTTCCTTCATAGAGTTTCTTAGCAAAAAGTTCGCCAATTCCAAAGGTCGTACCTTTCTTTTCGGCATCGGCTTTTTTCATCATCTTCTTGGCGTCATAGGTAGCGCCTTCTTGTTCCTCAATATCGTCGGAAACAACAGTATAAAGTTGAATGGCGTCGTCTTCGCCTTTGACGCTATAACCGTAATAGGAGCTATTAAGGCCGCTATATTTGACTTTGCTGGTATAGAACATATCCTCGCCATTAAAGCCGTTTTCAGCATAGTACTTATAAGTATGTTGTCCAACGCCAGTCGTCGCATTAAGTTCAAGCTTTAAACGCTTATCTACAGTCGCATAAACGTTTCCTTTAGCTTGATAGGTGCTGTTGTCGTTTTTAAAAGCGTCCTTAAACTCATTGCCAACCGGTGAATTTTGCATCTCGAAGGACATATCTCTTAAGTAGTCCCCTTCAAGCGCATCGCTTCCTTTAAGAACATCCGCAATAGCTTTCGTGAAAGCCTTAATGGAATCTGGGTCCTTATAATTTTCCTTAGCGAGAGCTGGAATCATTTCTTCATCCACGTCGCTGACCTTTAGAACATCGGCATCGCCAAGAGTCTTTAATTCGACCTCAATGCTGGAATCGACGTTAGGCATAACAAACGAATAGACGCCATCTTCTTCGGTAACCACGTGTCCTGCCGCTTTAACAAGAGAGACATCCTTATCGGCAATATCTTCCTTAACGGTGAAGTTCACGGTTTCACCACCGAAATACTTTCCACCTTCTGGGGTATTTGTCACTTTGACATCAACGCCCTCTGGAGCGTCCACTGTAAGAGCAACTCCAGGATTTTCTGGCTCAGTCGACGACGCTCCTTCTTCGCCGCAAGAGCCTAATCCCATGAGTGCTGCAGCAGATAACGCGAAGAGAGCTACATTCTTCTTTTTCATTTTCTTTTTCCTTTCGAATTCTTGAGGTTTTTTGCCTCGTATAGCAACAAAAATATCAATGCTTTGAAAAACGTCAATTATTTTTTCATATTTTTGCTAATTATTTTCTAAAAAGCGGCAAATTTAAAGGCAGATAAACTTAATTAAATAATGTTTTATTCGTTTTATAAGGGCGATTTTCCTATTTTTTTGTTCCAATAGTAAGGATGAAAGAATAAAGAAAAATGGTTTCGCAATTTTATCAAGCGCAACCATAATTCGTTTTTTAACTGCTTTTATTTGAAAGTATCAGCCGTCCTTGTGAAGATAAGACCATCATCGGCCCATTCGCTCACATAGACGCAAAGATCGCCATTCACGTAATAAGTCTTATCGTCTTTGGTTCTCTTTTCGTAATCCTTATTCACTTCGAAAGCCTCTCTAAACTCATCCATCAAGGAAGTTCTAAAGGACTTGTCGCAGTTACTAAGGTTAATGTGGAGTTCACCATTGGCCCAAGCGTAGCCAGCCCAGAAACGGTCATATCCTTCAATATAGAAATAAGGAAGGTCGTCGACGGACAAAGCTTGGCCATTTTTGTTTTTGCATCCTTTGAAGTAGGTATCGAAGACTTCTTTGATTTTTTCGCCATTATAGGAAGAACTCCAATTGGTTGGGGTCACAAAGAGAGGCAAGGCGTTGGCATCGTTATGGATATCTTGGTCAACAGTCACCTCATCGCCATAGCTAAAAGTTGTTTTGCCAATGATTGTCATAGCAACGCCAAAGCTTTGGAGATCAATCGTGTACTCAATCGAAGCGATGCGGTCGGTATACTTTCCAGACGCATCCTTTTCTCTTCGAATGACGATATCGCTCTCGGGGAAGACACTTCCATAAGGGCCGAAAGGAAGATTCGAATAAAGGACGCTACGCGCCGAATCGTCTTTGGGTTTCAAAACGCTTTCTTTAGCGGCGAAAGTAAAGAGCTCTGGAGCGGCATCAAAGGGGAATGGAGCCACTTCCTTAATATTCTTTTTGGTCAAAGGACCGCTCGCTTCTTTCGTGCCACTAGGATAGAAAGTGAAAGGCATCACGCCCTCGCTTCCCTTGTCGATATAGCCAGTAACGGAAACTTGTTCGGTCCAATCATCACCATAACCACTCGACCATTGGGTCGTTTTGGTGTATTGGAGAGAGGAGGTATAAACGCTATCTTGTTCCATCCAAGGATGCTCGGCGGTAGCCATCGAAGAAAGTCTTTCTTCGTTATGGAAGGCGATCTTATCGTAGGAATTCATCACGTCGAAGATTTCTTGGATCTTGGAGGTATTGGCGTCGCTTGGATAAGGCGAAGGCTCCCCTGGCAAGGTCAATGTATCTTCGATTTTGATGTTAAAGTCGAAATACGCACGAACGTAACTACCGTTTTCTTGAGTCAAGAAACTATAGCTTCTCGCGTTGATTTCTTTGACTTTCCCAGCGCTTACTTCAAAGGTCATATCTTGGAGACTTAGGCCATAGTAGGTCAAAATGTCCATGCCCATTAAAGAGGCGATGATGGCATTCTCATTTAAGCCGTAGTAATGGAAGCTAGAAGCGTTATTGCTACTCGCACGAAGGTCTTCTTGACGAATGGTGGTATAGCCAAAGCCAAGGGATTCGAAAGGCTTCTCGCTATCTTCATAGGCGATTTGGTTATGGCCGTCGATGTAGACGCTATCATAATTGCCATCGGCGTTTTTGCGGTAATAGGAGGAGGAAGTCGGGCTTCCTTCGACATAAACATGTTTCGCCGTATCTGTATAGTCTACGTGGGTTACGGCTTCCGATAAGGTGCTCGATAAAGTGCAGACGCTAAAAGTAGTTGTCGTGCTTAGCGATTTGGCAGCAAGGCTCGCAAAGATGCTATCGCTCATCTTTTCAGATGGGACTTGGCCGTCTTTGCTATTTAAGAAAGCTTCTAAATCCTTGTCTTTTGCCGTTCCGATCTCATCGAATGTATTCGACACATGGAAAGCGTTCCCATTCGCGTCAGTCGCATTCATCGAGATGACGAGGTTATCTTTGGCATCAAAACTAAAGAGAATCTCAGAAACGAGTTTCGAAGTGGCGTAGCTATAGTAGCCAAGTTGACCCGCTGCCAAGAAGAAAAGCATGTTTTGGGTATCGCTTGTCCAATTGCTATCGTAAACGATGCCATACGTCTCGCCGTCATCGTAAAGAGTGATGTCTTCTTCGGTGATATCGAAGTCTTTGTAGGTAAGTAAGGAGAAGTAGATATAGTCGTTAAGATCGGTCGCTGGCGTTTCAAAGTCGCTACTCGATTCCTGAGAGACCATATTCAAAGAGTATTTCTTCGTTTCCCCATCAAGCGAGTAATTAAATCCCATCAAAATCTCGGGGTACTTCTCTTCAAAGCCACGCACCTTGGCGATGCCGCTTTGAGAGGAGGAGTATTCGATATATTGATGATTGTAAATTGTGTAATTCCCTTCGCTTGTGGTCATACGGAATTCGAGAGATTTCCCCATTTCCATCAAGCGATCATAGATTTTCTTTTCCGAAATTGGCGTCACCGGAATTTCCGAAGAAGGAGTTGTTGAAGAGGTAAGAGAACCACTTTCCCCACCACAACTCGTAAGCGCTAATAAAGCCGCGCCCAAAATAAGAACGTTTCTTTTCATATTCTCATTAGTTTCCTTTCGAAGGATTGGTCTTATAGAAATAGATGCCTTGCGTCAAATCGCGGTTAATGACGATGTAGAGCCCGCCTTTTTCGTAAGCATCAAACTTGCGATTCGCATAATCGCTATAAACGAAATGGGTGAAGCCTTTGGTAAGAAGAAGCGCCTTATAGTTTTTAAAGATGCCATTCACATCGCCATCGCCATTATAGCCACCCGCCCAAACACTCGCGAATTCAGGGGTTTTGCTCTTATAAGCTGCCCACTTTTCATCAAGGATGGGATCGTAATAGTAAGGAATGTCATCCACGCTGATACCCGTGCCGTCGAAGAACTCTTCGAACATCTTGAGAATCGCTTTTTGGTTTTTCGAACGAGATTCTTTCCAAGAAGTTGGATTGGTAAAGCTTCCCATCGCATTTAGCCCTTCCATAAGGCCTGTCGGCAAAGTGGCATCTTGGCCATAGGAGAAATCGACGTGCCCTGTTCCAGCGTCATAAACGCCAAAGACGTCATTGCTATAGGAGAAAGCATATTGAAGCGAGGCAATGCTATTACCATCTTCGGTCAACGCATATTTGGCATTGCCGATTTGATCCGGAGAGATATTCGCGCCAATATAATAGTCATTCCCGATATAAGGGGTCGAGTAAGCAAAGAAATCAACGCCATCTCTTGCCACAAGGTTCTTCTTTTCTTCGTCGTAGCGAAGCGCATTGGGCGAAGTCGTTAAAGGAACCCAATGATCTTTCACAGTTCCGCTTGTTGGAGCGGATTTTGCTTGCACGGCAATAGCGCCATTTTCGTCATAGCTCGCCTCAAAATAGACAAGTCCATCCGCGCTTTGGAAATAGCCATAGCCGGTCTTAATGACCGTCTTGTCGGAATTAAGCGTTTGGCGTTCGTGATAAACCACTTTGTCGTTATAGTAGGAAGTGATGACAGGCACTGTCGAAGTCGTACTTGCATAAGCTTCCGAAGCAACCGTCTTAATAGCGGTGTTGCCGCTCGTGATTTTGCTAAGGATATTCGTGATAGCCGGTGTTTCCGAGTTCGCTTCTAAAGGCGCTGGGGCAGTAATGCTACGAGGCGTTGCCAAAATGGAGGTTTCAAAAACGAAATGACCAAAGAGAGTCGTATTCGCGTCTAAAGCGTAGTAGCCAAGAGTCGAAACGAACTTGAAGGAATTGAAGCGTCCTTCGCTATCGGTGCGGGCTTCAATTCTTTGGATGCCAAAATTCGAGGAATCAAGTGGCCCTTGGGTCAACCCTTTATAGAGGTTATAGTGGTCGGCTCCATAATAAAGGTAATAATCTTTCCCTTCGACTTTGCGGAAACCGCCTAAATCCCAACCAGAGCTTGGTTGATAATAGTATTCATAAGGCGTATCAGTGGTAATTCTTTCGACCGTATTAGTGCCGCCCAAATATTCTTGGTAAGCATAATCCATGTCGTCTTTGCCGATGATTTCCACGCTTTGCTTGCCAGAAGAACTCGTAAGCACACGTTTCATCTTGGTATTGGTGAAATCAAAAGCGATCGAACCAAAGTCAAGGGTTGGTTCTTTATCTTGGTAATACTCAAAGGTGTAGCTCGTATCGCAACTATAGCCGGCATCTTGGAAGATAAGGGATTCCGCTTTCTTGGGAGTTTCGGTCGTCGAGATGCGGCAATCCGCATTATTTTCAAGGAATTCCTCAAATTGTTTATTGAAGGATGTTCCGATGTCCTTGATGATACCGCCCGCGCAATAATGGAATTCTTTTTCGAGAGAAACAGGATTTGGAAGGTTGCTCTTCGTGGTATCGGCTGAGTAAAGATCTGGGTTTGCACCATCGAAATCAACATCGTCTCCGTCTTTGCTATAGAGATAGAATCCGAGGTTCTCATCCTCGTCATAGAAGAAGTCCACTTGGTTATAGGAAACACTCGTGATGTATTTGGAATAGCTCGTGACATAGCCAAGAAGAGCTAAAAGATACTCATTCGTCGAAATATAGACATCTTTACGACCTGCTTTCTTGCGAATGGCGCTTTTTGGAATTAAGGAGCCTTGGCCTTTAAAGTCATTGAATAAGCGGAAATAATCGAATGAGCGAAGGCTATCCGCAATGCCAGTAACGGCACCCGTCAAAGAGTTTCTTGTGGCATAAGCGCTTCCAAGTTCCAAAACATACTCTCCATCCTTATCTTTCTTATCGATAGGAACGGTATAAACGCCTTTCGTGCCCGTGGGAGCATTGTCTAAAAGAACATAACCCATCAAATCGGCATTATTGAGAACGTACTTCTCCGTATAGACGTCGGTGTAATCCACATTTCCCTTTTCGTTAAGAGAAGAGAAGGAATAGTTCATCGATGTGCTAATGCGGCTCAATCTGTTATAAATGCCTTTCGCCGAAAACGATTCGTCAGGGAGAGAGGAATCAGACGAATCGGTGCTACCTGACGAGTCACTTTTCGTTACGCTTGACCCCGCGTCCGTATTGCCACATCCTGCTAGGATAAGTGGAAATGCAAGTGTCAACAACAGCATTTTCTTTTTCATCGTAGAAACCTCATAAATTCTTATAGAAGACGATGATAGAGGAGCCTCCTATAATGTCAATTATAGTTTTTCATAATTGGAAAACGTTTATCAAAAAGACAAAAACACAACCCGTTTTGGGATAAAAACATATTTGCCGATTTATAATTTGGCCTTCCTTGGAAAGCCTCGAAGCAAAGAGAATTGCTAGAAAAAGAAAGAGAAGTGAATCGAAAAATTCCCCTTATTTTTGGCTTTCTAACATATCAAATCTCGAAAAGGTAAATTATTGAGAACGTTTCTCTTCCCAAGGAAGAATATTATTTTACGTGAAGAAGAAAGATAATATTTTCGTACTTAAAGGAGAAAATCATGTTAAAAGGTGTCGCAAAAGTCCTTTCGCCAGAACTTCTTAAAATCTTATCGGAAATGGGGCATGGCGATGAAATCGTTATCGCCGACGCAAACTTCCCAAGTGCCTCGATGGGCAAACGCGTCATTCGAGCAGATGGAATCGGCGGCGCTAAAATGCTTGACGCTGTGCTATCACTCCTTCCTTTAGACACCTATAGCGACCCGAACGTCGTTCTTATGCAACTTATGGATCGCGACGTTGGTAAGGTAGATCCTGTCATTTGGAAGGAATATGATCGAATCGCCAATAAAAACGATAAAAACGCCAGGATTGGAAATATCGACCGCTTCGCTTTCTATGAAAGAGCAAAGAAAGCCTATGCCGTAATTGCCACCGGCGAAAAAGCCATCTATGCCAACGTCCTTCTCGTGAAAGGCGTCATTGAATAGAAATTAAAAATCAAAATATCAACGCAAATCACCTTTCTTTTTAATACTCGCTTGTCTCAAAGGAGAGAGGACGCTTAAATAAAGGCTATGTTTCAATTTGTCTTTTCCGGACTCGATTTCGCTCATAAGCTGGATGAAAGAGAGAAACCGACGGAAAACTATGAAAAGCACCTTCACTACTTCTATGAAATCGTTTATTTCGTGCGGGGAAAAGTGAATTATCACGTTGAAGGCGAATCCAAGAAGCTCACGAATGGCGACCTTGTTTTTATAGGCGCTGGCCGAAATCACTTTGCCGAAGTGAATCTTATAGAATGCTATGAACGTTATGTCTTGAAATTCGATAGCGCTCTCTTACCGGTTTACCTTCAAAATCGAATAAAAGAAATCCGAACCTTCCACAACCTTTCTCCGATTATCGCGGGTATTTTTAGCAATTTGGACCTCTATATCGAAAACCATTCGAAAGAAGAGGCCTTTATCCTTTTCGAAAGCGAACTGCAAAAGCTTTTAGTCTTTTTGCTTTGCGACAAAAAGGAAATCCGTAGCGAATACGACGAGAACATCGCTGAAATTATCGAATGGATCGATGAGCATATCGAGGAGCCCATATCGCTAAAAAGAATCGCTTCGACCTTCCACTATTCTTCTTCGCAAATTTGTAACGCCTTCAAGAAAAACGTCAAAATGCCCCTCATGCGAATGGTGAAGGCAAAGAAGCTTATTGCCGCTCGAAACGCGATCGAAAGAGGGGAAAAAAAGAACGAGGTCGCTTTACGCTACTCGTTCGAAAACTATTCCACTTTCTATCGGTTATACGTGAAGACTTTTCACGAATCGCCAAGTGGCAAGAGAAAAGATTAACGTTGCACGCGCCCTGAGCCATCTCCTGCCATAAGGGTTTCGACTTCTTTGACACTCACATGGTTGAAGTCACCAGGAATGGTATGTTTTAAGGCGCTCGCAGCAACAGCGAATTCAATCGCTTGTTGAGGATCTTTATAAGTCAATAAGCCATGAATAACGCCTGCGGCGAACGAATCCCCCGCCCCAACGCGGTCGACAATGCGAACGGCATATTTCTTTGAAAGATAGAAATCCTTGCCATCATAGAGGAGGCCACTCCAATTATTGTCACTTGCGCTAAGGGACTCGCGAAGAGAAGTGGCAATATACTTAAAGCCAAATTTCTCTTTCATCTGTTTAAAGACGCTTTCGTAGCCGCCGATATTGAGGAGGCCTTTCGTGACATCGGTGTCTTTCGCTTTGAAGCCAAGGCACTTCTCAGCATCTTCTTCATTGCCGATACAAACATCGACATACTTCATAAGTTTGCTCATAACGGCGATGGCCTTTTCACTTGTCCAAAGTTTCTTACGGAAGTTAAGGTCACAAGAAACAGTGCAACCGCGCTTCTTTGCAGCAATACAAGCAAGCTCGACAAGATGAGCCACTTTGTCGTTTAAAGCGGGTGTGATTCCAGTGAAATGGAACCAATCCTTTCCTTCAAAGATGCTATCGAAGTCGAAGTCTTCTTCGTTTGCTTCATAAATTGAAGAGTATTTGCGGTCATAAATAACCGTTGAAGGACGCATCGAAGCGCCAGTCTCTAAATAATAGATACCAAGCCTTTCGCCACCGCGAGCAATATTGCTCGTGTTAACGCCATACTTCCTTAAAGCATTTAGCGCCGCATCCCCTAAAAGGTTATCGGGAAGCTTCGTCACAAAGGAAGCATCATGGCCATAGTTGGCCAAACTTACCGCTACATTCGCTTCGCCGCCGCCATAATGGACATCGAAGCTTTGCGATTGAACGATTCTGGAATTAAAAGGGGAAGAAAGGCGAAGCATAATTTCGCCGAAGGTTACGATTTTTGCCATTTTACATATTCTCCTTCACGATTTGACGCGCCGCTAAACAATTCGAAACAATCTCTTCATGAGTGCCTTTGGTTAAGAAAGAGCCTCCAACTGCGAAGATTTTTGGATTTTTGACAAATTCAGCAAGATTCGTTAAATCCACTCCTCCAGTTGGCATAAAGGAAACGGCTGGGAAAGCAGCGCCCATCGCTTTAATGGCTTTAAGACCACCAAAGACGCCAGCGGGGAAGAATTTAAGATTCGTTAAACCTAAGGAAAGAGCCTCCATAATTTCGGTTGGAGTCACAATGCCCGGGACATAAGGAACGCCTTTTTCTTCGCAAACCTCATAAACCTCTTTGGAAAGGCCTGGAGAAACGATGAATTTAGCGCCGGCCTCAATAGCTTCATAGGCTTGCGTTCTATTAATAACGGTTCCTGCGCCGATAAGAGCATCAGGATATTCCTTCACCAAAAGCGCGATAGCGTCTTTGGCAACCGCCGTACGGAACGTGACTTCAGCGACAGGCACATCCCCTTCGATTAACGCAGCCATCAAAGGCTTTGCTTCTTCAATTTTGTTGATAACGACAACTGGCACCACTTTGATGCGTTTGATTTCATCAAGAACTTTGTTATCCATTTATTTACCTCACCTTAATTATCGACCGAAATAGGATTCGGCGTTAGCAAAACAAACACCTTTAATGATAAGAGAAAGAGCTTGCTCATCATATGGAATTTGGCCTTCTTCGATAAGCTTTCCTAAATAGTTGCATAAGACACGACGGAAATATTCATGGCGTGCGTAGCTTAAGAAGCTTCTCGAATCCGTTACCATCCCCACGAAGGTCGATAAGAGACCAACATTAGAAAGAACGCTTAGTTGTTTTTCCATGCCAACCTTGTTGTCGTTAAACCACCAAGCAGCACCAAGTTGCATTTTGCCTCTCGTTTTGCCATCTTGGAAGCAATACGCAAGAGCGGCCAAGGCCATCCAATCTCCGGAATCAAGGGAATAGAGGATAGTCTTTGGGAGAGCGTCTTCTTTATCCAAAATCGAGAACATCTTCGAGAGATAAGGAATGATTTGGCCACTATTGATGGCATCAAAGCCACTATCCACACCAACGAGACGATACATACGTTCATTGTTGTTGCGGGACGCTTTAAGGTGAAGTTGCATCGCAAAGCCGTATTTCTTATAAAGACGTGCTAAATCAAGGATAAGATTGCTCTTGAAATTAAGCCTTTCTTTTTCTTCTATTTCTTTATTTTGAAGGGCTTTTGCAAAGATTTTTTCTTTTTCCTCGTCAGTTAGAGGGGTGAAATAGAGCTCTTCGATCGAATGGTCTGAAATAAAGGAACCGTTCTCTTTAAAGAAGAGCAAACGATTCTCTAATGCTTGAAGCAAAGAGGAATAGGAGTCAATAGCGATGTTCGCTTTCTCGCCGAGTTCTTTAACATAAGAAGAATATTCCTTAGAAGAGGAGATATTCGTCGCCTTATCTGGCCTAAAGGTTGGAGCAACTCGAATGCTATTCGTCTTGTCTTCCATCAAGGAACGATGATATCGAAGATCCTCCAAAGGATCGTTCGTCGTGGCAAGTGCCACCACATTCGATTGTTTCAATAAGGTGCGAACGCTTAACGAACCGAGTTTGGAATTAAGGATGTCATAAAGCTCTTCATCGCTGTACTTTAAAGGTTCTTCCATTCCAAAATAACGTTTTAATTCCAATAAAGACCACTCATAAAGAGGGTTCCCAATAGCAGAACGGAGCGTTTTCATCCACATAAGGAATTTCTCTTTCGGGGACTTATCGCCAGTGATGTAATCCTCGCTCACGCCATTGGCTCTCATTAAACGCCACTTATAATGGTCTCCATGCTTATTCTCATCAATAAGCCAAAAAGAAGTGATAGAGTCGAATTTCTTATCTTCGAAAATCTCTTTGGCATCCAGATGATTATGGAAATCGAAGATAGGGCACTTCTCAGCATAATTGTGATAGAGATTCTTTGCGTATTCGTTTGTTAACAAAAAATCCTCATCCATGTATTTCATTGAGCAACTCTCCTTTCATGGAATTCTCTTCATGTAAAAGTGTAAAAACCCCTCTCGATATAACAATTGTAATTTTTCGTTAAAAGCATTGCAGATTTTTTAAGCATCAAAGAAATGAAGGGCCAAGAAAGAATGAAAGGAAAAAATCGATTATTCTTTTATACCTCTAAGGGTATAAATCGACTATTCTTCAATCATTTAATACCTTATCGGGTATATTTTATATATTTTATCTTTTATTTATACCTATTAGGGTATATATATTT
>ERZ1026780.85-NODE-85-length-77579-cov-5.962631_pt1 | contig 77579 bp, 54 predicted proteins | sample MGYA00380126_ERZ1026780 | MGnify/ENA primary metagenome ERZ1026780 (study PRJEB33269, sample SAMEA4719762) | human gut metagenome | biome: human-associated habitat; feature: organic feature; material: feces | place: Cameroon | collected 2013-10 ... | reverse complement strand
TTCTGCAAATGTGAGATGTTGAGAATTGTCAAAGATGTGTATAAAGGGTAGGGCAGCGCCCTGGGTAAATATGCGCCATACCAACCCCACGCAGTAAGGGCAAAAGCCTGATTATTAGGCTTTTGCCCTTCTTGCTCAGGCAAGCGGCAAAGCCGAGTCCAGGGTGCACTACTCAATATATACACTCAATACCCAGGGCGCTGCCCTGGACTATGTGATTGTTGGGCTTTCAGCCCGTATTTACTGAGTTTTGACACACCCTCGTTGAAGACCTTGCTTTCTATATAATGGAGCAAGCCAGAAAGAAACGGGTAACGGTCACCCCTAAGCCGAAAGGCTTTAGGGCACAACTCCGCGGTGTGCAGGATTTACCTTGTTTATGTTCAGAGCGTCTATAACGATTTGGACAACATGATTTTATGGCCACGGACGTTATCCATTTCTCTTTGAATTTCTCGTTATAATATCCAGTTTAGTGCCAACAAAATCAACTCTGTTGCAGCAACGGCAATGAGTAAGCGGATTGTACGTAAATGCTTATGCTGCTTCCGTCGAAGACGCATCACATTCATCTGATGTATTGGCGTCCCTTTGTTTGAAGAGCCACCACTTGTTTCCAACCCCATTTCTTCTGTCAGGCTATGATAGACTTGATGGAGGGAGTCTTCGTGATACACTTGGTTGAAAAGCTGAATGGTGCCATGGTTTGGATACTTCAGATAGTTGCCGGCCAACTGTTTCCATTCGTCGAAGGTCATTCGGGTCTCATGTCCGTCGAGCAGGCGATGATAATCGAGGGCATACTCCATAATGCCCTGCAATATCCTGGCATACCTATCTACGCGCACCACTTCTGTTGGATTCGATGCATCGCGGACAAACGATCCGTCATCACCGATGCTATCAGCGGATAACAGCGGAGCCGTGATGAGTTCTTCCTCCAGAATTACCAGGTCCATATCGCTATCATCCCAATGATGCTCATCATAGCTCATAACCTTGTATGAACTTGAGTCACCGTGAGTAGTTGAGAACATGCCGCAATAGATGCGATGGCCAAATACTTCGGTCAGTAAGCGTAGAGAAGTGTAGGCCATGGTTGTCATGTCTACTGTCATTAATCGCTCACCTTCTATATTCAGACTGTCTACATATACCTTATATCGTGCAGCGTTATCGTCCGCCCATGCCTCCATGTCCTGCTCGTATGTCTTGCAATTACTCTCATCAACCATCTGTCCGTCAAGCTGCTCCTCTGCATAAAGTTGCCAAACTCTCTGCTGATAGCTTCCGTCTTCATAGTGAGCACGATTACGCATGATGAGTGTTCGCGACGCCTCTATGTAATAGGCCTTTATGTCGTTTGGATAGAGTTTCTTATACACTTCGTAGAGTGCGTATCCATCACGGGAAACGAACAGGAGGCCGTCGATGCCTTGCTCATGGGCTACGCGGTGTATATGTTCTACATATCCTACGGCAAGCGGTCCGCCAAGTTCATAGCCAAGTTGGCTAAACGGATCAGGAACATTTCCACAGGAGGCCTTATGCTGCGCCTGCAGAGCTATGTTAACCGAAAGGGCCAGCGATGGGGTCTTCTTCAATTTCTCATACCGCATCATGGATGGCATCAATAGCAGTTGGTCTGTATCTTTCCTACGTTCTACGGAACGCACTCCTTCATTTTCAGCTGAAACGATGTCGGCTTGATGATTGTCTCCTATATGAACCATCTGCCCTGCTTTGACACCCAATTTTTGCATCACCTTCCTAAACAGAGCTCCACCATCTTTACAGGCATTTTCTTCACACGACACAAACACCTCACTAATGGCAGTGTAACCTTTTTCGCGTAACACGCTGAGCAAAAATGCAGAAGGCAGATACATGTCACTCACTGCAATAATCGTTGTGCCTTGACGTAAAGCCTCCTTGTATATCCTAAGGCCATCGGTCTTTGGGGTCAGGAGCCTGCGTTCATAGTCCATTTCCACTTCTTTCATCCCGGCATAACGCGTTCCCATCATAGTGTATATTTGGTCGATCGTCACATCGGCCTGATGCTGATGCCGGCGCCGTGCCTCACGCTCTGCTTTTATGCGGCGCTTGGCAAATCCCTTAAGTTTCAGATCCTTCTCCATGAGAGCAAATAAGTCTGTAGGTCTTAGGAACGGTCGTTGGAGCAAGGTGTCGAAGATGTCAAACGACACTACCTGCTCACTGCCAACAATCTGTTCTGCTGTGCACCAACGGTCTTCACGCTTAAATCCTCGATCGATTCGGTCCAGTTGTATAATACCCGCCAATTCGGGATTAATCGTCTGAAGCTCATGCAAAAATGCTTCCGGCGATTCCTGCATATCTTCGCCAAACGCTCCCGTCATGGCTTTCACCTTGACCAGCGGCATACCTAAGCGGAGCATTGTAAGAGGCCACAAAGTCATATTGCCATTCCCACTGTAGAGCGATGCTGCCAGCACCATTTCGCAATCGGGCTTCACGTATACATCACTGACGAATCCTTGGGACTCGAGGACGTCCGTGAAACGACGTTCGTAAAGGTCGACATAATCCCAGAAACCACCCTCCTGCTTGCGGAAGTCGTTGACGAAATTACTAAATATGGGCGAAAGGAACACCTGACGACGAAAGGCCATAAAGAATGACTGTATATGATGACTTCCCTCATTTGAGTCAACGAGTCCCCAGAAATCGCAAGTGCGCCCTGCCATTGCGCTGAATATCGGTTCAAATGGAACGACAGGACCATAGCATGAATCGTTGATCATCAACAGTTCATCCGCGTCTGTCAAGAGTCCATGAGTGAGTGCCCATTGGTATCCTATACGATAGGATCCAAAGTCGTAGCTTCCGTGACGGTGGCAGATGGCATGATCGATGTAGGGAGCAATCCTCTGTATCTGTTTTTTATCCAGGTCGTTGTCGGCCACAAAGACTATGGCGTCAACGACTTTCCTTAATTCGCCTAACATATATACCACATAGTCTGCAACGCGGTTATCCTTATTGTAAGAGGCGAAAATAGCCACTCGTGTGGCATGGGATGGACTGAAATCTATGGTGTTCATTCTTGATGTATTCTCTCAATTTTATAACTGCTGCATGTCGTAGAGCCGTTTGTAGTATCCGTTGCGGGCAATGAGTTCATGATGCTGCCCATGCTCCACAATCTCGCCTTCGTACATAACGAAAATCTCATCGGCGTTCTTTATAGTCGACAGTCGATGGGCTATCGCAATGGTTGTGCGACTCTTCATCAGTCTTTCCAGAGCCTCCTGCACAAGTCGTTCGCTCTCTGTGTCAAGGGCAGAAGTGGCCTCGTCCAAAATCAGGATTGGAGGATTCTTCAAGATGGCACGGGCTATGCTGATGCGCTGACGTTGTCCGCCAGACAATCGTCCGCCACGGTCGCCAATCATCGTATTGTAACCATCGGGAGACTCCATGATAAACTCATGCGCATTGGCTATCTTGGCAGCTTCTATCACCTGTTCCATAGTTGCATCATCAACACCAAATGTGATGTTGTTATAAAAGGTGTCGTTGAACAAGATAGCTTCTTGGTTCACATTCCCTATAAGTCCACGCAAGTCATGAATAGCATAGTCGCGTATGTCGTGACCATTGATCAGGATTTTACCTGATGACACATCGTGATAGCGAGGGATGAGATCGACCAACGTCGACTTGCCCGAGCCCGACTGACCAACGAGAGCAATTGTCTTTCCTTTGGGCACTCGTAGACTCACATGTTTCACCACATCGCGTCCTTCCACATAATGGAATGAAACATCATCCAAGGTCACCTCCGTTTCAAAGTCTTTTAGCCTGATGGGGGTAGCAGGATCCTTAATGGGATTGTCTGCCTTTAGAATAAAGTCAATACGATCCATGCTGGCCAATCCAAGGGGAATTTGGTAAGTGGCTTTTGACAACTCCTTCAAGGGATTGATGACGCTGTATAGGATAACCATATAGAAGATGAACGTAGAGGCATCTATCATGTTTGTGCCATTGAGGATGAGCCATCCGCCAAACCACAGAACAATGACAATAACCACAGTTCCTAAGAATTCAGACATGGGATGGGCCGCATTCTGCCGAATAACCATGCTACTCATTCCACGGCGATAATTGTCATTAATTGAACGGAAACGGCGTCCCATCTTGGTTTCAGCGATGAATGCCTTGATAATGCGTAGTCCGCCTAATGTCTCATCAAGCTGGGCGATGATATCACCCCATTGTGACTGCACTGCTACTGACTGACTCTTCAACCTGCGACTAACTTTGCCCATTCCCCAACCAGCCACAGGTGTCACAAAAATGACAAATAGCGTAAGCTGCCATGATACAGAGAGCATTGTGGCGAAGCAAACCAAAATAGCAATCGGTTGTCGGATGAGCATGTCGATGCTCGATGTGATGCTGTTCTCCACACCTTGAACATCGGCGCTCATACGGGCTATGATGTCGCCCTTGCGTTCTTCACTGAAGAATGAAAGCGGAAGACGGAGCACTTTGTTGTACAACTCTGTGCGAATGTCACGCACAATACCAGTACGCAGTGGAACCATAACGGCAGACGAAGCAAAAGTTCCAGCCGTCTTTATGGCAGTCATCACAATAAGAACGACGCCCATAAGTACCAATGTCAGAAAGGCACCATGGTTGGCGATAAGTTCCTGAACATAAGCATAGCCATTGTTGACAATAAGATCCTTGTCAAGTGTCTCAACAGTCCAAGGACGATAGTGATAAACGGTATGATCAATCTTAAAGAGGATGTTGAGTATAGGAATAAGTACAACGAACGAAAAGACATTCATCCATTGGGAAAAGAAATTGAGCACGATAGCCCACGCCAGATAGGCGCGATATGGACTAAGGTAGCGCGACATGATTGATAGAAACTGTTTGAGCATTCTGAGTTGTGAATTTTGAAATAACGATGATTTTTGAAACTTTTGATGTGGGTTCCTCTACTTTCAGCTGTTTCTGCTGTTCGCATAACTTGGCTACCATTATCAGTTGATAATAAGCCTCCAAACAGGCAAAAATGAAGCCTGGCAAGCCATCTCGGAAACCGCCTTTTAACAGATAGGCCTTCAGGAATCTATGAATCGGCCGAAAGACCAAAGATGAAGTGCCAAAATGCCGGGCCTTTCGCTTTGGACATTCATTATCTGTGTATATGTCTGTTTTCTGTAATCTTGCCTTTATGGAGTCATCTTGATAATGCTCAAAGGCGACCATGCCATTTTTCGGAGCATGAACCAAACGCCCGTCTACTTTTGGCTGAGTATGAATAATGGCAGGCCAACACACCTGACTCTTACGGAAGAAACGCAACTGATAGTCGGGATAGAGAGCATGCATAAACTGCCCCATAAAGTAGTTTCTACGAGGAAGGAAAATACCATCCGGCGTTGTCTCTTGGGCCGTTTGGGCATAAAGGTATTTACGCATTTCTGATGTAACCACTTCGTCTGCATCAACCACCAATACCCACTCATTGCTGGCTTGACTGATAGCAAAGTTACGGGCATGCTCCACGATGTTATAGTCTTTTCTCTCAAAAGTGACGATTTTGCAACCATAACCTCTGGCTATGTCCAAAGTATGATCGGTGCTTTCCATATCACATACAACAATCTCGTCAAAGTCTGTAACAGACTCCAGCGTCCTCTCTAATTGCTTTGCAGCATTATAGGTGTTAATTACAACTGATATAGCCATTTTGAATCAATATGGGGTTGTTGTTATAGGGTTGAACATTTTTTACAAATTACTGTTTATTAGAGCATTACGTTCTATCCCAGCTTGTTAGCGCTTTGGGAAATGCGTATAGTTCCCCTAACACTCTCGTATTTCGGTAGAGATACGGGCATATCAAATAGTGAATACAAGCGTATCAAGTGTTGAACTACGCGCGTATCTGACAGTAAATACGCGAAAGTTTTTTAGAAGAGTGCGCAGAGCTGACTAACACTCGATTGGGGTGAGAACATCCAGCGTCGCTCTTCTACATTTTTCAGAAGCGAAGTTTGAAGTTTGTTGTTATTTAGAATTTCTAGCATGGCATCCCGCATTGCAGATGTGCTGCCCACGGGAACAAGCACCCCCGCTTGTCCATGGTCGAGAATTTCTGATGGACCAGTTGGACAATCAGTAGCGGCCATGAGTTTACCCAGCATGAGACCTTCAATGAGTACGGTGGGCAGGCCTTCAAACTTTGAACTGAGCAGCAGCAGCTTGGCCTTGGCCATCCACGGATACGGATTTTCCTGAAACCCGAGCAACACGACGTCAGCACGAAGGCCAAGGGTGTCTATATGGTTCTGAAGTTGGACGCGACTGTGGCCTTCACCGACGATGTAAAGTTTCGGCACATTGGATCCTCTCAACAAGCTGTATGCGTTGATAAGGGTAGTGAGGTCTTTCTGATTCTCTTCTAGCCTGGCAACAGTAAGCATGAATGGCTTGTTGATCCGGTCGTCGTTCACCGGTTCTTGTGCACGCTGGATAATGCGCTGCAAATCTACCGGATTGTAGATTCTATGAAAATGGTCTTTCAACTCCGGCATGAGAACTTGCGCCTCCTTAAGCATCGCATCACTTAGCAAAACGACCTTGTCATAAACAGACATTTTTGCTATTTGACGACGTAGATGACGGGCGTCATGCTGACGGACAGCATCGAGGCTAAAATGATAAAAGCTGATCATGCGAGGACCATGGATACCTTTCAAAAAAGAACCATGCGTACAGTCAAAATCTATAATTACGTCATACCCTGATGACATTTCGTGAAGTTGGTGACGGGCTGATGAGCGGCGAATAGGATTGAGCAATAGTTCATCACCAATACCCAACAAACTCTTGCCATGGGTTATTTTACGACGCTTATACCAGGTGAGAAGGCGATTCTCAACCAGATACACCACCTTTACTCCTTTCGGGATGCGCGCCTTGTACACTTCCAAATCTTCCATGCAGACGTTGATGCAAAGAGTTACCTCGTAGCTGGTCTGGGAGACAAGTGCGTTCAGGTACTCAACAAGTACGGTGTCAATGCCGCCATCAAGAAAGCGGCTGAGCAAAAACAGCACTTTGCCACGCATCGGAGATCCAGGCTCTGATGGAAGTTGCATGGACGATAAGTTGGTTTGATTTGTATCCATTTCTCATGTTCTTTTACACCTAAAATTACATCCTCGCCAAAATCTTGCATGGAAAAGGAGAAAACTTTAATTATTCTCTGATTTTTATCATCTTACTTGTCTAACCTCGCGATATTTTGTACCTTTGCTATCGCTTATGGGACCATTACATTATGAACTATCAACTGACTTTGCTGACAGAGCGCAGCAATTTCTTTCCCTTCCACAGCAGTTTGAGGAAGGGAAAGGAATGCTGATATTCAAAGGGCGCAATGAAATTCGTTGCTTTGCCATGAAAGGCAGGAATGTTGTTGTGAAAAGGTTCAAAGCCAACAATAGGTATAAGCAATGGTTGAGCCTTTTCTCTATGGGAAAAGCTAAAAAATCGTTTCTGAACGGAAAGAAGCTGAGCAAACTAGGAATCAACACCCCTTTGCCAATCGGATATGTGGAAATGAGGCGATATGGCATGGTTGTCCAAGATTATTATGCCTGTGAGCTTACAGATTGGCAACCTATAGTTCTTGGTCTGATAGTCCAACAACCTTATGACAAACTGTTGGCTTCTTCTTTTGCCAGATTCGTTGCCATGCTGCATGAAAAAGGCGTACTACACAAAGATCTCAATAGCACAAACGTACTTTACCGGAGATCTGAAAGCGGCTATGATTTTCAGCTGATTGACATCAATCGCATGCGCTTTGCCACAGAAAACACGCCATTTTCAGAAAAGGAATGTTTCCAAAATCTTACGCTATTCTCAAATAATGACGATATGTTCCACTATTTCTTATGCAAGTATATAGAATCACGTGGTTGGAGCCAAGCATTACTGGAGAAAGCCCTAGACATAAAAGCAGCACATGATAAGCATTGGGAATACAAGCAGATGCTTAAGCGCAAATATAAACGATAGTTTGTAATTATCAAAAATCCCATTACCTATTGTCGGCTGACAATGGTAATGGGACACGAAGAGAGTTATGTTATTCTACCCGTCCTGCAGACATTCCCATGCCCGCGTGGACTGTTTGCATGAAGCATGTTCTCATTCTATAATTACATCTCCCTTAATTCGCAATGGCCCACGCCTTCTATCTTATCTATGACGAGTAAAAGCATAGGCCGCATGGTATAGCTCATGCCGCGCTGACCTAGCTTTACACGATAGGACAAAGTCAGCTCGCTGCCCTGACAAGTAAGCGCTATAGGCTCAATTTCCTTATAGTCATTTGTTGCGGGCAACGCCACACCAATAACCATCTGCTTAGAGAAATCGATCTTTGTAGGCGTCCCATTCTTTCCCATTGTTGCTGCAGGCGAGAACAGACGCTCAAAATCCGCTTGTGAAGTAATGAGAGACTCTTGCGGGATCTCGGTGTCGTTTCGGAAGAAGTAATTGTGGCCCATCTGATACTTCACTTTCTTACCTCCAATTTTAACACTGGAAAGGTGCTGATGATCCTTACTGCCAAACTTGCTTGACACGCAAGATGCGCTGGTTAATACCGTGGCCATAACAGCCAATGCGATTACAATCTTTTTCATTCTACTTATGTTGGTTTACTGCCTCATATATACCAAGCAGCACAAAACCTTGCATAAGAAAGGGTATTTTGTCTTTAAAAAACATTTTCAAAACACTAGTTCACTCAAGAATCCGACACAGCTCTTTACCAAAGGTCTTAACAATACGTTTCGTATAAATGCTTCCACTCTGACAGGACAGGCGTCCACAGAGCACATATACACATCCCCACTCTGACAAAAGAATCGTTTAAGCATACCACACTACCTCCCTTAATAATCCAAGCGATCAACAAGTCGCCTTGTTCTTTATGCTGTCACATAAGAGAATGTTGGCCGTAACGGCTATGCATATCAACCCTGCCCACACCCCTCATAATCCCCATTTACAATAAATTAGGTATAAAAAGCAGAAATGCAACAAATAATAGCCTCAACATCGAATAAATTTAGTATCTTTGCATGTTAATATGCCCTTCGGTGTAGCGAAAGCCACCCCCTCGCGCTCCACCCACGGCACATTCATCAATTTGCTCACACCAATTATCAAGATGGGAATTTTCGGATTATTCAGCAAGAAAAAGAAAGAGACCCTTGACCAAGGGTTGGAGAAGACCAAGCAGAGCGTCTTCACCAAGATCAGCCGCGCCATCGCCGGCAAGTCGAAAGTCGACGACGAGGTGCTCGACAACCTTGAAGATGTGCTCATCACCTCCGATGTGGGCGTGGACACCACGCTCAAAATCATACGCCGCATCGAGGAGCGCGTGGCACGCGACAAGTATGTGTCGACATCGGAGCTCAACGGCATTCTCAAGGACGAGATTGCATCGCTGCTCACGGAGAACAACACCGCCGACGCTTCGGGCTGGGACCTTCCCACCGACCACAAGCCGTATGTAATACTGGTGGTGGGCGTCAATGGTGTGGGTAAGACCACCACCATCGGCAAACTGGCATGGCAGTTTAAGCAGGCCGGAAAGAAAGTTTACCTCGGAGCAGCCGACACCTTCCGCGCCGCCGCCGTGGAGCAGATACAGATCTGGGGCGACCGTGTGGGTGTGCCCGTGGTGAAGCAGCAGATGGGCGCCGACCCCGCCAGCGTGGCCTTCGACACCCTCCAGAGCGCCAAGGCCAACGGGGCCGACGTGGTGCTCATCGACACAGCGGGCCGACTGCACAACAAGGTGGGCCTCATGAACGAGTTGAAGAAGATCAAGGACGTGATGAAAAAGGTGGTCGACTCCGCTCCCGACGAGGTGATGCTCGTGCTCGACGGATCGACCGGACAGAACGCCTTTGAGCAGGCCAAGGAGTTCTCGGCCGTGACGCAGATCACATCGCTGGCCATCACCAAGCTCGACGGCACCGCCAAGGGCGGCGTGGTCATCGGCATCAGCGACCAGTTGAAGGTGCCCGTGAAGTACATCGGACTGGGTGAGAAGATGGAAGACTTGCAGCTCTTCAACAAGAAGGAATTCGTTGACTCGTTATTCTAACACCAACAGTGAAGAAAAATCAGATAGATATCATCACGATGGGGTGCTCCAAGAACCTCGTCGACTCGGAACAGCTCATGCGCTTGTTTGAGAACCACGGCTACCACTGCGTGCACGACGCCAAGCGTCCGCAGGGAGAGATCGCGGTTATCAACACGTGTGGCTTCATCGAGGACGCACGCGAGGAGAGCATCAACACCATTCTCGAGTTTGTGGAGGCCAAGAACGAAGGCCGACTCAATAAGCTTTATGTCATGGGATGCCTCTCGCAGCGCTATCAGAAGGAGCTCGAGGCCGAACTGCCCGAGGTGGATAAGTTCTACGGCAAGTTCAACTTCAAGCAGTTGGTCAACGACCTCGGACCGGCCGACACTACCGACACCGGCAGCGAGAGCTTCACACGCCGACGCACCGACGCCAACAGCCTTCGCAAGTTGACCACGCCTTCCCACTACGCGTACATCAAGATCGCGGAGGGATGCGACCGCCATTGCGCCTATTGCGCCATCCCCCTCATCACAGGCCGCCACGTTTCGCGACCCATCGAGGACATTCTCGATGAGGTGAGGGAACTGGTTGAGCAGGGCGTTAGCGAGTTCCAGGTCATCGAGCAGGAACTTACCTATTACGGGGTAGACCTCTACGGTCGCACGCGCATCGCCGAACTGGTGAGCCAAATGGCCGACATCAAGGGGGTGAAGTGGATCAGGCTCCACTACGCTTACCCCAACCAGTTCCCCATGGAGCTGCTCGACGTGATGCGCGAGAAGCCCAACGTGTGCAAGTACCTCGACATCGCATTGCAGCATATCTCCGACTCGGTGCTGAAACGCATGCACCGCCATGTTACCAAGGACGACACATTGGCCCTGCTGAAGGCCATCCGCGAGCGGGTGCCGGGCATCACCCTGCGCACCACGCTCATGGTGGGATTCCCCGGCGAGACCGACGACGACTTCCAGGAACTCATGGATTTCGTGCGCACACAGCGCTTCGACCGCATGGGAGCCTTCGCCTATTCGGAGGAGGAGGGCACCTATGCGCAGTTGCATTACGAGGATGATGTGCCCGAAGAGGTGAAACAGCAACGCCTCGACAAGCTGATGGCTTTGCAACAGACCATCAGCGAAGAGCTGGAAGCGGCCAAGGTGGGAACCACGCAACTCGTGGTGATCGACCGAAAGGAGGGCGACTACTACGTGGGGCGCACCGAGAGCTGCTCGCCCGAGGTGGACCCGGAGGTGCTCATACCCGCCGAAGGTCGCACGTTGCGCACCGGACACTACTACCAGGTGCACATCACCGACAGTGACGAATTTGACTTATACGGAGAAGTATGAACAACAAAGAGTATATAGCCGAGCTGGCGCAACAGTCGGGTTACACGCAAACCGATACGCAGAAAATGGTGGCCGCCGTCATCGAACAGATGGGCGACAGCTTCGAGGAGGGAAACAGCGTGCTCATTCCCAACTTCGGAACGTTCGAGGTGAAGAAGCGACTGGAGCGAATCATCGTCAATCCCGGCACGCAACAACGTATGTTGGTGCCACCAAAACTCGTTTTGAACTTCCGCCCGAAGGAGTCGGTCAAGGACAAACTCAATAAGGCTTAGCATTCCCAACCATGAGCAAGATAGGATTTAAGGAACTCTCTCTGGCGCTGGTCGACAAGTATGGACTGGAGCGAGAAGCGGCAGAGCAGTTTGTGGAGAAGATGTTCGACGTGCTCTCCAAGGGCATCGAGACCGACCGACAGGTAAAGGTCAAGGGGCTGGGCACATTCAAGGTGGTGCCCGTGGCTTCGCGCAAGAGCGTGGATGTGAACACGGGCGAGCCCATTGTCATCGAAGGGCGCGACAAGGTTTCGTTCACTCCCGATAGCGCCATGCGTGAGTTGGTGAACCGACCGTTCTCGCAATTCGAAACCGTTCCCATCAACGACGGGGTCGACTTCACGGCCATCGACGAGCATTTCGCCAATGTGGAGGAAGGAACCGAAGACATCATCATGACCGACAACGACGAAACGGTGACCGAACCGATCACGACCGGCGCTGCAAAGCAAGACGACAAGATGGCGGAAACCTCTGAGGGCGAAGCTGCGTCTGGCACAACCAACGTGTTGGGAACGCAGCCAGACGAAACGGCTTCGACTAAGAACGACGAAACCGAAACCACATACGGCGAGGGCATCGACGACCATTCAACCCACCAAGGCGGCACTCCCGAGGAAACGGTTGTGGCAGCAGAGACCGTCGTCTCCGACGATGAGCCCATCCAAACAACCGAACCTATAAAACCAGAAGAATCATTCACGCCTATGGCTCCTGGCTCTGAGCCCATTGAGGAAACCACTCCCAATGAGGCCAACGGCTCTTCCCTTCCCACGGAAGAAACCGCCAACGACGAGCAGAACGAAGTTTCTGAAAGCATCAACGACTCTGCTGCGCCAACAAACGCCACTTCAGAGCAGACCAACGAGGACCAACCTCGCCCAACGTCGTCGACCAAGACAACGGCTGAGATGGTGCAAACCGTGTCGGAAACCGAACGTGAGATCGACGATGCGCGCAACCAGGTCATCCTAATGCAGCAAGAAATGGTTCGCCATAACCGTTTCATGCGCTGGTTCCTGGGCATTTCGGCTTTCCTGTTGCTGGCGTGTGTGGCTGGCATCTTCTACCTGGCCATGCAAATTTCGCAACGCGACCACCGCATAGAACACCTGGAAGCGGCAGCCATTCTTGCCTCGCGAACACCGCAAGGAAAAGCCATCCTCAACGCATCGGTCGACTCTGCGGCTGTGGCGCAAGCCAAAAAGGACAGTCTGGAGGCGGCGCGCAAATTGCAAGAGGACGAGGGGGCTCGCCAGAAATTGGCCGAAGCCGAGCAAGCAAAGGCCAAGCAGGTGGAACAAGAAGCCTCCAAGCGGGGGGCCGAACAAGCCGAACGCGCCAAGAAGGAGGAAGCTGCCAAGAAGGCCAATGAAGCCGCTGCAAAACAAAAGGCACAACAAGCCAAGCCTACTGAGGCCAAGAACAACAGCAAGGAGCAAAATAAATATAATAAGGATGTACGCATCCGTACGGGCGCATACACCATTATCGGTATTGATCGAACCGTTACGGCAAAGGCTGGACAGACGCTCGAGGGCATCAGCCGCACCCAACTCGGACCGGGCATGGAGTGTTACATCGAGGCCGTCAACCCTGGGCGCAAGCAGCTGAAGGCTGGCGACAAGGTCAATATCCCCAAACTCAAACTGAAAAAGAAAAACTAAGGCGGGCGCATTGTCCCACCAACTCAGCAGGGCGGCATGTCTATCGAATAGGCGTGCCGCATCTGCCCAACACCACAAACAACCATGCCAGAAACAAATAACACCTCGGCCAACCGCCGAAAGCGCACGCCTGCGCCCATCGACCCCACCTTCGGACATCTGCAGCCGCAAGCGGTCGACGTGGAGAAGGTGGTGCTCGGCGCGCTCATGATCGACAAGGACGCCTTCTCCGTGGTATCGGAGATGCTGCGACCCGAAACGTTCTACGAGCCGCGACACCAGAAAATTTACCAAGCCATACAGACGCTCAACATGGCCCAGAACCCGGTCGACATCATGACCGTGGCCAACGAACTGCAGAAAGAGGGCACACTCGACGACGTGGGCGGACCAACCTACGTGGTGGACCTCACAGCTCATGTGGCGTCGTCGGCCCATATCGAATACCACGCCAAGATTCTCCAACAGAAATTCTTGGCCCGCCAGCTCATCTCCTTTGCCTCGGTCATCGAGACGAAGGCCTTCGACCAGACGGTGGACGTGGACGACCTGATGCAGGAAGCGGAGAGCAACCTCTTCGAACTCTCGCAGAAGAACATGCGAACCGACTACACGCAGATCGACCCTGTGCTGCGACAGGCCATGGAAATGTTGCAGAAGGCATCGTCGCAGACCAGTGGTCTGACGGGCATTCCGTCGGGATACACGGGGCTCGACAACATCACCTCGGGTTGGCAGAAGAGTGACCTCGTCATCATCGCCGGTCGACCGGCCATGGGTAAGACCTCGTTCGCTCTCTCCATCGCCAAGAACATTGCGGTCGATTACAAGGAGCCCATCGCCTTCTTCTCATTGGAGATGAACAACGTGCAGCTTGTAAACCGTCTCATCTCTAACGTTTGTGAAATCGAGGGACGCAAGATCATGAACGGACAGCTCTTCCCCGACGAGTGGCAACGCCTCGACAAGTATATGGCTCGACTCACCGGCGCACCGCTTTACGTGGACGATACGCCTGGCATGTCGATCTTCGAGTTGCGCACAAAGGCCCGCCGACTGGTTCGCGAGAAAGGTGTGAAGATCATTATGATCGACTATCTGCAGCTCATGAACGCCAATGGCATGCGCTTCGGAAGCCGTCAGGAGGAGGTGTCGACCATCTCTCGCTCGCTCAAAGGATTGGCCAAGGAGCTCGATGTGCCCATCATCGCCCTGTCACAGCTCAACCGTACGGTGGAGAACCGTGAGGGATTGGAGGGCAAGCGACCACAGCTGAGCGACTTGCGTGAGTCGGGAGCTATCGAGCAGGATGCTGATATGGTGCTCTTTGTGCACCGTCCTGAGTATTACCACATCTACCAAGACGAAAAGGGCCACGACCTTCGCGGCAAGGCGCAGATCATCATTGCCAAGCACCGTAAGGGCGCCACGGGCGACGTTCTGCTGTCGTTCCAAGGCCAATACACGCGCTTCCTCAACCCCGAGGATGCCGCTCCCGCACCTCTGTCAGACAGCATGGGAGGCGAATACATCGGCTCTCGCATGAACAGCGACGACCTCGGCGACGACGATCCGTTCCCCGCCCCAGTCGCCCCCAGCTTCTAACCCAATTGCGCCCAGCTTCTATCCCAACAGCAAAGTGGCCCTATTAAATAAGGATATCGGCGCTAACAAAAGGCAAACGCTACCCTGACAGCAGCCCATCGATAAGCTAACGAAAGGCAAGCGCCACTCTGACAGCAGCCCATCGATAAGCTAAGGGATAGCAAACGATGCCATTGCGAAGATAGAAAGGGGCGCTTACAGAGGTAAAGACATGTGCTCACGAAGAAGATTCGCTGTTCAATCTCTATTCAACGAATAGCTTTACGCAACATATTGCCCGGCGTTCCGATCATGGAAACGCCGGGCTTTTATTTGTTATGGGGGGCCATTATAGATAAGGAGGAGCAAGCCTAAAGCATGCCACAAAGGGCTTGAGTCACACGCCAAACCACTGACTTTGGGCTGCTTAGGCGGCAAAAGTGTTACGAGTTGAAAGACATCGACAAAGTATCATTATCGTTCTAAAACCCAAGGTTTGGTTATTGTTTGCAATAAAACTACCAATTTTTCTTGCAATTTATTTGTTTATTAGCAACGAAATGATTACCTTTGCGCTCACATAAAACAAAAAGAGAACAAAGTATGACCATCCAGTTCATTAGCATTATTAGCATTCTACTCGGTATTCGACTTCGTCAAACAGTCGGAAGTGAGAGAGCGTGTATATGCATGTGAGCAATATGACGAATACAAGGCCTTTCCACTTCCATTTGTGGGAAGGCCTTTTTTCGTAGTTGGAAGGACAGAAACAAACAAAACAACAAACTAAAACGAACATGCTCTCGAACGAACGCAAACACAAGTTCTGACGTATGGAAGAACAAAATCAGACGAACACAAACACAAGTTCTGACGAATAGGAGCACAAACACGAGCGAACACAAACACAATAAAGAACCCAAACGAAGTAAAATAATAAATTATGAGCGACAGACTTTTTATTTTCGACACCACCCTTCGCGATGGCGAACAGGTGCCTGGATGCCAGTTGAACACAGTAGAGAAGATTCAGGTAGCCAAGCAACTTGAGCTATTGGGTGTCGATGTCATTGAGGCCGGCTTCCCCATCTCTTCGCCAGGCGACTACAACTCGGTTATGGAAATATCGAAAGCGGTAACATGGCCCACCATTTGCGCACTGACCCGCGCCGTGGAGAAGGACATCGACGTGGCCGCCGAGTCGCTGCAGTATGCCAAACACAAGCGCATACACACCGGCATAGGCACATCCGACTACCACATTAAGTATAAGTTCAACTCAAACCGAGATGAGATCCTGGAGCGCGCCGTGCGTGCCACGGCTTACGCCAAGAAGTATGTGGAGGATGTGGAGTTCTACGCCGAGGACGCCGGACGTACCGACAACGAATACCTGGCACGTGTCGTCGAGGCAGTTATCGCCGCCGGAGCCACCGTGGTAAACATTCCCGACACCACCGGCTACTGCCTGCCGAGCGAGTTTGGCGCCAAAATTAAATACCTCATGGAGCACGTGTCGAACATCGACAAGGCCATCATCTCAACCCACTGCCACAACGACCTCGGCATGGCAACAGCCAACACGCTCGAGGGTGTGCTCAACGGAGCACGACAAGTGGAGGTAACCATCAACGGCATCGGCGAGCGAGCCGGCAACACATCGCTCGAGGAGATTGCCATGATCCTAAAGTGCCACAAGGGCATCAACATCGACACCAACATCAACACGCAGAAGATTTACCCCGTTTCGCGCATGGTCAGTTCGCTGATGAACATGCCCGTGCAACCCAACAAGGCCATTGTGGGCCGCAACGCCTTTGCCCATTCGAGCGGCATCCACCAGGATGGCGTGCTGAAGAACGTGCAGACCTACGAGATCATCGACCCGAAGGACATTGGTCTCGACAACAACGCCATCGTGCTTACGGCACGTTCGGGACGCGCGGCGCTGCGTTATCGCCTGGAGGTGAACGGCGTGGACGTTCGCGACGAGGCCAAGCTCGACAAGCTCTATAAGGCCTTCCTCGAATTGGCCGACAAGAAAAAAGAGATCAACGACGACGACATCCTCATGCTCGCAGGTGCCGACACGGCGGCCAGCCACAGCGTGAAGCTCGACTATCTGCAGGTCACCACGGGTAAGGGCGTGAAGAGCGTAGCCAGCGTGGGCCTCGACATCGCCGGCCAGAAGTTTGAGGAGAGCAGTTCTGGAAACGGTCCGGTCGACGCCGCCATCAAGGCCCTGAAGCGCATCATCCGCAAGCAGATGACACTGAAGGAGTTTACCATTCAGGCCATCTCGAAGGGATCGGACGACGTCGGAAAGGTTCACATGCAAGTGGAATACGCCGGAAGCGTCTACTATGGCTTCGGAGCCAACACCGACATCGTAACGGCGTCGGTCGAGGCATACATCGATTGTATCAACAAGTTTAGGAAATAAGATAGCGAAAGGTTTTTATGTTATGAATACATTATTTGATAAGATTTGGGATAGCCATGTAGTACAGGTCGTGGAAGAAGGCCCCACGCAACTCTACATCGACCGACTGTATTGTCACGAGGTGACATCGCCTCAGGCCTTCGACGGCTTACGCCGCCGCCATCTGCAGGTATTCAGACCGCAACAGGTGTTCTGCATGCCCGACCACAACATCATGACGCACGACCAAGGATCGCCTGAACTCGACCCCGTGGGCCGCCACCAGGTGGAGACACTCGACAAGAACTGCGCCGAGTTTGGCTTGACGGAATTCAAAAAGAACACGCCCGAGAACGGCGTCATCCACGTGGTGGGACCCGAGACGGGCCTTTCGCTGCCCGGCATGACCATCGTTTGTGGCGACTCGCACACCTCTACCCACGGTGCCGTGGGCGCTGTGGCATTCGGCATCGGCACCTCTGAGGTCGAAATGGTTCTGGCCTCGCAGTGTATTCTGCAACAGAAGCCAAAGAGCATGCGCATCACCATCAACGGTGCCCTGCAGCCTGGCGTAACGGCCAAGGACGTGGCGCTCTACCTCATGGCCCAACTCTCCACCTCGGGAGCCACGGGCTACTTCGTGGAATACGCCGGACCTGTGGTTGAGAACATGAGCATGGAGGGCCGACTGACGCTCTGCAACCTCTCCATAGAGATGGGGGCGCGCGGCGGATTCATCGCGCCCGACGAAACAACCTTCGCCTACCTGAAGGGACGCAAGTACGCCCCCAAGGGCGAGGCGTGGGACAAGGCTGTGGCCCAATGGCGCCAGTTGCGCTCGGGCGACGACGCCGTGTTCGACTGTGAGTTGGCTTTCGACGGAGCCGACATCGAGCCTCGCATCACCTACGGCACCAACCCCGGAATGGGCATCACCATCACAGGATCAGTTCCCACACTCGACGAGGTGGCCGAAAGCGAGCAGGCTTCGTTCCTCAAGAGCCTGCGCTACATGGGCTTCGAGCCTGGCGAGCGCCTCTTGGGGCACCCCATCGACTACGTGTTCCTCGGAGCGTGCACCAACGGACGCATAGAGGACTTCCGCGCCTTCGCCTCTGTGGTCAAGAGCCATAAGAAAGCACCCAACGTGGTGGCATGGCTGGTGCCGGGCTCATGGGCCGTTCTGAAGCAGATTCAGGAGGAAGGACTCGACAAGCAACTGGAGGCAGCAGGGTTCGCCATACGCCAACCGGGCTGCTCGGCATGCTTGGCTATGAACGACGACAAGGTGCCAGCTGGCAAATACAGCGTCTCCACATCGAACCGCAACTTCGAGGGCCGTCAGGGACCGGGCGCACGCACGGTGCTGGCTTCGCCCCTTGTGGCAGCCGCAGCCGCCATCACGGGCCGCATCAGCGACCCTCGCGAGTTTCTTCAGGCATAACAACGCGCAGCGGCATCGGCCAACGGACATCCCGGCGGATAGCCAACAACCGCAGCATGGGCCACCCACGCCCATCCGCTCAACGCGAATAATCACACAAAGACAACACACAACGATGAAACAGAAATTTGATGTCATCACATCATCCTGCATTCCCCTCCCCTTGGAGAATGTGGATACCGACCAAATCATACCCGCCCGCTTCCTGAAGGCTACCGACAAGGAAGGCTTCGGCGACAACCTTTTCCGCGACTGGAGATACAATAAGGACGGCAGTTTGAAGAACGATTTTGTGCTCAACGACCCTTCTTATTCGGGCGTTATCCTTGTAGCCGGCAAGAATTTCGGCTCAGGATCGTCGCGCGAACATGCCGCATGGGCCATCGCCGGCTATGGTTTCAGGGTGGTTATCAGCAGTTTCTTCGCCGACATCCACAAGAACAACGAGCTCAACAACTTCGTGCTTCCGGTGGTGGTGAGCGAGCAGTTTCTGAGCGAACTGTTCTCATCCATCGACAAAGACCATGGCACTCAGGTGCGCGTGGACCTTCCTAACCAAACGGTGACCAACCTTGCTACGGGCCATTCGGAACATTTCGACATCAACGGTTATAAGAAACACTGCCTGATGAACGGCCTCGACGACGTGGATTTCCTCGTTGCCAACCCCGACAAGGTGGAGGCTTTTGAAAAGCAACGCGCATGATGGATATAGGAGCAAAAACGCTTTTCGGTCCGCAGATCGAAATCATGGACTCTACGTTGCGCGACGGTGAGCAGACCAGCGGCGTCAGTTTTCTGCCCCACGAGAAGCTCATCATCGCCCGGTCGCTGCTCCACGATGTCAACGTCGACCGCATAGAGGTGGCCTCGGCACGTGTTTCCGAGGGCGAGCGCGAGGCCGTGACACGCATCAGCAACTACGCCCAGCGCGAGGGTTACATCGACCGCATCGAGGTGTTGGGCTTCGTCGACGGCAAACTGTCGATCGACTGGATCAAAGGTTGCGGCTGCCGCGTCATCAACCTGTTGGTGAAAGGCTCGCTGAAACATTGCCAACACCAGTTGCACAAGGCGCCAGAGGAACATTTGACCGACATCCTCCATTCGCTCGACTATGCCGAGCAGCAGGGCCTGCGGGTCAACATCTATCTGGAGGACTGGAGCTCGGGCATGAAGGATTCGCCCGAATATGTGTACCAAATGATGGACCGCCTGAAGGACACGCCCATCCAACGCTTCATGCTGCCCGACACATTGGGCATCATGAACCCGCTGCAGTGTGTGGAATATGTGCGCAAGATGCACCGCCGCTACCCCGACAAGCGATTCGATTTCCACGCCCACAACGATTACGACCTGGCGGTGTCGAACACGCTCGCCGCCGTGTTGAGCGGTTGCCAGGGCGTGCATGTCACGGTGAACGGCCTGGGCGAACGATGCGGCAACGCACCGCTGGCCAGCGTGCAAGCCATCCTGAAGGACCATTTCCACGCCAAGACGTCAATCAACGAGAGCAAGCTCAACCAGATTAGTCGTCTGGTGGAAGGCTACAGCGGCATCGCCATATCGGCCAACCAACCCATCGTGGGAAGCAATGTCTTCACGCAGGTGGCGGGTGTTCACGCCGATGGCGACAACAAGGACAAGCTTTACAGCAACGACCTCGTGCCCTCACGCTTTGGCCGCAAGCGCGAATACGCACTCGGCAAAAACTCGGGCAAGGCAAACATTGAGATGAACCTGGAGGAACTGGGCTTGGAACTGACGCCCGAACAGACACGACGCGTAACACGGCGCATCACCGAACTGGGCGACCGTAAGGAGATGGTGACCCAAGACGACCTGCCTTACATCATTGCCGACGTGCTGAAGCACAACACACCCGTGGAACGGGTGAAGCTCCTCAGCTACATGGTCTCCACGTCGTATGGGCTGAAACCCATCGCCAGCCTGAAGGTGGAAATCAACGGTGAGGAATATACGGCCGACGCTACCGGCGACGGTCAGTACGACGCCTTTGTGAAAGCCTTGCGCAAGGTGTATAAAGAGAACCTCAACCGCACCTTCCCACGATTGGCCAACTACACCGTGACCATTCCGCCCGGAGGCCACACCGACGCATTGGTGCAGACCATCATTACATGGCAATGCGACGGAGGACGCGTCATTCGCACCCACGGACTCGACGCCGACCAGACGGAGGCGGCCATCAAAGCCACGTTCAAGATGCTCAATATCGTGGAAGACGAGGAAGAAAAACTGTGGGAACGAAGCCCAATCCACGCTCCCCAACAATCCAAAGAACAAACATAAAACACATAAGAAATCATGAAACTGAATATCGCAGTATTACCCGGCGACGGCATCGGACCAGAGATCATGCCGCAAGCCATCCATGTGCTCGACGCCATTGCCAAGAAGTTTGGACACGAGTTTGTCTATCACGAGGCCATCTGTGGCGCGCATGCCATCGACGTTTGCGGAGACCCGTTCCCCGACGACACGTTTAAGACGTGTTTGGACGCCGACGCTGTGCTCTTCGCCGCTGTGGGCGACCCGCGTTTCGACAACGATCCCACACTGAAGGTGCGCCCCGAGACCGGCTTGCTGGCCATGCGCAAGAAACTTGGCTTGTTTGCCAACGTGCGACCCGTGGCCACGTTCAACTGCCTGCTCCACATGTCGCCACTGAAGGAGAGCATCATCAAGGGTGCCGATTTCATGGTGATTCGTGAGCTCACTGGTGGCATGTACTTCGGCGAAAAGTATCAGGACAACGACCGCGCTTACGACACCGACGTGTACTCGCGCCCCGAGATTGAGCGCATCCTGAAGGTGGCCTTCGAAACGGCGCAGCGCCGCAACCACCACCTCACGGTGGTCGACAAGGCCAATGTGCTGGCAAGCTCACGCCTGTGGCGACAGATTGCGAAGGAAATGGAGCCCCAATACCCCGACGTGCAGACCGACTATATGTTTATCGACAACTGCTCGATGCGCGTGCTTACCGACCCGCGCTTCTTCGATGTCATTGTCACCGAGAACACGTTTGGCGACATCCTCACCGACGAGACGAGTGCCATCACGGGCTCTATGGGCCTGCAACCGTCGGCCTCACTGGGCGACCACACGCCGCTCTTCGAACCGGTGCACGGATCATGGCCACAGGCAGCCGGCAAGAACCTTGCCAACCCGCTGGCACAGATTCTCTCAGCCGCCATGATGCTCGAGCACTTTGGCCTGAAGGCCGAAGGCGCACTCATCCGCGAGGCATGCAACGAGAGTTTGCTGCAGAACATCCGCACACCCGAAATTCAGGTTGAAGGCGGTAATCATTACGGCACCACAGAGGTGGGCCAATGGATTACCAACTACGTGGCAAGTCACTAACATCAGGCCACACGCTCACTGTATAACGATAGGGAATCGACCGTTTTCATCACCCACAGGGCCATGGAAGCGAACGATTCCCTTCTTTGATGATTCGCACAAGCACTCGGCGCTCTTGACCATGTAATGTTTTTTGGTCAAAAAGTTTGTCAACGATTTCCGACAATCTGGCGAGCCGAAACGCCATTTTTATGAGATTTTATCGCCACGCGAGAGGCAAGATCCTGCGATTAGGCATGTTCCGAGTTGCGGAAAGGCATGTTTCGTCCCTTGATCGACCGTCTTTCGAGACTCGATTGGGCATGTTTGGCACCTCGGTTAGGCATCTATCGCAATGCTTGATGCGAAATACGGAGTGGTAAACGCTACACAAAATTCACAAGACGCTGATTGTTAGCAGGTTACAAAAATACGCCAAGAATCGCGTATTTGCAACCAAACATTCGCTCGTAGAAAAGAAGTGTGTAGATTCATCTATAGGTTGTTGGCTAATTTCTACCTTCCGAGTTGCAAAAGGAAGGCTCGCACATTGGCATCGTCCCAACTCATCGTCTATGCCATCAAACAAGGGTTATCTTAACGTTCACAAACTTTCAACTGGACATGCATGAACGCTCTAAACCACTGACTTTAGGGCTCTTTTGGCCAATATTGTGTGCGAAAACTGCAATTTGGGCTTACCAAATCCTATTTTTTGCTAAAAATGGCGAGTGCTCCTTGGCAAATCCATGAAATAGTTGTATTTTTGCATTCCAAAATGCAGAACATGAAGAAGATCATTCTCGTAGCTTTTACCATCCTGTTGCTCTTGAGCAGTTGCGCAAGGGAATTCAACCAGGTATATAGAACCCCCGATTACCATTACAAATACGAGTACGCCAAGGAGTGCTTCGCCAATGGCAAGTACCAACGCGCCACTACCATCCTGCAAGAGGTTATCACCCAGCTGAAGGGTACAACCGATGCTCAGGAGAGCCTATACATGTTGGCCATGGCCGAATTTTGCAACCGCGACTACGAGACGGCTTCCGAAACGTTCAAGCGCTACGTAAAAACGTACCCGCGTGGCGTATATGCCGAGATGGCGTCCTACTATGCCGGACAGAGCCTGTACATGTGCACTCCCGAGGCGCGCCTGGACCAAACAGAAACCGTTAAGGCCATCGCTGCCTTCCAAGACTACCTGGACCTCTATCCAGACGCCCAGATGAAGGAGCAAGCTCAAAGCCGCTTGTTCGCATTGCAAGATAAGTTGGTGGAGAAGGAGCTCTACTCTGCCCAGCTCTATTACAACCTTGGCACCTACTTCGGAAACTGCACCGAGGGTGGAAACAACTACGAGGCATGCATCGTCACCTCAGAGAACGCCCTGAAAGACTACCCCTACTCAAGCAAACGCGAGGACTTTGCGTTGCTCATCATGAAGAGCAAGTATGAACTGGCCAAGCAGAGCGTAGAGGAAAAACGCGTGGAACGATTCCAAAATGCGGAAGACGAGGCTTACGGATTCATCAACGAATACCCCGACTCCAAGTCGCGTAAATTGGCCGAGGAATATGTGAACAAATGCAAGAAGGTGACCAGTACGGTCGTCGACGAGTAAGCGTCAACCATCAGAATTAGCAATATTAAAAATCAATATTTTTCAATCAGATATGGATTATAAGAAGTCAAAAGCTCCGGTAAACACCGAGACTCGCGAGCTTCCCGAGTTGTGGAAGAGCACTGGTAACATCTATGAGAGCGTGGCCATCATCGGCAAGCGCGCCAACCAAATCGGTGTGGAGATTAAGCAAGACCTGAACAAGAAGTTGCAGGAGTTTGCTTCTTACAACGATTCGTTGGACGAGGTGTTCGAAAACCGTGAGCAGATCGAGATCAGTCGCTACTACGAGAAGTTGCCGAAACCCACGCTGCTGGCTACCCAGGAGTTTATTGAAGGCAACATCTATTGGCGCGATCCCTCACAGGACAACCAAGAGGAAGAGGCACAATGATTCAGCGCATTCAAACCCTCTACCTGATGTTGGCTGTGGCTGTGCTCATAAGCTGCCTGGCCATGCCTATTGGTAGTGTGGAGCCTCAGGGAATGGGTGTTTCGGCCAAGTTGTTTAACCTGGGCCTGTACCAAGGAGAGAATTTCACGGCCTACCCATTGCTGCTTGCCGACCTGGTGATTACAGCGGCATTGTCGCTCGTCACCGTGTTTATGTTCAAGCGCCGCGCTCTGCAAATGCGTTTGTGCACGGTGAGCGTAGTGCTCTGCCTGTTGTGGTATGCTTACTATGCTTACTGCGCTTTCGTGGCTCTGCCTGTCGACGGTGCCACATTCCATGTGGCATTCGGCGCTTGCCTCCCGCTCATCGCCATCATCCTGCTGATGATGGCTCATCGTGGCATCAAGGCCGACGACCGTCTCGTGAAGAGCATGGACCGCATTCGCTAAACGAGCTAATGCGCCAAGCTCATTGCAAAGCAATAACACTTTGCACAAAATATTAAAACAACCGTTATGAATGATAGCCCGAACCCTGAGAGTTCGGGCTATTGTTTTTTGGCACAAATGTACTTACGACAAGTGGGCGCAAACTAAATAAGCAAAGCCATCTGCGTCAACAATAGCATTCGCAACCTATCAAACGTTGGCATAAAACAGAGCTTTCCGTTCAGAGCAAGTGGAGCGCTATGACAGCGCAGGCTTCCGCATCGGCCAAGGCGTGGTGGTGGTTGGTGAGATCGTAGCCACAATAGCGAGCTACGGTTTGCAACTGGTGATTGGGCAATATGCCTGCCAACTGCCTACGTGAGGCACGACAGGTACAATGGAACTCATAGTTGGGGTAGTCCATGCCATATTCCTTAAATACTGCCTTCAAGCAACTCTCATCGAACGGACTGTTGTGGGCCACCAAGGGTAAGCCTTCCAATTTAGGGGCGATAACCTGCCACACATCGGGAAACGGACGTGCATCCTCCACATCGAGCATGGTCAAACCATGCACCTGGGTGGTCCAATAGGTGAAGAAATCTGGGCGGGGGTAGATAAGGCTGTAGAACTTCTCGGCCACCTCGCCGTTTCTTACAATCACCACTCCCACACTGCAAACGCTACTGCGGTATTGGTTGGCCGTCTCAAAATCTATGGCTGCAAAATCTTTCATCGATTGTATGGGTTAAATGATAGGGCATATCCCATGATGCCAAAACGCGAATGGAAGCGCGATGCCGGAAGAAACACTGACAAGGGTTGAAAAGATACAATAACAAACTCGTTATATTCCCATTTCGGCCATATGCCCATTTTAGGTTCAAATCGCCCCACCAACGCTTAGGTTAGCAGGGCGACATGAAATATCGCCTTACACGACGATTACTTGCCAAGGTTCTTCAAAGCATTGTTAGCAGCCTCGTTCACCTTGTCGTTGAGTTTTTTCTGTCCTTCTTTCACCTTTTCGGCAGCCTTCTCCCTTGCCTTGTTCACCTTCTCATTGGCCTTGTTCTGCGCCTTGGTTACCTCTTCGTTGGCCTTCTTCTCTGCAGCAGCCTTGGCGTTGTTCAACGCATTGGTGGCGGCAGTTTTGGCTGCTTCCTTGGCAGCCTCGGGCACATTCTCCACAATCTTCTTAGCGGCCTCGGGAGCGCTCTGCAAGGCAGCCTTCGCAGCCTCAACGGTAGCGGCAGTCTGAGCAGCCTTCTGGATATAAGGAGCGGCAAGGCTCACAGCGTCGTCGGTCACGGCTTGCTTGGCCTGCTCAGCAGTGGTCTCTGCGGTGGTAGGCAGGTTCTTTATGCCATTCACCAAGTCGACTATGGTGGTATTGCCTTCTGTCACAGCCTTGATGCTCTCGGCATTTTCTGCCAGGAAATTCTTGATCGACTGGCCGTAGGCCTTGGCCTCATCCAATTGACCGGCATTGACAAGTGCCTTGTAGGTAGCCTGCAACGTTGCGAGTGAGGTGATGAGGACCTTCGGATCCTTGTTCTTCACAGCCTGCTCCACCTGAGCGGTCAGCGTAGCGATGGCTGCATTGGTATCGTCGCTGAGAGCGGCGGTATCAACAGTTTCTACGGCAGCGGCCTGATCGGCGGCACCAGCGGCAGCCTCTGCGTTCTTTTTGGTGTCTCCGCAACTGCTCAGCACAAGGGCAGCAGCTGCAGCGATGGCTAAAAATCCTTTTTTCATGATGTAGTTAAGATTAATGTGTTATAAATGTCGTTTGTGGTTTCCTTAAATTATTGGGTCAAGGCGATGTCGTTGCATCGTCATTTTAGCAAGATTATCAGCGGGTTGCAATCATGGCAGCGCAACATAACATGAAACAACCCTGGTATCACGTCATGCGAACACGCACTTTTACAAAGATAATAGAAAAAGCGTGTAGCATCGTGTTTTGTTAAGTCGATTTAACAAAAAATCCCCGCAAGCAGACCTTGGGCCACTTGCGGGGATCATTATGATTGCTCCCTATGACGGGAGAACATTAGCTGGGAATGGGATTAGATAATCTCCGTCCAATCCTCCTGGCTCTTGCGGACGTAAGCCTGGTAGCGACGCTTAGCGCTCTTCTCCGTCTCGCTGAAGAGCTCCTCTGCGTGCTCGGGATCGGCCTTCTTCAGTGAAGAGAAGCGAACCTCGCCCATGAGGTAATCCTGGAACTTATCCCACTGCGGAGCCTTAGAGTCGAGCTGGAACGGGTTCTTGCCCTCCTTGGCGAGCTCAGGATTGAAACGCCAGAGGTGCCAGTAACCACACTCAACGGCCAGAGCCTCCTCGTGCTGTGAGCGACCCATGTTACGCTTCTCCTCCTTCGTACCCTTAATACCGTGGTTGATACAGGGAGCGTAAGCGATGACGAGCGATGGTCCGGGATAAGCCTCAGCCTCACGGATAGCCTTCAAGGTCTGAGCGTTGTCGGCACCCATAGCAATCTGAGCCACGTAGATGTAACCATAAGTGGTCTCCATCAAACCGAGGTCCTTCTTGCTCACACGCTTACCGCTGGCGGCAAACTGTGCAATGGCACCGATAGGAGTAGACTTAGACGACTGACCACCTGTGTTAGAGTAAACCTCGGTGTCGAGCACCAGGATGTTCACATCCTCACCGGTAGAAAGCACGTGGTCAAGACCACCGTAACCGATATCGTAAGAAGCACCGTCACCACCGATGATCCACTGTGAACGCTTCACGAGGTAGTGGTCGAGGGTCTTCAGCTCAGCGCAAATGGGGCAGCCCTTCTCTGCGCCAGCTGCGATCAGCGGCTTCAATTCGGCAGCTGCGGCCTTAGAGCCGTCGGCGTCGTTCATGTTGGCCATCCAGTTGTCGGCGGCAGCTACGAACTCCTCAGGAACATTCTCGTTGCCCTTGGCCTCATTGAGCAAGTGGCAGATGCGCTCCTTCATCTTCTTGTTGGCCAGTGACATACCCAGACCAAACTCACAGAAGTCCTCAAACAGAGAGTTGTTGAAGGCAGGACCCTGGCCCTTGTCGTTCTTGCAATAAGGAGTAGAAGGTACAGAAGCAGAGTAAATGCTTGAGCAACCTGTAGCGTTGGCAATCATCTCACGATCACCGAAAAGCTGGCTAATGAGCTTCACATACGGAGTCTCACCGCAACCAGCGCATGCGCCAGAGAACTCAAACAGAGTGTCGGCGAACTGAGAGTTCTTCGGGCTCTGCTTGATATCGATGAGGTCTTGCTTTGACTTCACGTTCTTCACGAGGTAAGTCCAGTTGTCGGCCTCCTTCTTCATTGCGGGATCGTCCACGTTGAAAGGAACCATCTTCAGGGCCTTCTCAACCTTGCCTGTCTCCTTGTTCTTCTTACCCGGGCAAACGTCAACACAGTTGCCGCAACCCAGACAGTCGAGCACAGAAACCTCCATACGGAACTTCATACCCTTGATTGCCTTCGGAGCCAAGATGTCCTGAGTCTCGCCATCAAAGCCAGCAGCCTCCTGCTCGTCGAGAACGAACGGACGGATACAGCCGTGAGGACAGCAGAACGAACACTTGTTACACTGGATACAGTTCTCCACATTCCAAACAGGAACGAATGCCTCCACACCACGCTTGTCGTAAGCGGCTGTGCCTGTTTGCCATGTACCGTCAGTAGTGTTGAACTTAACGAAGTCAGAAACCTTCAGCAGGTCACCGGCCTGAGCGTTCATCGGGCGAACAATCTCCTTCACGAATGCGGGAGCGTCGTCCTCGACCACTGCGTCATCAGCGAGGTTTGCCCAAGCGGGGTCAACAGCCAACTGCTTATACTCGCCACCGCGATCAACGGCAGCGTAGTTCTTGTTGACCACATCCTCACCCTTCTTGCCGTAAGACTTCACGATGAACTTCTTCATCTGCTCCACAGCGAGCTCAGTAGGAATCACCTTAGTGATGCGGAAGAATGCTGACTGCAGGATGGTGTTGGTGCGGTTGCCAAGGCCAATCTCCTGTCCAATCTTCGTTGCGTTGATGTAATACACCGTGATGTTGTGCTTAGCGAAGTAGCGCTTCACCTTGTTGGGGATGAAGTTGACCAGCTCATCGCCATCGAAAATTGTGTTGAGCAGGAATGTACCACCGTCGCGAAGGCCACGTGTCACATCATACATGTGCAGGTAAGCCTGTACGTGGCAAGCCACGAAGTTTGGCGTGTTCACCTGGTATGCGCTGTGGATGGGCTCATCGCCGAAACGCAAGTGTGAGCAAGTGAAACCTCCCGACTTCTTAGAGTCGTAAGAGAAGTATGCCTGGCAATATTTGTTGGTGTTGTTACCAATGATCTGCACCGAGTTCTTGTTGGCACCAACGGTACCGTCTGAACCCAAGCCGAAGAACTTAGCCTCGAACAATGAGTCACCACCCATGGGGATTTCCTCCACCTCAGGCAGGCTGGTAAATGTAACATCGTCGACGATACCCACTGTGAAGTGATCCTTCGGAGTGTTGAGATCGAGGTTGTTGAACACAGAGATGATCTTGGCGGGTGTGGTGTCTGATGAACCGAGACCATAGCGGCCACCAACGATCAGCGGTTTGCGAGGATCGTCGTAGAGGGCAGCCTTCACGTCGAGATACAAAGGCTCGCCATCGGCTCCAGGCTCCTTGGTGCGGTCGAGCACGGCAATGCGCTTCACCGTGTCGGGGATAGCCTTGCGGATGGCCTCCACGCTGAACGGACGATAGAGGTGAACGGCGACCATACCGACCTTCTTGCCCTGCTTGGTGAGGAAGTCAATGGCCTCACGAGCGGCCTCGGTAGCCGATCCCATGAGCACGATGATATGCTCTGCATCGGGTGCACCGTAGTAGTTGAAGAGGTGGTATTCGCGGCCGGTGATCTTTGAAATCTCAGCCAAGTGCTTCTCCACAATGGCGGGGATGGCTTCGTAATACTTGTTGCAAGCCTCGCGGTGTGTGAAGAATGTCTCAGGGTTCTCAGCGGTACCACGTGTGTCGGGACGCTCAGGCGACATGGCACGGTCGCGGAAACGCTTAATCCACTCAGGATTAACGAGCGGGCGGATGTCCTCCATGTCCATCTCCTCAACCTTGTGATACTCGTGAGAGGTGCGGAAACCATCAAAGAAGTTGATGAAAGGCACTGAGCTCTCGAGCGTGGAGAGGTAAGGCACAGCAGAGAGGTCCATCACCTCCTGCACAGAGCCTGAGCAGAACATGGCGAAACCTGTCTGGCGGCAAGCCATAACATCCTGGTGGTCACCAAAGATACAGAGTGAGTGACTGGCCAACGTACGAGCGGAAACGTTGAATACGCAAGGCAGCAACTCACCGGCAATCTTGTACATATTGGGGATCATCAGGAGCAAGCCCTGCGAAGCTGTGTACGTAGAGGTCAAGGCACCGGCCTGCAGTGAGCCGTGAACAGCGCCAGCGGCGCCACCCTCAGACTCCATCTCCTGTACGCTGACAGTCTGACCAAAAAGATTCTTACGCCCCTTGGCAGCCCATTCGTCGACGTGCTCGGCCATAGGAGAAGACGGGGTGATGGGGTAGATACCAGCAACCTCGGTGAACATGTAGCTCACGTGCGCGGCAGCGGTGTTACCATCACATGTCATGAATTTCTTTTCTTTTGCCATTTTTCTTAAAATAGATGATTAATGTTTATGTATCGTTTTATTTTATTGTAAAGTATCGTTGGGGTGTTGGTCGGTGGTTTGTGGCAACCTAAGCTATGGTTTTTGGCGACTCCATTGTTAGCCATTGGCTAATAAAGGAAGCCGAAGAGCCAGAGCGGTATTTGGTTGTCGCGGCCCACCTCCGTGTTATATCGTGCGTAGATGGTGTCGCCCGTGTATCTCACTTTGCCTGTGGCTCGGGCGTCGCACACTCGGTATTTCTGCTTTCCGTCAATGAGGTAGAACTGGTTTTTGGTGCCTTGGTTGACGAGATGGTCCTTCCACATGGTGTTGACAAAGAACGTTTCCATGAGGTCTTGCTCATCGACCTTGATGGGATAGATGGCGTACATCAGGTTGGGGTTGTGCATCATGACCTTTGCCGGCTTCTTCGGGAATCTTTGTCCTGGCGAGTAAATCATGTTGATGAGCCGCGCATCGGCCAGATATTTGATGTAGTTCATCACCGTGGCGCGGCTGGTATCGATCTGCTGAGCCAATTGCGAGACGTTGGGCGCCTGCGGCCCGTCGACAGCGAGCAAGTAAAACAGCTTCTTGATTTTTGTGAGATACTTCAGTTCTATCTGCTTGATGAGCAGTATGTCCACCTCGGTCATCATGTTCATGGTCTTGAGCAGGTTCTCCGAGAAGTTACTGTTTTCCAGGAAGAATGGGTAGAATCCATGGTGCAGATAATCGCCAAAATAGCGAGCCGGACTACAACTGGGCAGGATTTTCTTAACGATATGCTCGTGGTTATTTACGATTTCGTCGAGCGTATAGGGCTGGAAATTCTCTCCAGTCATGAGGTTCAGATACTCGCGAAACGAGAAACCGCGCAAGTTATAGCTCTTTACGATGCCGCCAATCTCTGGGTTTTCCTCCTTCAATCGCATGACACTCGATCCCGTGAAGATGATTTTGAGTTGTGGGAAACGGTCGTAACACAACCTCAGTTCACGGCTCCAGTTGGGCTGTTTGAACACTTGGTCGATGAGTAACACCCGTCCACCTTGATTCACAAAATCCTCGGCGAAATCGGCTAACCCACGTCCTTGGAAGTAGAAGTTGTTCATGTTGATATAAAGACACTTACGGTCTTCCTTGCCATAGTTTTCCTTGGCATATTCCAACAGGAACGAAGTCTTTCCCACTCCGCGCGTTCCCTTAATACCAATGAGCCGTTCACTCCAGTCAATCTCGTCCATGAGGACGCGCTTGACTGTCGCTTTGTTATGCTCCACGAGGTAGGCGTGTGTACGAAAGAAAACCTCCATAGCGATCTTTTTGATTAGCTCGGTAATTCGATGCAAAGATAATACTTTATTTTATTATTGCAAAGTCAAGGTTGCAAAAGTTTCGCATTTTATATTTTTTAATCTTATTGGAACGCATGTGAGGAGCCGCCTCTATGCAACATTGGGGCGGAGAGCGTCGGCAAACGGGGCGATGCAAACAATTCGACAAGGCATCCATGACAAAAGATGCACAAAATGCGAAGTAAGCCATGGTTCGAAGTCGTCAGAAACATCGACGAACAAAGGCGACAAGCCAACCCTGCGAATGCCGGAGAACCCACCAAGCGCTCCAAAAGAAAGCCAGAACACCCTGAAAAGAAAGGACTTCTTACCGCAAAAGGTTGACGCTTTCGTCCTCCCGTTGGCCCTTTTTTCGTAACTTTGCGCTAACCAATTGAACCCTGACAAACGATGGATTTATATATTTTCAACCCCGAACACGACATCATGCTGGCGGCCAACCGCGACCGGATGACACCCCCACGAGCCGCTCGCGAGCTGCGCCACGACCTTGGTTTCCTGCCTGCGTTGTGGGCCCCAAAGGGCGATGTGGTGCTGGTAGACGACGCTTCCTTTGCCCATGAAGCCTTTGCGGCAACAGGACGCGACCTACAAGCCACATTGGCCGACCGCCACATGGCGCGCCAACTGTTACGCTCCGTGCCGCCATCCGAGCTTCGCCTACGCCCTTGGGGTTGGGATCGCTCCATCGTGCACGAGCTTCGCGAGATAGGAGTGGCCTCCGAATGGCTTCCCACCGACGTCCAACTCGATGCCATTCGCCGCATGAGCCACCGCGCCTGGGCGGCTGAAAACCTGCTCACTCCCCTACGCGAAGCGCCCGGAACGATTGGCGAGAGCCATGCAGCAACCACTCTCGACAGTTGCCTCAACCTCTTGCAACGCCACAGCAACGTTATGGCGAAGGCACCTTGGAGCAGCAGCGGGCGCGGAGTCAGACCGTTGTCGGTCCATGACCTGACACCTTCAACACAAGGGTGGCTCACCCGCATCATCGCCGACCAGGGTGCCGTGATGATAGAGCCCTATTATAATAAGGTGTTGGACTTCGGCGTTGAACTGACGAGCGACGGCCACGGCTCGGTCCATTTCAACGGCCTCTCGCTCTTCTACACTGAACATGGCGCCTATGTGGGCAACCTCGTGATCGACGAATCGGCCAAATGGCAACTGCTCAGCGCCTACATCGACCGCCAACCGCTGACCCACCTCATCGACCGCCTGTGCCTTTTGCTGGGCGACGCGCTGCGCAACGTCTACGCCGGACCGCTGGGCATCGACATGATGGTGGTGCGGCAGGACGACACCTTGCTGTTGCACCCCTGCGTAGAGATGAACCTGCGCGCCACTATGGGCCACGTGGCATTGCTCGTCTGATGAGGTTCGATGTGTTAATCATTCCTATATTTTAAGGCAGAATACGGCGTGTTGTGTCATTTCTTTGTAACTTTACAAAGATTAACAGAACAAGAAGGACACACATCCAACCAGTCTGACGGCTACGCTCCTCCCCCATTGCGCATGCCGCAGCACAGCAAACAAGCATACAGCTATGCCTAAACAAAACGAACCGATACCCTACGAGGTGGGCGAAACCTACGTGTTCACCGTCCACACCATCCACGACGACCTCTGCGACCTGGTCGACGACGCAGGTCTGCACGTCTATCTGAAGCACACCGCCGGCCTCCACATCACCAAAGGCCAGGCCCTTCGTTGCCGAGTCACCGCCAAAGGGCTGTTTCGCCCGAAGGTTGAACTCGACGAGGAAGAAGCCCTTGCCGCCTCCAACAGCCAAGTCTCCGAAGAGGCCATCAACACGCTTCTCGACACCGTTCGGGGCGACTGGAACGGCGCTGGCTTTGCCTCGCTATTGCTGATGAGCGAGGTGGAGGACCTCACCTATACCGCCGCTTGCCGCCAATGGATCGACAAGCTCATGGCCGACGAGTGCGACCTCACGGCCGTTCGGCAGGCCGTGACGCGCTTTATGGAGGAAACCGACTTCCTCGGCCTCTGCACGCCCGCCGAGCGCGACACCTACCAGCAGCGTCTCACCGAGGCCATCGACACGCTCGACGGATACATTCGCGCCTGCGACTTGCTCGACGAGGGCAACGCCATGCAGTTTGTTGACCAATTGTTAGACAAGCTCGACAAGGCCGGATACGTGTATCAACCCGACACCAACTTCCGGATACTTGCCTGCCTCTTCCTGATCGACCGCTCACTTGTGGACAACTGCATTGGCCGTTTGTTCGACGTGGTGCGCCGCTGGCCACTTGCCATCTGGACCAAACCGCCCTTCAACAACACCCTGTTGAGGACGTTGCAACTGTATATCGACGAGAACATTGGGCGCGTGGACCGCAGTTCCGAGAACGGCCGCCTCGTGCGCAACCTCATGCAGGCGCTCAGCATACTCCTGTTGTTGGGCGAGCAAACCAACGACGCCACCCCACCCACCCTCGATGAGCGCGTGAACCTCTCACGTCTCTGCGTGCTCTCCACCTACATCGACAATTTCAACAACAAGGGATTGCTCAATGTTGCCATCAACAGTTTGCTGGGCAACCGATTCTACCGTCCCAAATACTCGCTGGCCGAAACGGCTGGCGACCATGTGGCCTATGCCCTGAAACGCAGTCCGGCCAACGCATCGTCATGGCCCATAGGCACCAACAGTTGCTACATCGACGGCCAGGTGCGCCTCAATGTCGGCCCAGAAGGCATCACCCTACAGACCGACAACCCGAAAGCCAAGACGGTTCTGCCCGACCAGATAGCGCTCTGGGGTCATCTGCAGGTCATTGCCGACCGCCGCGCCATGCCCTCGCTCTCGGGCGACATCACCGTGAAGGACAGCAAGCGCCTATGGGAAGCCATCGAGCGCGACCTCTTCACGGCGAACGCCGCCTCATCGGTCAGCCCCACAGCCTCTGCCCAAGCAGCCAAGCCAAAGTCGCTCCATAGCGTGGGCGACAGGGTGAACGTCTGCATCCGACGTGTGGAAGAGGGCGTGGACGACGACGACTTGCTCTACTGCTCCTTCGAGGGCGAACGCGAGGAGCGTGGCTATCTATACCTGCACGACGTGGTGGGATACCTGCGCCATGTGACTCTGTGGATGTTTGAAGGCACCACTGGCCACCCACTGGTGCTCGAAGCACGCATCGTCGACGAAGACAGCGACGGTCTGTTCCGCCTCTCGATGAACGAACTGATCAAAGACTTCGTGTGCGAAAACTACAATCCCGGCGACCCCGTGGTGTGCTCGCTGGGCACGGCCCGTAGCGCCTCATCCAACAAGCCCTACGTTCCGGCCATCAGCGTCTACGGCGAGAGCGTCAGCCTCACGGGCTCCTTCGACGAGGACTTGCAGCGTGGCGACTTGGTGAACGCCATCTACGAGAGCAAGGCCGACGACGCCTTCCACCTTCGTTGCCGCATTGTCGACCGCGCCGACGGCGAGAAGGTGAACCCGATGGTGGCCTTCCACGAGCTGCTCCTCGAATATGCGGTGGGCGACGACCAAACCCTCGACGAGCCCACCGTTCCCCAGCCCGACACCCAACCTACCGCAACCGACGTGGAGAGCGACGCCAAGTTGCTCGACGCCACCTATGTGAAAGAACTCATTCGCATACTTGATCGCATGGCGGCCATCGACGCCGACTATGTGCGCTCCTACAATTACATTGCCTACGCACGCGTGCTCTGCCTGATGATGCCCGATGGCGAGGCGCGCGCCGACTACTATCGCGGCCGCAAGCAACTCATCGAGATGCTTTACGACTTTGCCGTGAACGACACGGTCGACGCGGCTCAGCTCGACCGTCTGCAGAGCGAGGACGGCGAACTCTTCGCCGAGGACACGCCCCTGCGCGACAAACTACAACAGTTGCGCATCATCAGCTACATGGGCTACCAAGTGCACGACGATGAGTTGCAGCACCTGCGCGCCACCACGCAGGGCCTGACGCGCGAGATGGCCTCGCTCGCCATGGCCTACAACATTCTACGCGAGAACAACATGGAGCCGCAGGCCAACGACATCTTGAACCGCATAAAGAACGCCCTGCGCCTCAACGGCTACGAGTCGCACCTGAAGACATACGGAGGCGGCATCGAGTCGCAAACGGTGGAGTTTAAGACATCCATCGTCTATCCACCCGACAACGACTCTTATCCCGACATGGCGCGACAGATGCGCACCATCCTCACCGTCATCGCGGCATTCCTCAACACCGACGGCGGCACGCTCTACATCGGCGCCAACGACAGCGGTGCAGGCGTGGGTGTGTACGACGACCTGTGCTACAAGGAGTTTCACGGCGACAAGGACAAGTACCAGCGCGCCGTGCTCGACGGCGTGGCACTCACCTGGGGCAACAGTGTGGCGTCGTTTGTGAGTGCCGCCTGGGACACCGACAACACCAGCGGCAAGGACGTGCTGGTGGTTACGGTCAATGCCTACGCACCTGGCGTCGACATCGACGGCAAGTGGGTGTACCGCAACGGCAGTGGCAACCGCCACCTGACGAAGGTCGAATTTGAGCAGTACAACGCGCGCCGACAGGAGCAACGCGCCAAGGAGCTACAGGCCACAACCCCAACGACCGAGGCTCCAACGACGCCAATCGCCAAGCCTGAGGAAGCCCCCCAACCGGCCACGGCCGTACAAGCGCCGTTTGCCGCGCCTCAACCAGAGGCCCCTGCGCCAACAGCGCCGACAATTCTTACCAGCAGTGGGCGCAAGAACGTGTTGGTGGAATATGCCGAGGGATTCCTGCCTTACGAAGCATGTCTGAAGTTTATGCCCAACGGCAAGTTCTGCAAGATTACCGATTACGACTTTGACGACACCTCGGAGCTAACGCTGCCCGTCTACGAGGACGACCTGCGCGACCACTACCTGATACTGGGCTACGAGGATTTCACCATAGGTAAGGTGCCCATCAGGGAACTGATAAAGGTTGACGACTACATATCCTACAACCGTTACACCGGCTCGCGCCTACTCTTTGCCGCCATCGCCTCCAACGACGACGGCCTTGTCAGCGTAACGCGCGAGAGCAAGACGGGCGGCCGTGTCATGGTGCGCCTCGACACCATCGGGCGCATCGCCGAGTGCCGACTGTCGAACCGCGGCGACCGACTGGTGAACGAGGGCATTGCCGAGTGTGCCTTGGGTTACGAAATTGCGCCCGCCTCAGTATTCGAGCAGGCCAAGACCATCCTCGACCGCGACGCGCGCACCCTGGGATTCCCCATTGCCACCATGTCGCCCGACGTGAAAAGTGCGCTACCCTTGCCTCCTACCTTTTAATAAGGTGTAGGCATTGATGCCACTATCATACGCAACAGGTGTTTATCGTTCAGCAAAAATGACCATAAATTAACCACGAATGATTCTATATTTCAGCCTTTATCCAAGAACACACGAGAGTGTTCGCTTGGACGCAAAAGGATTCTTTTGATGAATCGTTCATGGTTAATTTATGGTCTATTGTATGTTTCGCACAAAAACTTTGCAACCACGCGCCTATCACATAGCCGATAGGCAACCAGCCTCACCCCCCACTTCCTTGAGGCTTTGGCACCTTGAAAACAGCCGACAGACCTCTCCTTATTTTAACACTTATTCCCAACGACAAGCACCCTCGCTCTCAAATACGCAATTCTCAGCGATATTTGCAAACGCCTGTCAATCAACACCTTAACACAACCCGCATCTTCTCTGCGCTCCGTCTTCCATCTTCCATGCTGCGAAACATGCCTTTTCGAGGTGCGATAGATGGTCTTTTGCAACACGATCGATGGCCTTTCGAAATGCGATACATGCCAAACCTCAACTCGAAACATGCCTTTTCGCAAAACGTCGGGGCGAAAAGGCCGTTCCGATTCCACCAAAACGGCATTGCGGCTTCATGGTTCGCACAAAATCACGACACAAGTTTCTAACCAAAAAACACGACAGGCGCGTCTTCGTTACCATTCGCCTCAGCCAACGCCATTAGGCTTTACCCCAAATCGGTCATTAGACCGAAACAGATGGGTCGTTAGAATCTTACGGATTCTTTTCAACTCTTGTCAGCGTTTCTTTCGGCATCTTGCTTCCGGTTGCGTTTCGCCATAGCCCGCTATGGCTTCAACACACCCGTTGCAACCTGCTCGAAACAAACGCTAACAAGAATTGAAATCTAATGACCGATTAGGGGTTGCTGGGCGCATCTTCGGTTTCGCCCTGCGATGAAGCCGACGCCTCGCGCTTGGCATACTCGGTGGGCAGACAACCGAAGTCTTTCTTAAAACACGATGAGAAATACTTGGGGTCGTTGTAGCCCACGGCATAGGCTATGTCGGACACATGGGCATTGGGATTCTTGCGCAGCAACTCGATAGCCGATTTCATGCGGATGGAGCGTATGAAAGCCGAGGTACTCAAGCCCGTTATCATGCGCAGCTTCTTGTAAAGCGTCGACTTGCTCGTGTTCATCAGTTCAGCGAAGGTGGGCAAATCGAAATCGGCGTTGTCGAGATGCTGCTGCACCATTTCGATGCATTTATTGAGAAACTCCTGGTCGGAGCCAGCTATCTTCACATCCTTGATGCCTCCAAAGAGCTTGTCGCTGATTTCCTTGTCGGCCTTTTCCTTGTGTTGCAACAGGTTCTTGATGCGCACCTGCAGCACCGATGTGTTGAACGGCTTGGTGATGTAGGCGTCGGCGCCTGCCTGGTAAGCCTCGGCGCGCGCCTCGTCGTCGTGCTTGGCGGTAAGCATAATGATGGGGCAGTTGGGGGCGGCCGGCCTATTGCGCAGCTCCCGCGTCATCTCTATGCCGTCCATCACCGGCATCATGACATCTGTCAGGATGAGGTCCACCTTCTCGTTGTCGACCACCTCGATGGCCTCGCGCCCGTTGTAGGCGGTAAGCACTTGGTAGTTGGGTTCGAGCAAGCGCTTGAGCAGGAGCAACAATTCCTCATTGTCCTCCACAACAAGAATGGTAGGTGCCTGCTTGTTGGCCGGCCTCACGGGCTTGGTGTCGGCAGTGGTGCTCATGTTGGCCACCATCATCTGGTTGGAGTCTTCTATCTCTTCCTCCGCAAAAGCATCACGATTGATGGGAAGCGTCACCGTGAAGGTGCTGCCCTTTCCCAACTCGCTCTCCACCGCAACCGTACCATGGTGAAGCGTCACGAGGTCCTTCACCAGCGACAGGCCAATGCCCATGCCATAGGTGTTGAAGCGGCGGTGCTCGCCTTCGTAGAACCGTTGGAAGAGCGAAGGCAACTTGTCGGCTGCAATGCCCGCGCCATCGTCCTTCACACGGATGATGGCCCATTGGCCGTCGTCACAGGTGAGCGACACCTCGATGTGGCCATCCTCGCGGTTATACTTCGTGGCGTTCGAAATGAGGTTGTAGAGTATCTTGTCGAGCTTGTCGCAATCGAAGTAGCCCTCAATGTGTTCGGGTTGGCAGTTTACCGACAACTGTACGTTCTTTTTGTAGGTGATGGGCATGATGCTCTCCACCTCATTGCGCACAAAATCGCTCACAGAGCCCTGCGACACACGCAGGTGCTGGTTGCCCGTCTCGGTCTTACGGAACTCCAGAATTTGTTGCAACAAGCGCATCAGGCGGTTCACGTTGCTGTTGATGGTGCGGCAATCGTCCTTCGCCTCGGGGTAGGTTTGCACCAATTGGCTGATAGTGGCCGATATGATGGTGAGCGGCGTCATCAGGTCGTGGGTGATATTGGTGAAGAACTGCAGTTTCTTGTGGTTCAATTGTTCAATGTTATGGCGCTCCATGTGGGCCAACTGCAACTGGCGGTTCACTTCTTCCTTGTTCTTAAAATAGCGCACTACCATGTAGATGGCACACGCCGCAAGGAGCACATAGACCACCCACGCATACCAGCGCAGGTAGAACGGCGCCAACACCGTGATGTGTACGACCTGCTCGTCGGCGCTCCAGTTGCCCGAGGCGTCGGTATGGCGCAGGCGGAAGGTGTAGCTGCCTGGTGTCAGATTGCTGTAAACCACCTCGCTCTGAGTGGCGTCGGGGTACATCCACTCGTTGTCGTAGCCCTCCAATCGGTAAGAGAAACGTTGACAGGTCTCGCTGTTATAATTGAACGATGAATATCGAAGCGTCAGCTCGCGCTGCGTGGGCGCAAGGGTAAGTCGCTCGGTATAGGGCGGTAACAGGGGGCTCACGTCGTGGCGATCGTCCTCTTTCATAACACTAATGGGTGTGCCATCAACCAAGATGTCGGTAATCATGGGGCGGAACGGATTGGCCTCGCCGGCAGGAAGAAGGTCGGGGAACGAAACGAAACCGGTGTTGAAGCCAAACGTGATGCCATCGGTGTTGTTGGCCGACGACTGTCCGTATCCGAAGAATTGCGCCCCAATGACCATGCGGCGCTCGTATGTGCGCATGCCTCCCACCATCCCATCGGTGTCGAACGAGAGGCATATCAACTCGTTGCGCATAGCGATCCACAGGTTGCCATTGGCGCTCTCCTCGATGCTATACACCTCCTTGTCGGGTATTCCGAAGCGACTGCTGGCGCTCACAAACATGTCGCTCTTGGCGTCGTAAACGAGCAGACCCGCCTCTTTGGTACAGGCCCACACACGTCCACGGCGGTCGACGAGCAGTTTGAACACGTAGTTCAGTTCCAACTCGGTGTTGGCCAAGCGATCGTATTGGCGTAAGACCAGCGAACTTGGCTTGCGGAGGTCGCCCCGCAGCCTAAGCAATCCATCGTTGCGGGTGCCAAGCCAAATGGTGCCATCGGCAGCACACTTAATGGATCGGATATCCGAATTGGCAAGCAAGTCAAGGTTCTTCCCCTCCACATGCATGCCCTTACCATTCGAAAAGCGCACGCTCAAACCGCGATAGGTACCCAAGAGCCAGTTGGAATGTTTGTCCTGGGCAAAGCAATAGATGCTGTTGTCTTTTATGAACGGACAATTTTCCTTATTGAATTGCTGCACAATCTGCCCATTTTCAATGACATAAAGACCCATGTACCCTGTTCCCACAAGAGTGGCATTAGCCGCCAGGGGGGTGATGAAAGTAACAGGCGAAGGCAAGGACACCTGGGCGTAGCGATCCGATTTGTCGGCTGGATAAATCAGAATGCCATTGCGTCGCAGACCGACCCACACATTACCGTTGGGCATGGTTGCGAGAGCCGATACGACGTTGTTGAGCAAATAGTTTGGGGGCAACAAGCGCTGGCTGAAAAACAAGGGGTTGGATTGGGCCAAAACAATGCCGCGTTGCCCCGCAACAGCCCACATCTGCTTGTCGCGGTCGCAAAAGAAGCAGGAGGCTCCACGGCCAAAATAGTCGGGCTCGGGATTCAGGGAAGCCGATAATGACCGCAGGTTGCGATGGGGCTGATCGGCATTTTCCACAAGCGTAAGGCCACCGCTGGTTCCCACCCAAAGCATTCCGGTATTCGGGTCTCGATTGATGTCCCATATAATATTCGACTGCAACTGGCCATTGGTGTTCGCCAAGGTGTATTGGGTGAGTGCCAAGGGCTTGTTAGTGTCGTAAGGATTGGCAATCCTATAGAGGCCGCTGCCCCATGTGCCAACCCACAACGCTCCGTTGCTCTCATACACGGTTTGGGCCGATCGCTGAGGATTGAACGAAGGCATCGCATAAAAACTCTTGTCGGAAGGATTGTAGCGGTAAAGTCCTTGGTCCCATGTGCCTATCCAAACATAACCTTGATGGTCTTCCAACAATGACGTGATGGAGGCGTGTGGCACTATGGTGTTGCCCTTGTCGCTGCTGTAGAGCACAAACGTGTCGTCCTTGGGCTGGTAACGATAGAGGCCACCCTCGGTTCCAACCCACAACGTTTCGTCGCGCGTGAAGCGCATGCACTTCACGATGTTGCTATTGCTAAACTCCTTGAAATAATAGCATTGGGTGGTGCCTTCCTTTAGGTCCATGCGGCAAACGCCCTGGCGCGTGCCAATCCAGAGGTGGTTATGGCCATCGTCCTGCAGGCTGGTAATCTCGTTGCAAGGAAGGAGGTGCGGGAAGAGCAGCGTGTTGCGATAACACTGCACATGGAGACCATCGTAACGGTAAAGGCCATTGGATGTGCCAATCCACACAAACCCATTATGGTCTTGATAAAGCGCTGTTACATCATTGTCGGGGATGGTCTCCGACAAGTCGATGGGCACAAGGCGCATTTGGGCCAACGACTGGCCTTGAATCGTAAGGGCACACAACAACAGGCTGGCCATGAGTATGCACGTCCAACGCCCCAAGGGGTTGCGAGTTATTAGGGTTTTCATTCCGTTATGTTCCGTTTTGGAAGATTAGCCTGCATCGGCCAACAAACCGACGATATGGCCACGGCCATTCCGCATGGCCGAATCATGTATTGGGCGCCCATTCCGCAAGCGCCCATTCTCTATCTACATAGGTGCAAATATACACATTTTTCTACATGAAAAGGGATGAACGCCCCACTTTTTCGTCGAGAAAGATGCCAAAAGACCATTATCGTTGTTTAACGGTTCGTTTCTCACCCACATTCGACGAGTCCCCATCGGTCATTATTACGGAACGGGAAGAAAATAAGGATGTTATTGATTCTCGTCAACGTTTCTTGCATTGGGAAACAACATTCTACCAAAAACAAAGCCGCCTCGCCCATGATCTTGTCGATGGCATGGGTGAGGCGGCAGTAGGGTTAATGCGCTACCGAATGTTGACGAAGCGCTTATTTCACTTGGACAGACGCCTTGTGTGCGGTGCGTTCCTTTTGGATTATGGCTTGCATTTGGCTCACGGTCTCTGGGTTTTCGGCGGCCACATTGGTCGTTTCATACGGATTGCCGCTGAGGTTGAAGAGCTGTGGCTGCTTGTCGTTGCCCGTCTCGATCTTCGGACCCCAAGTAATCATCTTCGGACCATTGCTCGGCTCAATGTACTTCCATTGCTTGGTTCTGACCGACAGCACACGTGAGGTGCTCTGTTCCACCACATAGTCGCGGCCAACCTTGTCCTTGCCGAGCCACGATTGCAGTTGGTCGCGACTGTCGGCGGCCTCGCGCTGTGGAATGGGAACGTTCAACAGGCTGGCCATGGTGGCCATCAGGTCGATGTGGCTGATGAGCGCATCCGACTGCTGTCCGGCAGCAATGGTCTTCGGCCACCTGGCGATAAACGGAACCATAGTTCCTCCCTCGAAGCTGCTATACTTACCTGAGCGGAACGGTCCCGAGGGCTTATGGTTGCCCAGAAGTTCCTCGGCGCGGTCCTGATAGCCATCATCGAGCACCGGACCATTGTCGCTGGTGAGGATGACAAGCGTGTTCTCGTCGAGGCCAAGCTTCTTCAAGAGGCTCGTAACCTGACCCACCGTCCAGTCGAACTGCGCGATGGCGTCGCCACGAAGGCCCATGGTGCTCTTGCCGCGGAAGCGCTGATGTGGGAAGCGGGGCACGTGAACGTCGTTGGTGCAGAGATACATCATAAACGGTTCGTCGGCATGACGCTTGATGAAGTTCAAGGCATGGGCCGTAATCGAGTCGGCAATGTTCTCATCCTTCCACAGGGCCTTGCCACCGCCCTTCATGTATCCGATGCGGCCAATGCCGTTTACCACAGCCATGTTGTGGCCATGGCTCGGCTTGAGGTTATACATCAGCTCGGGGTTTGTCTGCCCTGTCGGCACACCTTCGAAGGGCTTACGATAGCTCACCTCGATGGGGGCTGATGGGTCGTGGTTAGCCACGATGCCATTCTCGATGAAGACACACGGCACACGATCCGACGTGGCGGCCATAAGATACGAGTAATCGAAACCCAGATCGCCCGGTCCGGCAGCAAGCGGAGCGTTCCAATCCTGCTCGCCGGTCTTGTCGCCCAAGCCGAGATGCCACTTTCCTATGGCAGCCGTAGCATAGCCGCGACTCTTGAAAAGGTCGGCCACGGTGAGCTGTTGGGGTTTGATAATCATTGCCGCATTGCCCGGAGCCACATCGGTGTCGGGACGACGCCAAGCATATTCGCCCGTGAGCAGCGAGTAGCGCGATGGTGTACTGATCGACGCCACGGCATGGCAGTCGGTGAAGCGCGTACCCTCCTTGGCCAACTTATCCACGTTAGGCGTGGACACGCCCTGAGCCCCGTAGCATCCAAGGTCGCCATAACCGAGGTCGTCGGCCACGATAAAGATGACGTTGGGCTTGTCGGTGCGTTGGTGATGCGACTTTTGCGCTGCCGTGGCGGTGAGTGCCAACGGCATGAGTAACGCCGAAGCCAAGAGGACGTTGCTCTCTTCTTGATGTTTCATAATGATTTGTTGGTGATAGAATAGGTTGTTTGCCGAGGATCGAGCGCCCCCGACATGTTCTTTTTGATGTTTGACGCGACAAGCCAAGGCGCGTTGTCTGAGAGAACGCACCCCGCTTAGGCCCCAATCAAGCCCCGTTGAGTGAGCGCACAAGACGCACAAAACCATTGGGCAAGACCTCCGAGACGGCAGAGCGTCGGGTGCCGAGCGATGGGCCGACAGGTTACTTCACGGAGATGAAGTCGCCCTCAATTTCCACTTCGCCGACGATGTATTCAGCTGGGATCACACACTGGCCGTTGTTGAATTGCTTATCGCCTATATACGCCTCTTGCCACATCTGTTGGCCGCCTACCTTCTGAGGGCCGGCAAGCTTATGACCAAACCTCACGCGCAAGCCCTTGCAGCCGAAGCCGGGGGCAGGCAGGACCTTCACTACAAGAGCCTTGTTCTTCTCAGCGAGGAAGTTGTTGAGCGTCTGCCCATCGGCAGCCACCACAGTACCATTGCGACTGGCAGCCGTTACGCTGGCTGTGGTTTGCTGGGCGTCGGCGGCACCCTTGGCGGCACCCTTGGCGCTATTAAGACTGATGCGAGGTTCGCTGCTGTCGTCCACAAGGATGTCGTCGACATAGGCAATCCAGTCGGCAGCCAGCGTGTGTGTCGACTCGGCGTCGGGCACCAGCACCAAACTGTGGATGTCTACGCCATTGGCACTCTTGATAGGGAACACCGCATCGGCCCACTGTCCATGAGGAACGTCGGTCGTGGAGTAGACCCAGAACTGCTCCACATCGGCGGTTTGGCCCACTCGGTCGTGGCGTTTGCCAAGTCCCACGAGCATCACCCTACCGCCCTGCGGGCGGTTAACGAGCACGTGAACTACCTTTCCTTGGGGCGTAAGAGCAAAGGGCTTGGCGAGATCGATGCGCACACCATAGATGTTAGATGCCAGATGCGAACGCCTGAAGGCCACGACCTTATCGCTGGTGTTGCCCCGACGATCGGGGTTCGTTGTGATGGCGGTGTGACCTTCGAGCCTTCCATCGCGGAAAGGCGAGTCCTCCCAACGGTCGTAAACGCCGATGGCGCGATAATCTTTCTGCTCAAAGCCGATATGCTGGGCCATGGCAGGCATGGCGCAAAGGAACGATATGAATAGGAATATGCTATTTTTCATGATGTGAAATGTGGTATGCGAAGGGGTGTAAACAGATGATTGACACATGTAATGGCACGAACACACGATTAGTAAACGGCCACCTTCTGCAGCAACGGGCACGCCTTGCTATCATCGATGACGATGCGCAGGGCCTTGACCGTCAAGCCTTGGTCGTAGCTCTTGGCCGTGCTGCCGTTGAGAGGCACTATGCGACGATAGCCGATGGTAGTGGTCTTGCAGCCGTTGGCCACACGTTTCCACTGCTGTCCATCGGTCGAAACCTCAATATGGAAGGCCCTAACGCGCTGTCCGCGACGTATATGCTCCATGAGATCCACGTAGCGCACCGTCTGCGGGCGGCTCCATGTAAGGGTGAGCGTAGCCGTTTTCACATCATCGTCGGTGGCCCAATAGGTGAGCGTCTTGCCGTCGGTGAGGTGCTTCACACCATAGTTGCGCTTGCGACCCGCCTGCCTTGTGTTGGTGGCTTGTATCTTGGCCTTGCGCGCCAAGTCGTTGCCCAAGCGACTCTTGAGCATCACTCCAAACTCCTTCAGCACCGTAACGTCGGCCTCGGGCAGGCGTCCGTCGGGTCCAGGAGGGCAGTTGAGGATGAGCGTTGAGTTGCGTCCCACCGTCTCAAGATACATACGGAACAATCGTTCGGCCGACATGGGCTTCTCTCCGTTATGCCAGAACCATCCGTGGTCGGTCAGTTTGGCGTCGCTTTCGCCCGCCTCCCAGGCCCATCCGTCCTCGGTGCCGTACATACCATTGTTCTCTGGGGCATAGCCCACTTCCTCAGCCGACCAGTTAGTCTCACCTGCCCAGCCCTCTTCGTTGCCAATCCATCGGGCCTCACCGCCCACACCCCACAGGATGATATCGGGGCAGACCTTATGAATGGAGTCGCGCAGGTTGGGAATGTCGTAATACGTGGAGCGGTCCACCTTCAGCGTGGTGTTGCGTCCGCCATAGTATCCGTCGCCGCCATTGGCGCCATCGAACCACATCTCAAACTGATCGTCGCCATACTGGGCCAGCTCAGCACACTGGCGCAGGAACACATCGTTGACATATCGGTCGGTTCCGTAGTGCAGGTTGTGGCGATCCCATGGCGACACATAGAAGCCATATTTCAATTTTAGCTGACGTGCCGCCTTGGCAAAGTCGCGTGGAATATTGGTCTGTCGGCCGTTTTCGTTGCCCGCCAACTCCACCGAGTGGGTAGTGGTAGCCGTGGGCCACAGGCAGAAACCGTCGTGATGCTTCACCACAGCAATACCACCCTTCATGCCAGCGGCCTTCACGGCCTCGAGCCATTGCTTGGGATTGGGTGGCAAGGTGGGAGCGAACGTGCGCTCATCCTCACTTCCCAGTCCCCACTCACGGTTGGTGTAGGTATTCATGCCATAGTGGAAGAAGGCATAAAACTCCGTCTCCTGCCAGCTCATCTGCCGGCGCGTAGGCACAGGAAAGACGTAAGCCGGCTCATTGTCGGGGTTAGCCAGTTGCTGCGGCGTCATGTCGAAGGGCGCCGACTGGGCATGGATGGCCATGGGGAAAAGTAGGCAGGCCACAAAGGCCAGAATGGGTTTGGTCATAGGTAGATAATATATGAAGATAATGATGTTGCAGAATTTAGGTAGTAGTGGAGACTATGTTTACTGGTCTTCGACCTGAAACTTATCGACGAAATACTCTACGGCAGTCAACAAATCATCCAAGTCGTTTTTCACGACATCCAAAACCATATCACCGTCAATGTCAAAATAGCCATGCGCAATATGGTTACGAATACCGATTACGTCTTGCCAAGGTATTTCGGGACGTTCACATAGTAGCTTCGATTGGGATATTTTATCAATCTGCCTAACGCTCTCACCGATAGCTTCTATTAGCATACAACTCGCCGCAAGCACCTTCATTCCCTCGGGTGAACAGTAATAGTCGTCAGAACTGAGTATGTCTTGATTCCATTCCTTTAGGTGAAGGATTGCTTGCCTGATTTGGTTGAAAAGCCCTCTTATTCTATTCAATGACATAGATACCATCTTTATTTATTTCCTCAAGTAAGAAAGGATTCATGTGTTTGTGGATTCTCACCACATCAACCGAGCACTGAAGCAGATCTTCCAAAAAGCGCTTCAAACGAACCATCATGTAAATTTTAGGTTCCATATCCACGCACACATCAATGTCGCTGCCGTCATTTTGCTCATTTCGCGATACGGAACCAAATATGCGCAACGACTTAACGCCGAACAATGTTTTCAGCTCTTCGGCATGTGAAGCAATCAGTGATATGTATTCCTTGGTGGTCTTCATAAAGGTATTCTTTGCAAAACTGGTTTAAAGAGGTAATTGGGGCAATGCGTTATTGTCATTTATTTAGGTCTATTCGTATGCAAAGGTACGACAAAGGATGGACATTTCGGTTGTGATAACCGAAAAAAACATGGTCGTAGAACAATTATCCTATCCAAAGGCAGAACGTAGGGTTATAGACCATATATCCCCACGGAACAGGAGAAAAGCACCAGGACGGAACAAGAGCAGGCGCAAGGGCAGAACGACAGGATGAGAATGGAAGGAGAATATCAGGCAAAGGACTGTCGATATATGGGCGACGACAAGGCAAGAAACGTTCGATGGGCGGGCAAGAAGGTTGGAACCACACGCAACGCCGAGGCTTTTCGCACCCCGACGAGCCAGCCAAGTTCAGCAACACAAGAAGCCATGCCCAGCAACACAAGAAGCCATGCCCAGCAACACAAGAAGCCTCGCCCACGCGACGAATCACGATTGGGACGAGGCTTCTTATGACAGGGGTATTGGAAAGCGACAGGTTAGTTGCCGTTAATCAACTTTTCCACTTCGTCGATAATGTGGCCCACCCCCTTCGAGGTGGCGCTGTCGGTGCTCTCATTCACCTTCTGCTTCACGGTTTTGGTAACCTGCTTCACCACGGCGCGACCAATGGCGCGACCAGCCTCATCAACAATCGTGGTGTCTTTCTCGCTACGCTGCACCTGAACATCCTGGTCGGGATCGGTCTGGTCGTCGGCCGACGCATCCTCATCGCCCAGCGAGAAACTTCCGGCACCTTTCAGCACCGCTTTCTTAATGGCGCTGGCCACCTTGTCCTCATCGGCCGTAAACACGTTGCCGAGGAATCCCACCGACACACCTATGTCCTTCGGTCCAACCTGAAGCGTGGTGGTAGAGAACAGGAAATAGTTGTGATACTCGATCGTTTGGTCAATCACCATCTCGGCGACGCTATTGCCAACAACTTTACCAAAGAGGTTGATACCCTGCGAAAGGGGGTCGCTGTCGCCATTGTCCATGGCTTGTTCGAGGCCGTTGGTAATGTTTTTCATGATGGCACGCTTGTGCGCCCGCTCCGACGGGTTCGACACGGCCAGCACCACAACGGTAATCAGCAGCACGACCAATGCCCAAAGCTGGTTGCGGCGACGCGAAGCGGGCTGCTGCGCCCCATTGCCAGGCGCCGCGGTGGGTTGCGCCTGAGAGCCACCCACCGAAGAGATGGGAGGGGATGGCGGCACTGACGCTCCAGCCGTCTGGTTCTCGAAAAGAGGGCGCAACTCCTCCACCTGCCAAGCGGGAGCCCACTCAGCCATTCCATCGGTCCAGACCAGCGTGTCTGACCCAATGCCTTTCAGTTTCAGCTCAGCCACCGAGAACGGTCCTTGCTGAGCATCGTTTTCAATGATAAAATAGTTCATGACAGAATCAGTTATTCCACGGTGACACTCTTGGCGAGGTTTCGTGGCATGTCTACATTAAGTCCTTTCTCCACGGCGATGTGGTAAGCCAACATCTGCAAGGGGATGACGGAGAGCAGCGGGGCCAGTGGGGCCAGCGTGTCGGGCACCTCAATGACGGCGTCGGCAATCTTGCTCACCTCATCGTCGTTGGCCGACACCACAGCGATGATGCGTCCGCCACGCGCCTTCACCTCCTGCATGTTCGATATGATCTTCTCGTATCCCTTGTGGTGCGTGGCCACAAAGAGGCACGGCATCATGTTGTCGACCAAAGCGATAGGGCCGTGCTTCATCTCGGCTGCGGGGTATCCCTCAGCGTGGATGTATGATATTTCCTTCAGTTTGAGCGCTCCCTCCAGGGCCACCGGATAGTTCCAACCTCGTCCGAGGTAGAGGAAATTGGTGGCGTAGGTGTAGGTACGCGCCAGGAGTCGAATGTCCTCATTGTGCTTCAGCACCTCCTCGATCTTGGCGGGGATGGCGTTAAGCTCATGAATCATATCCACATACTCCTTCTCATCGATGGTGCCCTTGGTGTGTCCGAGTGCCAAAGCCAGGAGGATGAGGCATGTGAGCTGACCCGTGAAGGCTTTGGTGGAAGCCACGCCAATCTCCGGTCCCACATGGATATAGATGCCCGTGTCGGTCTCGCGTGCGATGCTCGAACCCACGGCGTTGACGATGCCGAAGATGCAAGCGCCCTTCTCCTTGGCCAGCTTGATGGCTGCCAGCGTGTCGGCGGTCTCACCACTCTGCGAGATGGCTATCACCACATCAGTGGGATAGATCACCGGGTCGCGATAGCGGAACTCCGACGCGTAGTCGACCTCCACCGGAATCTTGCAGTAGTGCTCAATGAGCTGCTTGCCTATGAGGCCAGCGTGCCACGACGTTCCACACGCCACGATGATGAATCGCGAAGCTGAGAGCAGACGGTCGCGGTTGTTGCGCACGGCGCTCAGCACCACATCGTTGTGCACATTGGGGTCGGCATAGCCCGTAGAGGGGTCATAGGCTTCGTTGCCACCCATGTCGTCCTCGGCGAAGAGTCGGCCACGCATGCAGTCGCGCAGGCAATTGGGCTGGTCGAAAATCTCCTTCAGCATGTAATGGGGGAATCCTCCCTTGTCGAGCATGTCGAGATCCATGTCGATGGTCTTCACCGACACGTCCACGTGCTGGTTTCTGAGGTCGGTGATGTCGAGCGGCTCACCGGGATGGCAAACGGCGATCTGCTCATCATCCACATACACCACATTCTTCGTGTACTCAGCGATGGGAGTGGCGTCGGAGGCGATGAAAAACTCGCTATCGTTCTCGCCAATGCCAATCACCATAGGCGAGCCCTTGCGCGCGGCCACCAAGGTGTGGGGATCGCGCTGGTCGAGCACAGCGATGGCGTAAGCGCCGATACACTTGCGCAGGGCATGGCGCACGGCCTCAGCGAGGTTGCAATGGTGGGTTTGCTGCGCATATTCGATGAGGTTGACGAGCACCTCGGTGTCGGTGTCGCTATTGAAATGGAACCCGCGCTGCTTCAACTGGTCGCGAAGCAAGGCGAAGTTCTCGATGATGCCATTGTGAACAATGACAAGATTGCCTGAGTTGGAAACATGGGGATGGGCGTTGCGCACCGACGGCTCACCATGGGTGGCCCAACGGGTGTGGGCTATGCCTACCGTACCTGTGCAGTCTTTGCCCTCGGCGGCATGCTCCAGGTCGCTCACCTTACCCTTTGCCTTATACACATGCAACTCGTCGGCGCCATTGATGAGCGCCACTCCCGACGAGTCGTAACCACGATATTCCAAACGATGAAGTCCTTTCACCAAAATGTCGAAGGCATCACGATGCCCTATGTAACCTACTATTCCACACATAATCTACTAAAATTATGGTGGCAAAATTACAAAAAGTAATTGAGTAAGCCCAACATTTTGCTATGTTTTTTGCTACATTTCTAACATAACGTAACCGCAACCCCCTCCAAAGGGGTAACATAGGGCACCTCGGGGATTCATTGGGAGAGCGGGGGTTATATATATAATAAGGTGTAGCGGCAACCTGCCTTAGGCCACCTTAAACTGCCGTTGGCTCTCGTCGTAATAATAGCCGTTGTCGCGCAGATAAGCCTTCAGCTCCTCGGGGTCGCGCCCGTAAGCGTAGCAAAGGGCCTCCAGGGTGTCGTACATCTCGTCGCGGAGATAAAGATTGATACTCGAAACCAAAATGGCGGGGTCGTGAGGAAGATAATCCATAGCTTAAATATTTTAGGGATGCGTTGTGAATCGAAAGAATGAGGAATCGGAGCGCTGATGAATGGGATGTTGAAAAGTACGGAAAAACAGAACCGTAGAAAACGAAAAAAGATTGAAATCGGCCTACTTGCCGAGATCAATCTTGCCGCACAGGATGCCCATGGTGCACACGAGGGCCATGACAATGGCGGCGAATCCTACATAAATCATCATATTGAAACCTTTCTTTATAATAAAACATCTGTTCGGTTTGAGAAACACCTACCAAGGTTACATTTTGCCATCATTGGCAAACCTCCATAACCGATGGTTGCTTTCAAGCGAACCTTGCAAAGGTACTGACTATTCCCGACCCACGCAACCATTCCACAAGCAAATGTTCCCATGGATCGTTCTTCTTGACATGGGTCAACGGAACGCAACAAAAAAGAAAAATTCTCCACCAAATAGCCAAATTGATTTACATCAAGTGTAAAATTGACGTATATCAAATAATTAAGTGCGAACCCATTTTTTTCGTTCCAGATGACGGATATATCGCACCACCTGATTAACTTTGCGGACGTATTAAAGGATAAAAAGATTGTAGTATGAATGACAAATTGACAACGATGAACGAATTGAGCAGTCGCCAGATTGATCTCAAGGTTTCTATGATGCTGAGCAGCCGTCGCGCCGCCTTGGCAGAGAAGAAGGCCAAGAAGGCCTAACCATCGCTGGTGCTCGCGGGCCTTCATGAAAGGCCAAGGGCAAAACACTTTAGGCTGATTACTGGGCAGATATGCCGGTAATCAGTTTTTTTGTGCCCATACGTCACCTTTGGCGTGAACATCCAAGCCTTTACCCAACGCCCTCCGCCCACCACCTCGCTCGCTTATCGCCCCCACCCCATCACGACAAAGCCATAGGCCCATGAGCGCCTCATCCCTATGGCAACCTGTTTTGTATCGTTTTTTGGTTAAAAAGTTGTGTGGAAATTTTGCGCGAGATAGAGAACCCAAATGGCGTTTTTGCGTTTTTGCGAGATGAAATCTAAGAGCAGGGCTCACCGTTAGGCATGTTTCTTCTTGAGGTTTGGCATGTTTCGCACCTCGATCTGGCATGTTTCGAGATGCGAAAGACCATGTTTCGCACCTCGGTTAGGCATGTTTCATGGCAAAAAATGTGGAATCGAGAGAGAAAAAACGCCACATGCAATCATAAGTGCCTTACTATTAGCTATTTGCATGAAACACACAAGAATCGCGTATTTGCAACCAAGAGCTTCCTTGTTGGCGGATAAGTGTTAAAAAAGGGGGATACATGCCAACCTTTTTCAGGGGCCACAAGGTTGCCCGTAGCAGTTCTCACGTTCAGAAACGCTACCCACCCCACCCATCGCCCAAGCGGCAAAAAGGGCAAGCCTCCTCTGTAGCTTGCCCTTCACCATGCTGGCTTGCAACCAGCTATCATCCTAAATCCTCATAAACATGTTCATGAATCTTTCAACCCATTGTCCTGGGGTTTACATCAATCCTCCATAAACTTCTTGGCGGAGCGCAACTGGTGGCGCATCACGCTGAGCAGCTGCTGGGTCTCCTGCAAGAGGTTCAGGTAAACCATGTCGACCTGCATCATCTTGCTGGTGCCGCTCTTCTGCATGCGGTTGATGTGGGTCTTACGAATGACCGAGAGGTCGTCCTTGCACACATCGGCCTCAGCCAGCACACCGCGATACTGCTCGTAGCGGTTGGTCTCGATGGCCTCGCAGGTCATCTTCATCAGGTCGTTCACACGGCGGCGCACCGGCTCATACTCGTTGATGTAGGCGGCGGGCACCGGGGTGAAGTTGTTGTCCACATGCTCCTTCACAGGCAGCATCATGCGGCGCAAGGTGTAGATATACTGTTGGTCGGAGTTGATGCCCACATGGAACCACGTGTTGCGCTCAATGGCTATCTCCATGGGCGAACGTTTCAGGCCCAACAACTCCTGGCGACGATACTTCTTCAGCACGTCGAGCTCGCGACGCAGGGTCTTGTCGCTACCACGCAGCATCTTCACGTTCTGGGTGTTGAAGCCGTCGAGCACGGCGTTATACTGCTCCAAGGCCAATCGGCACACCTTCGACTGCGTGTTGCGCACATGGTTGCGAAGCATCTCCCACACCAGCTCGGGGTCGCGGGTGCGCATCATCAGGCGGAAGCTGTCGTCGTCTTTCTTGGTGGTCTCCTGCTTGCGCTTGTACTGGCGATTGCTGCGGATGAGCAAGAAGACCACCAGGGCGATGAAGGCCACCTGGACGGCTATGCCGCCAAACCACATGCAGAGACAAACCAGAGCACAGGCAAGGAAGGCCACACCGGCCGTGATAAACCAGCCTCCTATCACACTCAGCACTCCCGTGATGCGGAACACGGCGCTCTCGCGGCTCCAAGCGCGGTCGGCGAGACTGGTACCCATGGCCACCATGAAGGTGACATAGGTCGTTGAGAGCGGCAACTGGTGGTTGGTGCCGAAGGTGATGAGCATGGAGGCGATGACGAGGTTGACGGCAGCGCGAACCACATCGAAGGCGGCCTTGTCGTCTTTCAGCTCCACATCGTTGGCATTGAAGCGGCGGTTGATCCACTTGCGGAAGCCTACGGGGAAAATGGCCACCACCATCTCAATCATGCTTTGGAAGAAACGCACGATGGCGCGGGCGGCACGGCTTGAACCGAACATCTCATCGCCCTCGTCCTGGCGGGCCAGGTCGACCGACGTCTTGATGACGTTCTGGGCCTTCTTAGAGGTTGCCATGGCCACAATCATGATGACACCGGCGGCCAAGAGGTAGAAAGGCGGGGTCTTTGCGCTCTCCATGAGCGACGACATCATGAAGCCATCGATGCCGACACCGTGGCCGTTGGCAACATAATCCTGGTAAGAATCGAGGCCAGCCAAGGGCACACCGATGAAGTTGACCAGGTCGTTGCCGGCGAAAGCCATGGCCAGGGCGAACGTGCCCATGAGCACCGTGAAGCGGAAGATGTTGACCTTCATCAGATGGAGCACCTCCATCACGATGGTGGAAACGATGAACGTCAGCACCAAGAGCATATTTGTGTTTGTGTCGATATAGTCGCGAATGCTGTCGCTCAGGTAGGGACTCTTGCCCACGCCCTTCATAAAGATGAAATAGCTCAGGGCTGTGAAGGCGATGCCGCCAAAGATGGCGATGCTCCAACGCGAGTGTTTGCCGTAATTGAACGTAAACACCACACGACTGATCCACATCACCACCATACCCACGACAAACGATATGGCCACCGAAACGAAGATGGCGATAATCACCTGCAGGGCCTTGTTGGAGTTGAGCAGCATGCCATAGTCGAGGTCGGGGTCGGCCATCACCTTGAGCATGGCCAGCATGGCCGTACCACCCAAGAGCTCAAACACAAGCGAAACGGTGGTCGACGTGGGCATGCCGAGCGTGTTGAACACGTCGAGCACAATCACATCGGTCACCATAACGGCAAGGTAAATGGTCATCACCTCGTGGAACGAGTAGCGGTCGGGCATCATGATGCCGTGTCGCGCCACATCCATCATGCCCGAGGAGAGCACCGCTCCAAGCACCACACCCACGGAGGCAATGATTAACACTGTGCGAAAGGCGGCCACACGGGCACCCACCGCCGACTGCAAGAAGTTGACGGCATCGTTGCTCACGCCAACAAACAGGTCGAAGACGGCCAGGCAGAGCAGGAAAATAACGATGCAAAGATAAATGGTTTCCATTGAATCCTTTGTTTGATTGGTTCTTTCTGGCTGCAAAATTAAGTAGCGTGTGTTACACCGTTTTTACAGCCATGTTACAATAAGGTTACAATTCATCCCCAACCGTTAACCACAACGATTGGGGATGACATGAGTGTTAGAAATGGGTCATAAACTCCACCACGATCTTATCGCGCTCGCTCACCTTCGGCAGGGCGTCGTGGCGGTAGAGGTATTTCTCATAGTTGACGCGTATCTCCGAGATAAACGGCTTGTCGAAGCTCAGCGTAGCACCGGCCGTGATGCGGCTTCGCTTGTAGTCGTTGATGATGAGCTTGCCGTCGGTGTTGGCCTTGCCGTCAAGGTAGCGCTTGCCATCGCTGTGGTCGCTCATATAATCGTAGCGCACCAGGGGCGACACCTTGGTAAACAAGCACTTGCGCAGGGGGATGTCGTAGCTCACGAAGCCGTCGAAGGCGTGCACCGGGTGGAAGGCGCCATCGGCATAATGCTTATAGAGATACTCGGCCTCGGCGATGAAGCCACGGCGGTGATAGGTCAGGCCTGCGTCGTACATCATGACGGTGGCGGCGTCGGGTTTCACCTTTTGGGCGCTAAGCACCACATCGAGTCCGAAAGGCAACAGAAACTGGGCCTTGGCCGAGAAGTTCACCTGGTTGGTCCAAAAGTCCTTCTGGTTGGTAAGGCCCGACCCGTTGAACATACCGGCTTGAACGACGATGGGGAATCCCACGCCAAAGGTGTAGCCCAGGCTCGCACCCACATCGCGCACGTTGCCAACCTGTTTGGCGATGAAAGAGCGGTTGGCAAAGTACTGCTGATGGGGCGAGCGATGGGCGTCGATGGTAAAGGGCACGCGCATCTGACCAATGGTAAAGTCGAGCGTGCGCCACGGTTTAATCTTGGTGTAAGCGTCGAGCATCTTGATGCTGCCCTCGTCACATAAGTCGATCTCGGCCTTGTACGACACCATGGGGTTGATATCGCCCGCCACATTGACGCGCGCCGTGCGCACCTCGAAGCGGCCTTCCTTCTCTTGGGTTTGGTACTCGTACTTGCCTCGCAGCGTTCCGCCTACGCGAACGTTCTGCGCTTCCATAGGTGCCGCAGCGACAAGGCTCAGCAACAAGAATGCAATCTTTTTCATTTCTGTCCTATTATCATTTCATTGATCATTCCGTCGGCCAGTCCCATATTGGGCACAATGATGCGCTTGGCCTTCGCGCAGTCGGCTATGAGCGTGAAGATTTGGGCCGCCGGCACAATAACATCGGCGCGGTCGGGCTTTAGGCTGTAGGTCTCCATGCGCTCCTCCACGGTCAGCGGACTCAGGGCGGCCAACTGCTCGCGCAGCGTTACGACCGGCAGATAGTCCATCTTGCGTTTCTTCGACGCCAACCGGTAGAGCTTATTGATGTTGCCTCCCGAGCCGATGATGTCGACCGAGGCGTGGCCATGGGCCAAGCGGGCAACCTCGGCCTTCATGGCCTCGATCTCCTCGGGCTTCACCTTGCCCTTGAGCATACGTATGGTTCCCACGTTGAACGAGTGGCTATACACGCGTTCGCCATCCTGAATAAACGTTATCTCGGTGGAGCCACCGCCCACATCAACATAGAGGAAGCACGACGCCTGCTTGTCGGGAAGGTTGGCCAATGTCCAACTGAGGTGGTTGTCGTAGATGATGCGGCTCTCCTCGTCGCCCGTGATGATGTCGAGTTGTATGTGGGCCTTGTCGGCTATGCGGCGCAACACGTCGGCGCCGTTGCGGGCCTCGCGCATGGCTGAGGTGGCGCAAGCGCGGTATTGCGACACGTGGTACACCTTCATGAGTTGGCGGTAGGCTTTCATCATGGCCACAAACTCCTTGGTGCGCTCCTCTGATATCTCGCCATTGCCAAACACATCCATACCCAAACGGAGCGGCACACGCAGGAACATGAGCTTCGACACGTGGCGTTGGCCGTCGGGCTCGGTCTCTACGCGCTTGATGAGCAGGCGCGCGGCGTTCGATCCCACATCGATGGCGGCGAGGTTGCAAGCGTTCTGCGGCTGATCGCTTTCTGCCTGGGGGTTGGGTGTAGGGCCCTGATTATCTGTTTTCTTCTTCATAAACCTTTTGCAATTGTTCCTGACTTCGGAAGGGCTCGCCCGTCTGCATGGCATCGGTTCCCTGCCCATCAACGAGGCGTCCGTTGGTGGTGTCGCGCAGGCCAAAGTCGACGGTGCGCATCAGGTCGCGACGCATGTCGGGATCGTAGACTAAGGTGTAAACCTCCACGCGGTTGAGCAGGTTGCGCGGCATCCAGTCGGCGGAGCCAATGAAAAACTTGTTGTTGCCTCCGTTGCAGAAGATGATGATGCGCGAATGCTCCAAATAGCGGTCGATGATGCCCACGCAGCGTATGTTCTCGCTCAGGCCGGGCACACCGGGAACCACCGAGCAGTTGCCACGGATCACGATGTCGACCTTCACACCGGCACACGATGCCTCATAGAGCTTGGCCACCATGTCCTTGTCGGTGATGTGGTTGATCTTCATCTTCACCCACGCCTCCTTGCCGGCCAGGGCGTTGGCAATCTCGCCATCGAGCAGGCGCAGCATGCGGCGCTTCATGCTATTGGGCGACACCATCAGCTCGCGGAACTGAGGATGGATATAGGGATGCTCTATGAAGTCGAACACGTCGGCCACCTCGCGCACAATGCCGCGGCGGGCGGTCATCATGAGGTAATCGGTGTAGACCTTGGCATTGCCCTCGTGGAAGTTGCCGGTGCCAACGCAAGCGATGTCGCCTTTCTTCGACTCGATGAGCAGCAGCTTGGAGTGGACCTTCAGTCCCTCTACGCCGAAGATGACGTTGACTCCTTCCTCCTGCATGCGACGGCTCCACTTGATGTTGCTCTCCTCGTCGAAACGGGCCAGCAACTCCACCACGGCGGTTACCTTCTTGCCGTTGCGGGCGGCCGAGATGAGGGCCTTCACCACCTTCGAATCCTTGGCCAAGCGATAGAGCGTGGTCTTGATGCTCTTCACCTCGGGCTTCAGCGCGGCCTCTTGCAGCACGCGGATATAGCCGTCGAACGAGTGGTAGGGCACATGGAGGAAGCGGTCTTTCTCGCGGATCTTGTCGAGAAGGCTATCGGGTTGGAACATCTCGTGTTTCATGACGTGCTCCCAATGGGGGTACTTCAGTTCCTTGTGGCCACAGTCGGGAAACGACATGAGGTCCTTATGGTTCTGATAACGGCCACCGCCCAGACGGGTGTCGAGCTCGTCAATGTCGAGCCTGTCGAGTATGCGGCGTTGCGCATCCTTGGGCATGGTGCGGTCGTAGAGCACGCGAACGGCATCGCCATGGCGGCGACTGTCAACGCCTTGCTTGATCTTTTCGAGTGTGCCATACTCAAAATCGTTGTCGATGGCCATCTCGGCGTCCTTGGTAAACTTAAACGACCAAGCGCGGTAGGTGGCGGGCTTCAGGCCCAAGAAGATGAGGGGCAGGCTCTGGCGAACCACATCATCGAGATACATAATGATGGCGTCGCCCTCGTTGGCCGAAGGAATGCGCACCCAACGGCCCACACGCTTGTCGGGAATCTTCACAATGGCATAGCGGGTCTTGCCGTCGTCGCCGGCTTCCTTGCGCTCCACCAACAGGTAGATGCGGTTGTCCTCAAGGCGTCCGAGGTTGTCGATCTCGTTGAGCCAGATGGGGTTGACCAGGCCGTTCAACTTGTCGTAGAAGAACTGGCGGAGGTAAACCTTCTGGTCGTCGGTGAGCTGCGTCTCGTCAACAAGGCGTATGCCGTTGTCGGCCAAACGGGCAAACACCTCGTCGACGGTGTGGGTGTAGTCCTGGCTATACTGCTCATTGAGCTTGTTGATGACCTTGAGGCTATGCTTCAAGTCGCGATGGGTGTTCTTGTCGAGCGAGGGCTCATCGAGCAAACGGCTGATGGAGGCCACGCGCACACGGAAAAACTCATCGAGGTTATTGCTGTAAATACCCAGGAACGACAGGCGCTCGAGCAAGGGCACTTGCTCCTTGGCGGCTTCCTGGAGGATACGACGGTTGAAATACATCCAACTCACATCGCGCTCTACATAGTCGGCGCGGCGGCGCTCGGCCTTGCTCTTCTTCTCTGAAGAGTGCTTACTTTTTGTCTTGGCCATCGTCCTTCACGCTTTTCTTGGTGTCTTTCTTTCCTTCTTTCTTGCTCTTCGAGGGTGTCTTCTCGGCGGTCTTGGCGGGTGTCACAGTCTCTGTCTTGGGCTTGTTCTCCACAAACAGATACTCATCGTCGATCGAATCGTAGTGGAGCGCCTTCATAAAGGCATCTGTGGTGCCCTGGGGAATGACCACGCGCATGAGGTTATCGCTATCCTCGAAGATGTGGCGAGAGAGATGCTTGGGCTTGGCGGCGAAGGTCACCGTGCGCAAACCGTCGCACTCGGCAAACGAGTAGCCGTTGACTTCCGTCACCGAGGCGGGAATGTAAACGTTGTCCAACTGGTCGCAATCGTAGAAAGCGTCGCGACTGATCTTCTGCAAGCCGGCAGGAAGAACCACGCTCTTAAGGTTCTTCTTGCGACGGAAAGCCATCTCGCCAATGACCTCAACGCCTTCGGGAACCACAAAACTCTCGTTCTGCGAGAGGCAATACACCAGGCAATGCTTGTCGTCGGTGTAGATGGCCTCACCATCCAACTCGAAGCTGTCGCTCTCAATCTTTTGCAACGCAAGCAGCAATACCATGCGGTCAAACTTGCTGGCTTTCTTCTTGCCATCCTTTTCAAGGACCTTCAAAATGCTTTTCTTAGTCTCTTTCATCTCCATATGTTTAAATACGGCGGCAAAGTTAAGGCGATCATGTTACAGGGTTTTTGCATGCATGTTACAATGGTGTGAAAATCATCATTCACACGTGTTGCAACCCAACAGAAGCTGCAATGGATAGGACAGTATCGTGTGGAAAGCAAAAAAATGGGACATGGCAACGCCTTGTGGACGAAAAAGCGTAATTTTGCAAGAACAAACCAAACGTATAGTTTATACCTACTATAATAATATGAAAGAGTTATTGATTGTGAGTCTGGGCAGTTTCTTCGGTGGTGGCATGCGCTACGGTGTGTCGAAACTAATCGCCACGCACGCTAACCTCAACTTTCCATTGGGCACATTCACCGTCAACGTGCTGGGCTGTCTGCTGCTGGGGTTCCTGTCGGGACTGAATGTGGGCAGCGGATGGCTGTCACCCTCGGCCAAGCTATTGCTCACCACGGGCTTCTGTGGCGGATTCACCACTTTCTCCACCTTCATGAACGAGAGCGCTTCGCTTGCCAAAGGGGACGACTCGCTCACAGCGCTGCTCTATGTGGCGGGCAGCGTTGCCATGGGGCTTGTGGCCGTGGTGGCCGGCCATTTGCTGGCCAAGAGTTGTTAAAACCAAATCGGCCATTAGACCGAAACAGGTGGAGCGTTAGAAATACATGAATTCTTTTCAACGCTTGTCAGCGTTTCTTTCGGTATGTTGCTTCCATTCGCTATTCACAATAGCCTGCTATGGCTTCAACGTGAATGGCGCAAGCTGCTCGAAACAAACACTAACATGAATCACAATCTAATGGCCTATTGGGGGTAAACGGACAGGCTACATGGGCTCGTTCGCACAAGCGCGTTGAGCCCTCATGTCCTTGGTGCGACTTCGCATTTACGCAAACGCCTCACGCCATACGGCTTGCGCTGCAATCATTGCGGGCGCCGTATGGCGTGAGGCGTTATGAGGGGCGGGGTGCGCAGCCTACTCTTGCACGAAGAACTTGCCGTCGGCGGCTTGTCCTGCGGCCGAGACCTTGACACGGGTGTCCTTGCTGTTGTTGTAAACCGTGGCGGTAAACTCACCATTCTCGTCGAGCACGGCATTGGGGTTCCAATAGAGTGTGCGACGGTAATCGGTAGGTTCGGCGGGTTTCTGCGTACTATAGTCGGGACTGTAATGCTCCTCGGGATAGGTAAAGCCTTCCAACATGATGCGGCGATCACGATAGGTGAAGCGCTTGCCATCGTCGGCAACGGGCACATAAACGACCACTACATCCTCCAGATTGAGCTGTTCCGTATGACGATCGGTGTAGTTGCGTGGCTCAAAGTCGGTATAGAACCTGATGCTGTCTACACGGTTGAGGTGCAGGTCCTTGAACAGGGACGCATCGGAACGGTTCTTGATGATATCCTGCATGGGGATGAAATTGGTGTAGAACGTGTAACGATCGAGCTTTCCTACCACATTGTAAGAGCGGTAACGGTTCATATTGCCGTAGACGGTTTGGCAGGCCGTGGGTGGAAAAGCGCCCATGTTGATCACACCCCACGACAGTCCGCGGTCGGTGGCCTCATTGTAAATGTCGTAGGCGTCGGCCACATAGGCGGGCTTAGAGTAGTCGAGGGCGCGACGGGTGCGACGCTTGGCCTTCACGCTAATGTTGCGAAGCGTGCGGGCGCCATCCGACGAGCTATTGTCGATGCTGTCCTCACCGATAACCAATGAGGTGCCAATATCGGGCAGGTGGGTCTGATAATAGTTGTAGGGATGGGCGAAAACGGGATAAAACAGATGGCGGGTGACATAATAATCGGGGTACCTCTCCTCATCGAAACGATACTTATCCTGACCGGCCGTGAGGCAACGCTTCAGCGAATCCTTACGGTCGTAAGCGGTGAGGAACAGCACGGCCTTGTCGTAGAATGGAGGTATCTGGAAGAGGAACTGGCCTCCGTCGTGGGTCTCTTGCACACTACCGGCGCTCATTCCATCCTTTTCCACTTCGGCCTCAATGAGCACCTCGTGCTTGATGGAACGCTGATTGACGCCCAAGTAGCTACCCTCGGAAGTGCCTGCTTGCGTGGCATTGGCGTCGGAAGATGCGTCGTCGGTCGACGAACTGCCGTCGGGTTGTGAGTTCTCGGTGTCTTCAAGACTTCCCTCAGCCACATTGTTGCCTGCGTTCCAACCACTCATGGTGATGCCTCCTTGGCTCACGGCATTGGCGGCCTTCTCGGCCATCAGGCTCGCAACGCTCGTTCCGGAACTAAGTCCCTGCACATCATCGACAAACAGCATGGGCAAATCGAGCTGCTTGCGAACGATGCCTTCCACGGTAAGGGTCTTCTCTGGCGTATAGCGCAGGCGGTGAAACACCATCTGGCCCAGTCCCACCTGTTTCTTATCGGTGGCGAGCGGCGTATATTTGCGCCATCCCTGCACCAACATCAGCACGTCGAGGGCCTGCCGACGCTCAGCGGCGTCGCCTGCAAAATAGTAGGCGGGCGATGCAATGAAGCCCTTCAGGTCGCTGCTAAGCAACAGGTCGGTGAGCATGTTACCATCGTCGTACGACGAGTCGTCGGTGCGGGTGTCGCGCAAAGACACGGAAACGGGCATACCCGATGTGCCATCGGTGGCGGCAATATGGAGCTGGATGGGCTCGTAAGGCTTATAGTCGAGCTTATCGGTGCTTACCTGCAGCGGCGTGCCCATGTCGTGATGGTTCACGAAGAAGAGACGGTCGGCAAGCACGTTGGCTTCCGCATCGAATATCATCAACTCGTTGACGCCAGTGGGCAACTGGCTTACATCGGGCGTAACAGTAGTGGAGCCCTGCAGGCGTTGGAACTGAATCAACTTGCCACGGCACAACACGGCGTAGGCGGCTGGTGCGCAACCACGGCTGCGTAAGGCGAACGTAGGACTCTGGGTATGACCGTCGAAGTCGGGATTTTGCAGTTCAAGCACGGCGCCGGCTTCTTCAGCCTTGGGTAATCGGAAGTTGTATTTGTCGCCTTTCCATTGGAACGTCACCCGCCCATGTGTGCTATCTGAAGGCGTATAGTAGAACGTGCCACGCCCCATGTGGGTGGGCTTAAACTTGGTTTTGCCGTCGAGCGTGCCGCCAATGGTAAGTGCCTGACCGTCTTGGTCGGTCACCTCAAACGCCACTCGGCTCTTAAGGCCCTCGACAAGCGTGCCTCCCTCGGGGAAGAACTTGCAGAGGAGCTTGTCTTTCTTTACAAACGGAGCCTCACGCTTGGGGCGGGAGTACATGTATTTGCCATCATAGTCGCCTGCCTCACGGGGACGGCTATACACGGGAACCACACGACTGTACAGGTCTTCCCAATCGCGGTAAAAGTCGGCGGCCATCTGATAATTGTAGAACAGGGCGCGATCGTCGCGGGTATAGGGACGTAACTTGACGTTGAAATTGAGCATCCAACGGGTGTAAGCGCGTATCTCGTAGTAACCGCTGTACAGGCTGTCTTTGAGGGCAAACTGTCCACAGGTGTAGTTTTTGTCGCTTACCACCACGCGTTGGCGGTCGACCACCACGCCATCGGGGGCCAACAGTTCCACATAGAGCATCTTGCTCATGTCGGTAGGGTGCAGGTTGTCGGCGCGAACCACGTAGGCTTTGTACCAGATGGTGTCGCCAATGAAGTAACAAGTGTTGTCGGTGTGGACGTAAACCTTCTCTTGTATCTGTTGATTTTGGCGCAGACGGTTCTCCAACGCATCGAGATTGTCGGCACGAAGAAGGCCACTACACAACGGCATCCATAAGAGGAGCGCCGTCAATAAGTATCGTAAAGCACATTTCATAGGGCAAAAGGAATTGACGATTGTTTGATTCCGCTAAAGTAATAAATAATGAACAAAAAGCAAACAATCGTCAATCTCTGACCCCAAAAATTATACAAGTTTAACGCAAAAAGAGCGCATAAGCCACCATTTGGTCAGCAACCAAAGCGACTGAGCGCAAAGATCACGCACGAGTTAGATTGAGTCCATCAGTCGGCGCATGGTCATGAAGGGACGCCCCACTTCCGCGTGGCTCTTGCGGGCGAGCCAACGGAGCGCACGATAGGGTGCGCGTTGGTGGTTCATCTTGCGCACGGAATAGTAGAAGCCAATGGTGTTGAGCAGACCAACTACGACCACAACGATGAACTGCTCAGTGGCATCGCCGCCAAAGAGGTAGCAAAGGAGCCAACAGAACACGTTGAACGCATTGAGGGAAATGACCGAAACGGAAGTGCCAATATGCGAGAAGCCCAACTCAATGAACAGGTGGTGAAGGTGGCTTCGGTCGGGATGGAACGGCGATATGCCGCGGAAGATGCGACCAAACATAACGCGCAAGGTGTCGAAGACGGGCACGGAGAGCACGCTCAACGAGAATGCCACAACGCCAAGGCGCGGGTGGTTCAAGGCCGCCAGCGACGTGTTGTCGATCATTCGCATGCAGAAGATGCTCATCAACATGCCCAACATCAATGTGCCCGAGTCGCCAACAAACATCTTGCTCTTCAATCCGAACACATTATGGAAGAAGAATGGCACCAACGCTCCTGCCGCCAGGGAGGCCATGACGGCCATCGTGCCATCATAAGATGAGCAAAACACAATGCCGAAACATAAGCAAGCGAATATGCAGATGCCGCTCGAGAGTCCATCGACACCATCGATGAGGTTGATGGAATTGATGATACCCACGCACGAAACGGCACACAACGGCAGACTGAGATACACGGGTAGCTTGCCAATACCAAACAACCCGTGCATGTCATTGATATTGGTTTTGTCCATGTAAACAATGAAACCTACCAAGCATATCTCAATGATGAGACGGAGAATCGGACTGAGCCCCAGCAGGTCGTCGAGCATACCGACGTACATCATCACCGTAAGCGTAATGATACAGGTGAAGAGGGCGTAACTGTTAAAGAACACACTGGTGGCTCCCGCGCCCACAACGATACCAAAGAACACGGCCAATCCGCCCATCACAGGCACCGGACGCGACTGCAGTTTGCGGCTGTCGGGAACATCAAACATATTGCGGCTGGTGGCCATTTTCACGATCAAAGGGTGAACAAGGGCCGTAAAGCACATGGCCAAAAAGAATGGCAACACAACGCCAAGTATCCACAGCCTTGGAGTCATGTAACTAAACATGCCATCTAAGGAATAGCTTAAATTATCTATCAAGCGTTCTATCATGCGACTGTCTTAGTGAGATAATATCCGCAAAGATACAAAAAATTATTTAATATTGAGTTAATAACAATAAATATTCCGACGTAATCCGCCTTAATTTCTCATTTTTCAACCCAACAACGACTATTTGGCTCCAATCGGTTAAGTCCTTGTTACAAGCAAGTTACAATGGTATTGCTGAAAACATTGGGGGCGATAACATAACGAGGAAAGCGACAAAAAGCGACGAGAAAAGCCAAATAAAGCAACGAGGAAGGCGACATCAAGTAACGATGGGCAAGTCAAGGTGGCTTCAGCCGTATAAAAAGGGACTTCCATGGGGAAAGCGCAAGGACGCATAAACGCGGCCCACGAATGGCCAAACCCATAAAACCAATTGGCGACACGGACTATTACAAAGGGAAAAACCAACCTAACCAATTGACAACATGGTGTGTTCCAAAGGGGAAAAACAACCTAAGCAATTGAAGACATGGTGTGCTCCAAAGGGGAAAAACAACCTAAGCAATTGAAGACATGGTATGTTCCAAGGGGGAAAACAAACCTAAGCAATTGACGGTTCGTCCGGTTTCTTCCCACCGAAGACGCCCTTGTCAATAAGCATATTTTCGTTCCCTATTGAGGATTCGTGGTCTTTGGGGATTGTATTTGCGGCTCAACACATCATGAGCAGGCGAATACCATGGCGTTTGAATGCCCGCCAAATGCAACAACACGTGCGAAACCGCGTCGGTCATGAAGGGCCGGTGCTGAGCGTCTTGTATGTCGCGACACATCCGGGGATGGCGAGCCTTATATCTCTCGGTGACATAAATCCAAAAGGGAATGTCGTATTGCTGCCGTATGTTGGCCGCGCTCCACTCCAAGGTACGGCCCCATTCCTGTGTGTTGTCGTCGAAAATACGCTCGCCATGGTCAGAAAGAAACACGACGATCGCCTCCTCCTGATCAACCATCTTCACGATCTCGCCTATGATAGAGTCGTTGTAACGATAGGCGTTGTCATAATCTGCCAAAAGCTTAAGGTGTTCGGCGCTTAAGTCCTTGCGGCTATAATCGGTTTCCGCAAACACGGCCCGCGAAGCCGGATACCGCTGACTAAAGTCGAAATGGAGTCCTAAGAAATGAAAAACGCTCAGTTTTGGCTTGTTCGACTTACCCGTCAGAGCACGATAATCGTCAATCAGCCCATCGTCGAAATGATGGAGCGAATCGTTGCGAACATCAAACATGGCTTGGCTAAAGCGCGCATTGCTCATAAAGATCTCCTCCTTAAACGCACTAAAACCTACGGTATTGGCCAAATATTGATTACTGAAGAACTCCGTATGATAGCCTGCAAGACGAAACAGGTGCGGGAACAAGGGCTGCGACGCCCACGTGCCGCCCATGCCTATGCAATGGGTGGTCATAATCGATTGGAAGGCTTCACATGTAACATTCCACGGACTCACCACGTCGGAGAACACCGTCAGTCGCCCGGTATCATACATTCGCTGCTGGCAAGGCGTAGTCAACTTGTCATAACCATACAACGAAGAATGTCGCTTATTGCAACTCTCACCAATAATAAGGACAATATGGGGCGCGGAAGAAGTGCGCGACGTCACCACCGCTTTGTCCAACGACTTCGCCAAATCGCGGCAAATGGCAGCCTGCTGGATATTCTCCGAGACCGAATAAGCCAAGCGATAGATGGGCAGATAGTATTTCGTCTTGGGCTCAAAGTCCTTCATTCGCTGCACGTCCAGTTCGTCGAGACCACATATTACGCGATAAAAGACATACTCGCGACTATCGATTGTGGCAAGAAATCCTATAAAGAAAAGGCAACATACGGGAACGGCACAGATGGGCTTGCATAGGTTCCGCAACCGGGACAAGCCCATCCATTTGGGTTTCCGGGGCCAAATGGCCAAAAGAATGTGGCCTCCAAGAAGCGTCAGAACCAACCCGAAAGGCGACCACAGATCGCTCCACGTGATAAGAGAAAGGAACTCCGAGCATTCGCGAGGATTCGTATAAATGACCTGTTGCAGAAACGTTGGACAAAAAGCGCTACCAAGATGCGCATAGCAAAAGGCATCTATCAGGGCAACAAAGTAGAACAACGCATAGAGCACACCTTTTGCGAAGGGCCGAAAGCGCCGCGGAACCAAGAGCAAAAAAGCACACAACAGGTACAAGTCAGCAAAGAGTTGGAACACACCAACCAACCGACTGCTATCGTAAGGGACAAACAACACACATACGATTCCCAACAAATACATGGAGATGAAGAAAGCCAAACACTCCCCAATAGGCCACATCAAAATGCCGCCTAACGATTGTAAGACATGACTTATGCGCTGTTTTGAAATCATTTAACTATTCTATGATGATTATCTATACTACCACTTCAAGGTCCACGCCTATTGGTTGTCTTTGTTGATCAGGTTCACCACCACCTTCACCATGACATCCTTCTCCTCCGTTCGGCTCTCTGCGATCATCAAAGTGAGGGCCACAAGCGTGTTGTCGGCAATGCGTTTGTGACCATCTTCGGCATAGAGCACATGGTTGTTGTTGAGAAACCACAGGAAGAGCATGGCCGCAATGCGTTTGTTTCCGTCGCTGAACGAATGGTTCTTCACCACGAGATAAAGCAGCATGGCCGCCTTCTCCTCTACGGAAGGGTAAAGTTCCTGTCCGTCAAACGTTTGATAAATCTGTCCGATACTACTCTTGAACGACTCGTCTTTCTCGTTTGCAAACCATTGGCTTCCACCGAACTTAACCTTCAACCCCAATCGGTCATTAGACCGAAACAGGTGAATTGTTAGGATCTTATGGATTCTTTTCAACTCTTGTCAGCGTTTCTTTCGGCATCTTGCTTCCAGTCGCGTTTCGCCATAGCCCGCTATGGCTTCACCGCGCCTGTCGCAACCTGCTCGAAACAAACACTAACAAGAATTAAAATCTAATGACCGATTTGGGTTCAAAGCATTGATGGCCTCCATCGCATTGTCGTAAGTGGCATGGAAAGACGCGTCGGATGTAGTCTTCTGAATGGCAAGCGACTGGTAGTCATAATGGTCGAGCGTGTCGAGGGCATACACATAATCGCTAATGACATTGAACAACCCGCCATACTCCTCGTTACTAACCTCCTCTTGCAACCCAATGGCACGCGACATCAAACGCACCACATCTTTCAACTCTTTGTAACGGTCGAGCTTTATCTGCTGGTTAATGGCATACCCCTTAATGATGTATTGCTTCAAAACAGAGGTAGCCCAACGACGGAACGACGTAGCATTTTTACTATTGACCCTATATCCCACAGATATGATAACATCAAGATTATACAAGGGAATCTCGCGGACTATCTGTCGTTGACCTTCCATTCGAACCTGTGCACTTTTTGCACAGGTTGACGATTCATCAAGTTCTTCCGATTTATATATATTTCGAATGTGACGGACAATAGACGTTCTATCCACACCGAACAACTCCGCTATTTGGCTTTGGGTCAACCAAACCGACTCATTCTCCAGTTTAACGTTAAGTTGTACCGTTCCATCCTTAGATCGGTATATTTCTATTGAATTAAGTTTACTTTCCATTAAGCAACAATCAATTTTCGCTATGTTCTGTTCATTAGTTAGTTAAAGCCCTCTCTCAGCCCAATCGCTGCGGTCGAGTTGGCGGTACGTGATGGCCTCAGAGATGTGTTCGGGACGGACGGTGGGCGAGGCGGCGAGGTCGGCAATGGTGCGGGCCACCTTCAAGATGCGCGAGTAGGCACGGGCAGAGAGCGACAATCGTTCCATGGCCAGGCGCATCAGGTCGAGCCCCTGCTCATCGGGCTCAGCATATTGGTGGATCATGCGTTCGGTCATCTGCGCGTTGCAATGCACGCCCGACACATCCTTGAAGCGGGCAGTCTGGAGGGCTCGAGCGGCGATAACGCGCTCACGAATCTTCGCCGACGGCTCACCGGGAGCAGCTTTCGACAGCTCCTTGAACGGCAAAGCGGAGATCTCGCACTGGATATCGATGCGGTCCATCATGGGACCACTGATCTTATTGAGGTACTTCTGAATCTGGCCGGGTGTGCAAACACAATGATGCGTAGGATCGCCATAGTATCCACAAGGGCAGGGATTCATCGAAGCCACAAACATGAACGAGCAAGGGAAGGTTACCGTGTACTTGGCCCTACTGATGGTGATCTGCCGATCCTCAAGCGGTTGGCGCAGAACCTCAAGCGTGTGCTTGTTAAATTCGGGCAACTCATCGCAGAAGAGCACGCCATTGTGGGCCAAACTGATGGCGCCAGGCATGGGGTTATTGCCACCGCCCACGAGCGCCACCTCGGATATGGTGTGGTGGGGCGAGCGGAAAGGACGTTGCGAAATAAGCGTTGAACCGGTCTTGAGCAAGCCAGCAACGGAATGGATCTGCGTGGTTTCGAGACTCTCCGAGAGGGTCAGAGGAGGCAGGATGGACGGCAATCGCTTAGCCATCATGCTTTTTCCCGAGCCCGGAGGACCAATCATAATGAGGTTATGACCACCAGCGGCGGCCACTTCGAGGGCGCGTTTTACATTCTCCTGTCCGCGCACATCGGCAAAATCGAGTTCGAAATTATATTGTTGCTCATAAAACTCCTTCCGGGTGTCGACAACGGTGGGCGCATATTGCACCTCGCCCGACAAGAGTTGGATAACCTCAGCCATCGAGTCCATGCCATAAACCTCCAGGTTATTGACAATGGCCGCCTCGCGTACGTTCTGCTTGGGTACAATCAAGCCCCGGTAATGCTCGGCCCGTGCCTTAATGGCAATGGGCAGCACACCCTTGGCAGGCTGCAGATGGCCGTCGAGACTCAACTCGCCCACCATCATAAACTCGTTGAGATGCGGCGCGTTGATCTGCCCATCGGCCGCCAGGATGGCAATGGCCAACGGCAAGTCGAAGCTGCTTCCCTCCTTCCTAAGGTCAGCAGGCGCAAGATTGACCGTAAGGTCAGCACGTGGAAAGATGTAACCATTGTTTTGCATGGCGGCAGCTATGCGATCGCGTCCTTCGCGCACCGCCTCATCGCCGAGGCCCGTAAGATGATACATAATGCCTTTCGCGAGGCTCACCTCGATGGTAACGGGAGTAACGTCGAGGCCATTAACGGCTGCACTATAAGTCTTTACAAGCATGCAAAAAGGGTTAAAGTAGTAGGTAGGTTAATAAAAACAAGAAGGCGCGGGCAATCCCTACGCCTATCGTATCAGTAGTTTTACTCTGAAACATCAGAGGTACGCACCTATGACATCACAGGTTTTCTTCGATGCGTTGCACCAGATCGTTGATGGAAAGGCCACGTGCTATGACGCGCCCATTCTTCAGCAGCAAGTTGTTGGGAAGCGAATAGAGTCCCAGTTTCTTCACGACGTCGCCTCCAAACATCTTTCCGTCGCAGACGACGGGCCACGTAATGGAGTCGTATCGCAACGAGTTGCCGCATTCGGTCTTACTCGCATCGATGGAGAAAGTAGCCACTTGGAACCGTCCGCCCTTCTGACGGCGCAGCACCTTGAGGCGTCGCAACTGCTCCATGCTGTCGTAGTTCCACGACGCATAAAGCGTGATGACGGTGAGCCCTTTGCTCAACGAGGCCGACGAAACCGTGTTGCCATTCATGTCGCGCGCGGTGAACGCGGGCAACGTAGCCCCCACCCCACACTGCGTAATGGCCTTCAGCGCCTGCTCCATACGCGCCAGGTCGCCATTGCGCTCCTGCTTTTCGAGCAGAATACGCGTCAGTCTCAACGCCTCCTGATAATCGGGCTTGGTTGCGGCCACGAGATACGACTTCACCAGATAAGCGCTGACCCTCGACGACGGATGGTCTTCGGCAAACTTGGCAGCGAGCTTCATCGCCTCGGGCGGCGACGCTTCGGCCACCTGCTTGCGAAAGGCGGTCATGAGTTCATTGTCGTCGGTGCCCGTCACCTCCATCTCCTTGAGGTGCGAGGCGTCACCTTTAATAGAAACAGTCTTCCCCGGCTCCGCGAAGATAGGTTGTCGCGAGAAGTTGGGGAAGACCAAAACGAGTGTGGTGGGATGGTCGCAAGCCATCTCATAGGCAAAGCGACCCCCCTCCACTTTAATTGTGTCGATGCCACTCACCGCTCCATCCTCGCTGTAAAGATAGAACTCTCCCTGGTTCAAGTGAAGAAACCGGCCTTCAAACTTGAAGTGCTTTCCATCGGTGCCACACGACACGAGGAGCACCGAGAGCAGTGCGAGGAGGAACAGTTTATGACGCATACTTACTTCTTAAGGTTTGCAAACTCCAGGTCGTTGTCAGCATACTGACTCAACGCAGAGTTCTTCTTGATGGCGCTGTTCAGGTAATCCTGAGCGGCAGCGGTGTTGCCCTGACGGTTCTGCACGATAGCCATGAGGTAATCAGAGAGTGCATCGGCGTTCTTCTGATCCTTCAGCGTAGCCACAGCAGCGGCATAGTCCTTGTTGAGGATCTGAGCCAGAGCGGCGCTGTTCGACTTGCTACCCTCGAAGTTCTTCACGGCAGTAGCGTAGTTGCCCTTGGCGATGTTGAGGTTACCCAGCACCTCGCCGAAACCGTTGGCATTGATAGCTTTCGAGAGGTTGCTCTCAGCCTCGGCGATGTTGCCATTACGCAGAGCGATGAGCGCCAAGTTGGCGTAGCCCTCGGGAGCCTTCTGGTCCTTAGCGAAAGCCTGCTTCACATAGCTCTTGGCAGCGTTCTCGTCGCCCTTGTTGAAAGCCATGACAGCCAAGTTGTTGTAGGCGCGATAGTCCTTATCGTAGCACTCGGCAGCCTTCTTGTAGATAGCCTCCTTCTCGTTGGCGTCGTTGGTCAGCGTAGCAGCGTAGAGAAGCTCGTCGGCAGAGAGCTGTGCGGCGTCGGCCTTATACTGCTCCTTGATCTGCTCGTCTGAGCGACCCACTGTCTCATAGTTGATGATGAGGCGGCTACGACGCAACTCAGGCAGGATGCCGTCGGCCAGCTCACGGAAGCCAGCGCTCATGTTGCGGATCTGCTGCTCACGCTCAGCGGGGTCCTTATACATCTCGAGGACACGCAGGATGACATCCTTGTCCTGGATGTTGCTGGCCTGCACGAGGCGCTTGAAGCCGTCCCAGTCCTGTGCGGTGTAGTGAGCGTCTACGTTGGCGCCGCCCAGCTTTGCGGCCTTCAGCTGCTTGTCAACATAAGCCTCACTCACGCTCTGGCGCTTGCCAGCGAGCTTATCATTAAACTTGAATCCACCCTCAGGAGAAGCGTAGGCAGCCACCTCGACGTTCTTGAGGTTCAGACCCTCGCGGTCGGCGTTGATCTTCTTCAGCATCTCAACAAACTCCTTCACAGAGCCGTTCTTCAACTCGCTCTTGCGGAGGTTGGCCTGGTTGACGAGGAACTTGATGTTGGCCTCAACGCGCTGTGCTCTCACACGCTGGAAAGAGTCGGTGGCGATGCAACCGCCAGCGTTCATCAGGGCCTGCTTGTAAAGCTCCGAAGTGGCGAGCACACCCGTAGCGACCTTCACAGCGGGAACCTCCACCTTCTTCTTGCCCAGGCGAGCGTCGAAAGTGAGATACATGTCGCTCTTCTGCATCTCAGGCACGTAGGCGAAAGATGTCTTCATCGTGTAGCGGCCGCCCATCTTGTAAGAGATGGTCTGGTCGTTACCCATCACACGCTCACCCTGGAACGTGGCGCTCTGGCCCTTGGCAACCTTGCCATCGGCGTAGCGAAGCTCGGGAGTAACCGTGACGACAGCCTTAGGCTTCATGTACTTCACGGGGAACACACCGTTAACTGTAGCGGGCACCTCACCACCGAGAGTCTCGAGCGGGTTGGGCTCAACTGTGAAATTGTCGGCCGACAAAGGACCTAACTTAGAGCACGATGAAAATGCGACTAATGAGATTAAGGATAAAGATAGAATGGAATAATTACGCATAATAATACTAAAATGTGAAGTGCCGCGAGCGGGACTCGAACCCGCACAGCCATTACTGGCCAAGGGATTTTAAGTCCCTCGTGTCTACCAATTCCACCATTGCGGCGTGCTTATGATCATTATGTAAAAGAAAGAGCGGCAAACGGGGCTCGAACCCGCGACCTCGACCTTGGCAAGGTCGCGCTCTACCAACTGAGCTATTGCCGCACATATTACTTATGCAAAGTTAAGGTTAATTATTCGAATTGCAAAGAAAAAAGCCGATTTTTTCTTCTTCACCGCCTAATTTCCTATCTGCACGCTCACGCCTGGCGTGTAAGTGACAATGTATCGGAGCAGACTATGGCCTTCGCCGCCACTGAGGATGTTGCCGGTTTCGAGCGAGTAGATGCGCTTGCAGGAGCCACACTTCACCTGGGCGGGATTGTCTGTCCATTGCAACTGGTACTTGGTGGAGTAGTCTACCGTGCAGTTGGGGCACAAGGCATCCCACGCCACACGTCCGTTGAAGTTGGTTTGGCCTACGAGCAGGGAGCCCATCGCACCACCGGCGCCCAGGTAAACGCCATTGAGGAAATAACGGTTCTCCAGTTCGTTGGTCAACTTATTGGTTTCCTTCCGTCCCTTTCGGTCCACCACATTCACCTCATAGGCGCCTCCCGTGCCCTGCACGCCCATGCTGACGCGCACAAACTCGTTGTAGCTGGTCATCGCGGCGACGATCATGCTGGTGGGGTGCCACTGGGTATAGAACAAGAACCTACAGGGATATTTGCGACTGATGGGATCGTCAGCGCAACCTGCAAGCAGACCAAAACACAATATAAAAAGGAGAACAATCTTTTTCATCGTCAGAAAACAATACAAATATCAACCTGGGGCCACTCGTCGCCCTGGCACACGCAGGGCTGCGCAGTTCTCCGCAAGGAAGAATGAGGCCATCCATTCCATGCCGCGAGGCAATCCTGCATGGAGAGCCCTTCGCCCTCCACACGGCGCCTCATCGTCTTACTTGAGCAACTGGGCCTCGGCCTTGCGCACACGGTCGAAGCCAAACTCCGCCATCGTTTGGTTCATCAGGGCCTCTATCTTGTCGTTGCAGAGGTTGCCCATCGAGCCCTCGTGGGTATGGTGGATGTTCTTGTCGGCATGGAACTGGCCCGACTCTATCTCCAGTCCCACCTTCTTATAGGCGTCGCGGAACGGCATGCCGTTGGCGGCCAGACGGTTCACCTCCTCCACCGAGAACATGGGGTCGTACATCGGATTGTCGAGGATATGCTCGTTGACAGCCATCTTATTGATAATGTAGGCGGCCATCTGCAGACAGTCTTTCAGCTCGTCAAAGGCGGGCAGGAACACCTCCTTGATGATTTGCAGGTCGCGGAAATAGCCCACAGGCAGGTTGTTCATGATGAGCATGATTTGCTGGGGCAGGCTCTGCAACTTATTGCTCTTGGCGCGAATGAGCTCAAACACGTCGGGGTTCTTCTTGTGGGGCATGATGCTCGACCCCGTGGTACATTCCTTCGGCAACTTGACAAACCGGAAATTCTGGCAGTTGAACAGGCAAGCGTCGTAAGCCATCTTGGCCAGCGTTCCGGCCACGGTGGCCATGGCGAAGGCCACGTTGCGCTCCATCTTGCCGCGTCCCATCTGTGCATACACCACATTATAGTCCATGCTGTCGAACCCGAGCAGCTGGGTGGTCATAGTGCGGTTCAAGGGGAACGACGACCCATAGCCCGCAGCCGATCCGAGGGGGTTGCGGTTGGTCATGCGATAGGCGGCCAAGAGAAACAGCATGTCGTCGGCCAGACTCTCGGCGTAGGCGCCAAACCACAGGCCGAAGCTCGAGGGCATGGCTATCTGCAGGTGGGTATAGCCGGGCATGAGCACATCCTTATACTGGTTGCTCTTCTGGATGAGTTCGTCGAACAACACCTTCACACCTTCCACCACATCGATCAACTCGTGGCGGGTAAAGAGCTTCAGGTCGACGAGCACTTGGTCGTTGCGCGAACGTCCGCTGTGGATCTTCTTGCCCATGTCGCCCAACTTGCGTGTGAGCATGAGCTCCACCTGCGAGTGAGCATCCTCCACGCCATCCTCGATGACAAACTCGCCTTTCTCGCACGTGTGGTAGATGGCCTTCAGCTCCGTGAGCAAGGGCTGCAGCTCATCGCTGCCAAGCAGTCCGATGCTCTCGAGCATGGTGATGTGGGCCATGGAGCCCAGCACGTCGTACTTAGCGAGATAGAGGTCCATCTCGCGGTCGCGGCCCACGGTGAAGCGCTCAATCTCCTTGTTTACCTCAAAGTTCTTTTCCCAGAGTTTATTCGACATAATGGTTTGTGAATTGTGTTGTGTTATGATGTTAGTAACTAATCATCTGCAGGGCGTCGGCAATGCGCTCTATGCCTTCCTGCAAGGGTTTCTTCACCATGCCGCCCACGAAGGGGTTGACGTCGGCCTTGATGGTGAGCTTCATCTTGCTGGTGGTGTCGGTGACGGGCAGAATCTGAATCCAGAAGTTGAAGGGCAACGGACTCTCCTGCGACTCAAACTTGATTTCCTTCGGCTCCTCACGGCCCACCACCACGAGCTTCACGCTGCCCATGGGCGTAGAGATGGAGATGCTGTCGGCGTCGAAGGTGAGGTCTTTCACCTTGTCCTCAGGAATCTTGTCCTTCACTTTCTCGATATTGCTGAGGTCGCTCAGCATGTCGTAAACCGCCTGTTGCGGAGCGGCAATCTGGCGGATAGAACTTTCTATTTTCATCTTTGTGGTTATATATAATAAGGTGAGCCGTAACCCCCATGGGCAACGCTACCACCAAGGGGTTATGGCACAACGAATGTGTGCCGCCAACCAAGGCCGGGGCACACACGCTATACAACGATTGCGGTCTGTTACTCGGCCTTGGCTACGGGAGCCTGCCACTCGGCGGGGTTCTTGCGCCACTCCTTCAGCACCTCAATATCCTCCTTCGACACGTAACCGGTCTCGGCGGCAATCTCGATGGTGTGGTCGTAGTCGCCCAGGGTAACGAGCTTCAAGCCGGCCTTGGCGAAAGCCTCCTCGGCCACGGGGAAACCGTAGGTGTAGCTGGCTACCATACCCACCACCTCAAAACCGGCCTCACGCAGGGCGTCAACGGCCTTCAGCGAGCTGCTGCCCGTAGAGATGAGGTCCTCAACCACCACCACCTTGGCACCCTCGGGCAGACGGCCCTCAATCTGGTTCTTGGTGCCGTGATCCTTCGGTTTCGGACGAACATAGGCGTAAGGCAACTCCAGCTCATCGGCCACCAGCGCACCCTGTGCGATGGCACCCGTAGCCACACCTGCCACGGCTGTGGCCTCGGGGAAGTTCTCATGGATGGCATGGCACAGCTCCAACTTCACGAAAGAGCGCACGTCGGGGTACGAAAGGGCGATGCGGTTGTCGGTATAGATGGGTGAGTTCCATCCTGATGCCCATGTGAATGGGTTGTTGGGCTGCAACTTAATGGCTTTGATACGCAGCAGTTTCTCAGCGAATGCGTGTTTCAATTGACTCATAATCTTATTGGTTTGAATTTGCCACAAAGGTACAGCAAAAACACGACAATAACAAGCGTTTTGCCGATTTTATGGCGCAAGAAACGAGAGAAGGAGAAGGGGCGAAACGGTTAAACCCCAATCGGCCATTAGACCGAAACAGGTGAATGGTTAGGATCTTATAGCTTCTTTTCAACTCTTGTCAGCGTTTCTTTCGGCATCTTGCTTCCAGTCGCGTTTCGCCATAGCCCGCTATGGCTTCACCGCGCCTGTCGCAACCTGCTCGAAACAAACGCTAACAAGAATTAAAATCTAATGACCGATTGGGGTTAAAACCATGGGAACAAACACGACAAACACCCTCCGAATACAGCCGTTATTTTGAACGAGCCGTCGGTTGGCCGCAAATACGCGATTCTCACACGCTTTCCGCAACCACCTGACAATCAGCAACTTACCACCCGAATGGGTCTTTCCACACGCCACACGCCACATTCCACACCACAAAACATGCCTAACCGTGGTGCGAAACATGCCTAACCATGGCTCAATACATGGTCTTTCGAGATGCGAAAGGTAAGCTATCGCAACTTGGTTAGGCATGTTTCGCAACGGACGCTCTCACACGAGCGGTTTCGAAAGCTTATCTTTGTCTTTTCGAAAGCTAAAAACGGCGCGTTTTGCTTCTGGTTTATCGAACGAAAAGTATGTAGTTTTCGACCAATTATTTCAACAATCACAAGAGCGAATCCCGTTTATTTTCACTCCACAAAGTATGGATCATCCGACATTTGGAGTGAAAAACAACACACGTGAGTATTTACGCTCAGACGCGGTAACAACGAATTGAACGAATTAAC
>ERZ1026780.83-NODE-83-length-77945-cov-7.213339_pt1 | contig 77945 bp, 67 predicted proteins | sample MGYA00380126_ERZ1026780 | MGnify/ENA primary metagenome ERZ1026780 (study PRJEB33269, sample SAMEA4719762) | human gut metagenome | biome: human-associated habitat; feature: organic feature; material: feces | place: Cameroon | collected 2013-10 ... | reverse complement strand
ACCGCGGGAGAAAAAAAAGAGGGTGTGCCGTAAAAGCCAATTACGACACACCCCCCTGCTTTGTACTTTGGTTGGGGTAGGGACGTAATTACTTAACGCGCTCTACGTAGCTGCCGTCGCTGGTGTTGATGCGCACCTTGTCGCCTACGTTGCAGAACAGAGGCACACGTATCTCGGCGCCGGTTTCTACCGTTGCGGGCTTCAGGGTGTTTGTAGCTGTATCGCCCTTGATACCGGGTTCGGTGTAGGTAATCTCCAGGACTACAGATTGAGGCATTTCGCAGGTGAGGATGGTGTCCGAAGCAGCGTGTACCATAGCTTCGCAGATATCGCCTTCTTTGAGGAACTGAACGCCTTCGATGCTCTCGCCGGGGATAGCTACCTGTTCAAAGGTCTCGGTGTGCATGAAGTTGTAGCCCATATCGTCCTTGTACAGATACTGGTAGGGGCGACGTTCGATGCGTACTTCGTCCACCTTGACACCCGAGTTCCAAGTCTTGTCAATGATGCGGCCGGTCTTGACGTTTCTCAGTTTGGTGCGGACAAAAGCCGGGCCTTTGCCGGGCTTTACGTGCAGAAATTCAACGATGAAGAAGTAGTTGCCATCGATTTCGAGGCACATACCGTTCTTAAAATCAGCTGTTGTTGCCATGTCGTATTATGCTTTGTTGTTTCGTGTTATATAATCGTACTTACAAGCCTCATCGAGGATGTGCCCGTACGTCGTTCGCAATAACGTGATGACGTCAGTCCCCCCGAAAAGGCTTGCAAATTTACGATTTTTTTTGCAAAGCCGAACGCTTTGCGGCATATAAAGTCAAAATAAATTTGTACGTGTGGATATTAATGGCTAATTTTGCGTGCATTTTTGTGGGGGAGTTATATCCGCTACAAAGGCATATACACAGACAACAATAAGATATAACACTACCAATAACAACGCCAAATGAACGTAACGATAGAAAAAACCTCGGCGGTTTACGGTATCATCAACGTAAACGTTGTAGAGGCCGATTACGCAGACAAGGTTAAGAAAGAACTGCGTACCATCGGTGCCAAACGTGTCATCCCCGGATTTCGTCAGGGCCATGCACCTCTGCCTACTCTCACCCGAATGTTCGGAAAGCAAGTCAAGAGCGAAGTGCTCAATGATGTGGTATATGATGCCGTCATTCGCCACATTCGCGACAATAAACTTCACGTGCTCGGCGAACCCCTGCCCTTGGAGAAGAAAGAAATAAACCTCGAAGACAAAGACTACGACTTCAAATATGAAATCGGCTTTGCTCCCGAACTTAATATAACCGTAGATAAGGACATCAAACTGACTCGATATGCAATAGAAGTATCCGAGCAGATGTACAAAGACGAAGATGAAGCTCTGCGCAAGCGCTTCGGCAGTCAAGTGCCCGGTGATGTTACCGATGACCGCAGCCTTATCAAAGGTTCGTTGCAACAGCTCAACGCCGACGGCACCGTCAACGAAAACGAAGGCGCTATCCAAGTGAATAATGCCATAGTCGCACCCTTCACATTCAAAGATGAAAAGCAAAAGGCTCTCTTCGTTGACAAGCATGTAGATGACAAGGTTGTATTCAACCCCTATGACAGCTGCAACGGCAACGCCGCCGAGTTGTCCTCCATGCTCAATATCGACAAGAGCATTGCCGGCGATATTCATAGTGACTTCGTGCTCGCTATCAGCGAAATCATCGTAATGAAGGAAGCCGAACATAACCAGACATTCTTCGACCAAGTATTTGGAAAGGACAAAGTGCAAGACGAAGCCGCATACGAGGCTGCCGTCAAAGACGGATTGGCTGCACAGTTGGCTCGCAACTCAAACGAGCTCTTTGATGTGACTGCACGTAACTACTTCATCGAGAAGTACGGCGATATGGAACTTCCCACCGAATTCCTTAAGAAGTGGCTTGTAGCTCGCAACGAAGAACTCACTGTCGAAAATATCGACAAAGAATACGAGCAGATGCTTCCCTCGCTCAAGTGGCAGCTTATCGAAGAGCGTATCGCCAACGTCCTGAACGTCGAGCTCAAGGAAGATGACGTTTTGGAATACGCCAAGGCTGTAGCAAACCACCAGTTTGTTCAGTATGGTATCACCAATATGGATGATGCAACCATCACCGAATACGCCAAACGCCTGCTTAATGATAACAACACACGTTCGCGCATCGTAGAGGCCGCCAGCGAGATGAAGCTCTTCAACACCATCCGCACCAGCGTAACCATCGAAGAAAAGAAGGTATCCTTCGACGAATTCAAGAAAATCGCCGGAGAAACTAAGGCACTGTAAGACATAGACAGCCTGTTATCTGTTAAATACTATTAAATTTCGAACGACTATTAAACTATCTGCTGTTGTCGCCGTCATATAGACAAAGACTTCAAAAACACTCCGACAACATAGATACTATATATAGCAATCAAATGCGATAGTAATGTAATAGACTGGCTTTAAGATTAATATCGCGCCCCGGGTCGAGACGATCCGGGGCGCGTGGCATTTAGTCCGGTTCGGTTGAATATGTGTAAGTTAGCCATTGCCGAATAAACACGAGCTGATTTGTTGGCTTGAGATGAATACGACGAGAGTCAACGTTTAGGAATATGTAGAAAATAAATTTCTCAAATATAGCGTGTTATGAGAATGGGGTAAAAAATATTTCGAAAAAAATGTCCGAAGGCTTGTGTGGCTGAAAAAAAGTGTGTACCTTTGCAGTGCTTTTGCAAGACATGGTGAGCATAGCTCAGTTGGTTAGAGCGTCGGATTGTGGTTCCGAAGGTCGTGGGTTCGACCCCCACTGTTCACCCAAGACAAGACGCCGGTAGACTTCTGCCGGCGTCTTGTGCTATTAAATACACGTCCCACCTCCTCGTCGTTTTTATAATAATCATGGCTTACGATACAGCAATGTCCGAGTCGACAGACAGACACCAATTGCGCGAGAGGCTTGACCGAGCCTTAGCGCGTATAAATGTGCCCTCCTTTGCCGATGCCGATCCCGTGCAATTTCCACGCTCCTTTACCGATAAATGTGATATAGAGATTTCTGCGCTGCTATGCGCCACAATAGCTTGGGGAAATCGCAAGATGATTGTACGCAACTGCCAACGTTTGCTCGAGATTATGGACAATGCCCCTTATGACTACGTAAGGTCGCAGTCCTACGAAGACCTTGACGACACTATCAATATCCACCGGACATTTTTCGGACGAAATCTCAAGTACTACTTGCGAGGTCTGCATTTGCTCTACTCGCGTTACGGTAGCCTTGAAGCACTTGCCGCATCTTCCGGGGCTGATTCCTCTGAGATACCTGCATGGGCCTTGGCAGAAGCCGTGGCATCGACTTTGGCCGAGGCAAATGAAGGCCGTAAGGATACGCGTTGCATTTCGGTAAGTGCAACGACACCGCTTAAGCGTTTCAATATGGCTCTTCGGTGGTTGGTACGTGACGATGGAATTGTAGATATCGGGCTATGGAAGGTGCTTAAACCTTCGCAACTATATATACCGTTGGATGTGCATGTGGCGGACGTTTCGCGTAGCCTCGGGCTGCTTCAAAGACGCTCCAACGATAGACGCGCCGTGCTCGACCTGACTGCCGAGTTGCGTCATTGGCGTCCCGACGACCCCGTGGCATACGATTTCGCTCTCTTCGGTATCGGAATGGAACAATCTCAAAACCGGCAGCAATAATTAGCCCCCGATGCGTTAGGTTATAATCATATTGGCGCACAACCGGATGAGGTCGCCAAGACTATCTCGCAGCGTTCTGTAAAGCGTGATATATTTACCTCAAAAGTATTAGCTCGTTACGAGAAAAACAAACCGGGGACTTCGGCTGAAGTCCCCGGGCGTGTATCGGTATAGACTAAGATAAAGGTTCGGGAAATGTGTGTTATAGAAGATCAATAGTTATCGGCGCGAAGCTCGAAGAAACTTTGCGGGTGGGCGCACACCGGACATGCGGCAGGCGCTTTGGATCCGATGACGATGTTTCCGCAGTTGCGGCACACCCATACGCGGTCGCCGTCACGCGAGAAAACGATCCCTTCCTCGATATTTTGCAGTAATCGACGATAGCGCTCCTCGTGATGACGTTCGATGGCAGCCACTGCACGAAACTTCTTGGCTATAGCGGAGAAGCCTTCCTCCTCGGCCTCTATGGCCATACGTTCGTACATATCGGTCCATTCGTAGTTTTCGCCCTCGGCGGCATCGCGCAGGTTGGCCATAGTATCGGGCACTTCTCCGCCGTGCAGCAACTTAAACCATAGTTTGGCGTGTTCCTTCTCGTTGTTAGCTGTTTCCTCAAATATCGCTGCAATCTGCTCGTAGCCGTCTTTGCGCGCCTTTGAGGCGTAGTATGAATACTTGTTGCGTGCCTGGGACTCGCCTGCGAAGGCATCCATCAGGTTCTTTTCGGTCTTGGTTCCTTTAAGATCTTTCATATTTGCGTAATCTATTGTGTTTCTGTATAAGAGGTTGTGTATGTGTCAGTTCTGACTATTGGCGTAGCACTCCGGGCATAACCCTGTGAACACCAGCACCGTGTGCTCGATATCGAAGCCTTCGGGACGACTGATGGCGTCCAAGTCAAAGGGGATGTCGTATACCCTTTGGCACTGACGACATTGGAAATGTGCGTGCGGTTTATGGAAAAAATCGTAACGACATTCGCTGCTGTCTCCGGCTACTGTCTCTATAACGCCTTTGTCTACAAAAAGTTTGACCGTATTGTATACCGTCGAGCGCGACAGCGTGGGTTGCATGGCGTGTACATCCTCGTATATACGATCGGCAGACGGATGGCATGTCGTTCCCGTAAGATATGCCAAAACCGAGAGACGCTGCACAGACGGGCGTATACCGGCTTTGGTTAGGATGTCGATGAGTTGTTCGGTGGAAAGTTGCATATATTCTATTTTTAGAATTATTCCAAATCTTTATTCGGTGCAAAATTATACATTTCTCGCTAAATGACCAAACAATTCTCAGAAAAAAACAAAAAAAGATTGCGCAATCCCCGGAGAGGGAAGATTGCGCAATCTTTTTTGTACTCTTGAAGCACATGGAGCGTGTCAAGCTCCGTGCGTAATTATCAGGCCTTGGTAGAGCTATTGCTGCCGTAAGTTTCCTTGACGTTCCAGACGGCAAGCGAGCCCAGGAGCAGCAGTATACCCGAGCTGACGAGCATCAGTACTGTATTGGGAGTGCCTGTCTCGGTGGGGGCAAAACATCCGAGCAACATTCCGCCGAAAATGGCTGCAACAATTTGCGGGATGCATATCGTGCAGTTGAAAAGTCCCAAGTATGTACCGATGTGGTCGCCTCCGAGGGCATTGGTCAGTATCGTGAAAGGCATAGCCAGCATTGCAGCCCAAGCGCAGCCCATAAGTGCGTAGCTTACGCCAAGTAAGTACTGGTCGGTGACAAAGAATACCGAGATAAAACCTATGGCGCCTATCAGCAAGCTAAGCGAGTAGCCCAGACGTCGGTTGCGGAACTGAGAGAGTACTGCGGCCCACAGAAGCGCTGCGATGGCCTGTATCGCCAGGAGTACGCCGTTCCAGTCGCCGGCGTCTTGGTACTCCTTAGAGGCGGCGTTGAGTACGGTAGACTCCACAGTGCTTATGGCCGAACCGTCATAAGGGATATCCTCGGTCTGTTCGGCTACGTACTTGTGTGTGGTTTTGTCAAAATTATATATGTGCGCCAGTTGCAGGTGGTCTCCGGCTTTGACTTGCGACAATGCCGAGAATGTAGTGGCTGCCTGATTGACCGGGACATCAATTCCGTCCACGTTTATGGTTTCGCCGGCTTTGGCGACGCATCCGTCATGCGGTGCAACCTTTGCAACACCTGCGACGTATACGACATTGCCTTTAGCGATAATAGTGTCGCCGGAAGCGTTGACGACTGTGGTGGGGGCTATTTGTTTCCCGTCCACGGTGATACCTCCGAGAGATAGCTTACCGTCTGCAACAACGGGGTTGTCTTGGGCGAGGACATACTTCTCGGTATAAGCCTTGCCATTGATGGAAATGCCGTCAACTTTGATGACCGAAGGGGCGTGGAACACGTGGTTGGCGATAGCATCAGTCGAGTATGACCACATAAACAAGAAGGCTGCCCAGCAGAAGAACTGCACAAGGCCTACGGTCCAGAACACTTTGGGCGCACGAGCCAGCAGGCGGAACATTCCCGGGCCTTTTTTCTTGTCGGCCTGTGCTTTTGCCGGGTCTATGCCATGGTAAGCCGCGTACTGGGCCGGTGGCATCTCCTTTATTTTGGCAAAAGTATATACCACGCAAAGCAACAGCACTGCCGCGCCGATATAGAAGGACCAGGTGACAGTAGCCGGCACTTCGCCGTCGGCAGCGGTGTTGGACATAAACATCGCCAGTACGATGGGGCATACATAGCCCACGACACTGCCCGCGTTGCACAAGAAAGACTGTATCGAATAAGCCAGACCTTTTTGTCTCTCATTGACAAAATCGCCGACGAGCATCTTGAAAGGTTGCATAGCCATATTGATGGATGTATCCAGGAACATCAGCATCACCAGTCCGAAAATTATGGCAGTGCTTACCGAAAGGCCCAAAGAACCGGCATTGGGCAAGAAGCACATCACAATGATTGCGGCGGCGGCTCCGATGAGCAGATAGGGTAGGCGACGACCCAAGCGATTCCAAGTGCGGTCGCTGGCGCTGCCAACGATAGGTTGAACGATAAGCCCCATTAGAGGCGGTAAAATCCAAAAATAACTTAGGTCATGCGGATCGGCGCCTATGGTCGAGAAGATTCGACTGACCTGCGCACTCTGAAGCGCGTAGGCAATCTGTACGCCGAAAAATCCGAAACTAAGATTCCATAGCTTCCAGAATCCTAAATCAGGTTTGTTCATAGCAGGTAATATGTAGTTGTTTTAGATTATGTTTTTTCACTCGGGCCTAAAGAGGCTGAACTGCACGGATGAAAGCATCAAATGTGTGAGTTCTGCATCCAGGCAACGTCATCGTCGCTGCAATGTGCCGTTGTGGCAAATAATAATGATACAATCTCAAAAAATCGGTAGGCAGACACAAGTGCCGTCCTACGTGTAAAGCCTAAGGCTTTTCGGCTGACAAAGTTAACTATTTTTTGCCAAATGCGAGTGCTTTAATAAAGAAAAAAACGCGGTAAAATTTTCGCCATACCCCGGGAAAATAGTAATTTTGTATGGTCTGTGGAGATATGCCACAACGCACACTCCATGACGATGTTATATGTTATCAGAATTATACTATAAACGACAAAGGACAAGACCTATGTCTGCCGGTCACCACTGCCGTATCGAAATCGGCCGCATGAACGTAACCCTCGACACTGTCGCCAAAATCTGCGAGGCCCTCGGCCTGCGCCTTGAGGCGGTCTCGGCTTCCGAAACGAAGTAAGGCAAAAGCGACCGCGTTGTGTGTCTCATGGCGCGGTCGCGTTTGTTCTTCATGATGCTCGCAGTCGTTAATCTTCGGACAAGTCCTGCAGCACGTCCAGTCCCTCGAGGTCGTGCGTCCACCGCAGCGTGTCGTCTTTTGCAAGGATGTACTGCGGAAGCCCGATAAAATATTCCTCGTCATCGTTGAGTATCGGTTCGTAAACATCGAAGCCGTTCCACCGACCGACATACTGAGCATCGTCGTAGATGCTTTCCTGCGCCATCTTTCGCGCCTTTGTCGAAGTTTCCTTGTTCATATTTTGCTGTTTTACGCAAAGTTAGTAAATTTGCAGTCAAAGATTGAGCCACACTCACAAATCGGCACTTCGGTGCGCAGATTCGGGTTGTCGCTCAATCTTTTATTTTTGTAGACGCATTGTGTATATTGGTTCGCCGGGCAAATCAATCGTTTTGCATATAATTGTCCGGCCTTTGTGTTTGACCTTGTATACATTAAAATTGCGGGCGTGATGCCGCCCTTTCTCTTTATCAATCCTTTGTCCTTTTCCAATCCATTTCTCAACTTCGGAAGCAAATCACATAACAAGCGGAAGTTCTTTATTGCGCAGGTTTTTTTAAAAAGTCTCATTAAAGAAACGCCGTCCAATTGTGCAACCGTTTACTATTAATTGTTTTGCGGTTGTGCCGTTTGGCATTTGAACGTCTGCTGCCTTGACCTCAAATACTTGAATTGCTTTGTCCTTATATTGTTTCCGCGATAACTCGTTTCCTGCTATTCCTCCCTGCGCCGCCGTTCCTGCTGCTGCCTTGGTCTCGCTTTTGGTGAGTACGTCCTTGACGACATTGGCGGTGTGCGCGAGGGTGTCAGCCTCGACTTTTAAGCGGTCTTGCATGGAGACGTACGGCACAAATTAGCACATACACGGCAAAAGGGCGTACTTTAATTAAAATAAAATTACTAACTTCGCATTGGCAAAAGGCACTTATTCGTTTGCGTCAGGCAATCTTCTGTATGCGCTCGTTTTATTATGCTCTTTTGTATAGAAATGGGATGGAGAACAATAGTACGCTCCAATAAAAATAAATATGTCATTACAGCCAATGGAATCCAACGAACTGCCGCAAGACCCGGCGATACTGATGAGCTATATAAATACATTGCTGCGTGACCGTTATGCCTCGCTTGACGAATTATGCGAAGATACAGGAATAGATCGCGAGGCACTTGTTGCGCGTCTTGCGCAGGCCGGATTTGAGTACAACGCTTCGCTGAATAAATTCTGGTAAACATGGGCGACACGCAAACAGATACCCAGGACTATCTGTCTCAACTCAACGAGCAACAGCGGGCGGCAGTGCTGTATACCGAAGGACCGCAACTTGTCATTGCCGGTGCCGGCTCGGGCAAGACTCGTGTGCTTGCCTATAAGATTGTGCACTTATTGGCACACGGATACGAGCCGTGGCGTATAATGGCGCTCACTTTCACAAACAAGGCCGCACGAGAGATGCGAGAACGTATCACCACTCTGGTCGGAACCAAGGCAGCCTCGCGTATCCTTATGGGTACATTCCACTCCGTGTTTGCTCGGATGTTGCGCTCCAATGCCAAACTGCTGGGTATCAATAGTAATTACACTATCTACGATGCTTCCGATAGTCGTAATCTGGTAAAGACCATCATCAAAACCCTGAGTCTTGACGAGAAGGTCTACAAGCCGCAAGCCGTGGCTGCCACTATATCCAACGCCAAGAATGATATGCTTTCGCCCGAACAGTATGCCGTAGATGCTGGTATACAGTGCGTCAACGCTGCCCGCAACATGCCGCGCTTGGGCGAAATTTATGCAGCGTACTGTGCGCGGTGTCGTCGTGCCGATGCCCTCGACTTTGACGACTTGCTATACTATACCAATATTCTGTTGCGCGAGCATCTGGATGTGCGACGTCATTACCAAGAGTTCTATCGCTACATACTCGTCGACGAATATCAGGACACCAACTTCGCGCAGCACATGATTGTGTCGCAACTGTGCCCCGACAACCCGGGGTTGTGTGTTGTGGGCGATGACGCACAGAGCATATACTCGTTCCGTGGCGCCAATATCGCCAATATTCTCAATCTCCAACGCACATTCCCCACTATCAAAACCTTCAAACTGGAACGCAACTACCGTTCCAGCCAGAATATTATAAATGCTGCCGGGAGCCTGATAGCCAAGAATAAGATGCAGATACCCAAGAACGTTTATTCAGAAAACGGGGTAGGGTCTCGTATCGAAGTAGTGCGCAGTTACAGCGACTACGAGGAAAGTTTTTTGGTCACCAATCGACTGTCTCAGCTCAAAATGTCCTCGGGCGACTCTTACGAAGACTTTGCCATTCTTTATCGTACCAATGCACAAAGTCGTATACTTGAAGAGTCGCTACGCAAGCGCAACATTCCATACCGCATCTACGGCGGACTATCCTTCTATCAGCGCAAAGAAGTCAAGGATGCTTTGGCGTACTTCCGTCTGGCGATGAACCCTGATGACGAAGAATCGCTGAAACGCGTCATCAACTTCCCGGCGCGCGGCATAGGTGACACAACGCTTAAAAAGATTCTTGCGGCGGCGGCCGTGCACGAAGTGTCCTTATGGGCCGTGGTTAAGGCGCCCCTCCAATACGGGCTCAATATTAATGCCGGTACGCAACGCCGTCTGCACGCATTTGAGGACATCGTTACCGAGCTTAATGGTATGGTGACTACCGGAACTGCCGCTGATGTCATATCCGACAGAATGCTAAGTCTGACCCACATGATGGACGAGTATAAATCGGATAATACACCCGAGAGCATCACCAAGCGCGAGAACCTCGAAGAACTCACCAACGATGTTAAGGCTTTTGTACAATCACAACAAGAACAGGGTCTTGGCGAAGGCACTATGCCCGAATATATGGCTCAAGCATCTTTGGCCACGGATGCCGATACGGACGAGGCAGATGCGGACACGCCCAAGGTGACGCTTATGACAATACATGCCGCCAAAGGCTTGGAGTACGGCAATGTATTTGTTGTGGGCGTTGAAGACGACCTTCTGCCGTCGATGATGAGCAAAGACTCGCCGGCAGCTATAGAAGAAGAACGCCGCTTGCTCTACGTGGCCATTACCCGCGCAAAACGTTACTGTATGCTCTCGTACGCCACCTCGCGTTTTCGTAACGGTGTTACGGAATTCACCTCCCCCTCGCCATTTCTTAAAGATATTGATTCACAATATCTGTCCTTCCCCTCCGGATCGGAGATTGCCGAGAGCAACCGGGTACATACACAACGTGTGAAGACGTGGCTCACCCGTAAAGCGCCGACATCTTCCAGGCAGCCTCAGGCCCCTGCTGCCACACCCGGCGAATCCACATTCCATGCCTCTCAGCTCTCCGTAGGAATGGATATACGGCACAGCCGTTTCGGCAAGGGTACAATCACCGAAGTGGACGGCAATAATCCCGGCGGAGCACGCATAAAAGTGCGCTTCGACACAGGCGAAACCAAAATACTGATGCTGGCTTTTGCACGCTTCACTATACTTTGAGCAATACTTTATATAATATATGATAATACATTCTGTAGCTATAGAATAATCAAATACAGACAATCTCACTGCAACATATTCCAATGACCATAGACCAACTGCCCACTCCCTTCTATATAGTCTACGAAGACCGTATACGCCGCAACCTTGATTTGATAGCAGATGTGGCTGCACGTGCCGGTGTCGAAATTATTATGGCCTTTAAAGCCAACGCCCTATGGCGTACCTTCGATATTGTCCGCGAATACGGTTTCGGTTGTACTGCCAGCAGTATCAACGAGCTGCGCTTGGGACGCGAATACCTTACCGATAATGTGCATGCCTACTCGCCGGCATATACAGACGACACCATTGACGAATATGCACGCAGTTGCACACATATCACCTTTAATTCGCTAAGCCAATGGGAACGCTATGGCGCACGTCTGCGCGGTATCGGTGCCGGAGCGGGCTTGCGTGTCAATCCTCATTGCTCGGTCATTGATACGGATATATATAATCCGGCGCTCCCGGGTAGTCGTTTCGGTGTCAGTGCCTCTGAAATTGGCGATACCCTTCCCGAAGGTATTGAGGGGCTGCACTTTCACGCATTGTGCGAGTCTTCGTCTTACGACTTGGCCAAGGTCCTTGACGCTTTCGAAAAACAATTCGGGCATCTACTGTCGCAAGTCAAGTGGGTTAATATGGGCGGTGGGCACCTGATGACACGCCAAGGCTATGACACTGAACACCTTATAAAAATACTCAAGGACTTTCGCCGTCGATATCCGCATCTGCAAGTTATACTCGAGCCGGGTAGTGCCTTTATGTGGCGTACCGGTGATCTCATAAGTAGTGTGGTGGATGTAGTAAGCCACGACGGTGTCAATACCGCCATTATGGACGTATCCTTCGCATGTCATATGCCCGATACACTCGAAATGCCTTATCAGCCGATAGTAAGCGAAAGCGTGCCCGAACAACCGGGACACACCATCGCCTACAGACTCGGAGGTAACTCGTGCCTTAGCGGTGACTTCATAGGTGATTGGTACTTTGCCGAGCTTCTGCGCCCGGGGATGCGCCTGACATTTGAAGATATGAATCATTATACCAACGTTAAAACTACGATGTTCAATGGTATACACCATCCCGATATTGTCTTATGCGACCACGCCGGTCAATGTCACTATATGCGACGTTATACCTACGAAGATTACAAAAATAGAATGTCGTAAAATTCGGTGAAACAGATATTAAAGATACTAAATCTTGAGCGTTGTTGCAATAAAATTTCTTCGCCGCCGTATTCCAAGTCTCACCACCGCATGATACACACTGTATTCCAAATCAGAAGCCAAATCCAAACACATAATAACAGCCAATAATGCTATTCTCCGTCATCATCCCGGTATACAATCGTCCGGACGAAGTCCGCGATTTGCTTGACAGCCTGCTGGCGCAACGCGCCCGCAACTTCGAAGTGATTATTGTTGAAGACGGTTCAACGGTACCTTGCAGTCGGCAGTGCGACGAAGCGCGTGCCGCCGGCCTCGATGTCAAGTACTTTTACAAAGACAATGAAGGCCGTTCGATAGCCCGTAACTACGGTATGGAACGCGCCAAGGGCGACTACTTTGTTTTCTTTGACAGCGATTGTGTGATCCCGCCGGAATACTTCGAGACGGTATCCAAAGTTCTCGCCGAGCATCCTACCGACTGTTACGGCGGACCGGATGCCGCACATTCGTCCTTCACAACTACGCAGAAAGCCATAAACTACACGATGACCTCCTTCCTCACCACCGGAGGAATACGCGGCGGAAAGGTTGCGCTCGAGAAGTTCACTCCGCGAACTTTCAATATGGGCTTTTCGCGTCGTGTTTACGAGGTTGTAGGAGGTTTCCGTGAAATGTTTTCCGAGGATATAGACATGAGCAAGCGCATAGCCCGTGCAGGATTTGCTACATCGCTTATTGCTGATGCCCCCGTATGGCACAAGCGTAGGGTCGATTTTCGTAAATTTTTGCGGCAGGTATACGTATTCGGAATGTCCCGCATTACGCTCAAACTTCTATATCCCGATTCGCTCAAAGCTGTGCATACCCTCCCGGCAGTGGCAGTACTATTGGCCGTGATTATGGTTGTCCTTGCTATTACGGTTTCGCCGTGGTGGCTTTTGCCCATAGGAATATACCTCGTTGCCGTGTTTACGATGGCTCTGGCGGCCACGCGCTCGGTAGTGATAGCGGCCAAGGCAGTGCCTGCCGCCGTTATCCAGCTTGGCGGCTATGGAGTAGGCTTTATACGAGCTTATTTCACCAAGATAATACTGCGTCGTGGTCGCGATGTCAACCGTGAAATCGAAATGCGCCGTGGAAAATAGCAAGCAGCCCCCCGTATTGATACGCGACCTTCCGTCCGAACAGAAGCCGCGTGAAAAAGCTATCGCACAAGGATTTGATGCCTTGACGGATGCCGAGCTTATGGCCATAATATTCTCCACGGGCATTAAGGGCAAATCGGTGCTCGAGCTCTCCGAGGATATCCTTAGAGACAACGAAGGACACCTGTCAATGCTCACGCGTATGACGCCACAACAAATAGTCAAACGATACAAAGGGATAGGTCAAGCCAAGGCAGTGACACTATTGGCCGCCTTGCACTTGGGCGAGCGGTCGCGTGCCGATTGTGTCGAACGGCAAAAAGAAAAAATCTGTACCTCCGAACTGGCTTTTCGAAAAATGGCTCCGGTATTTCTGGGGCTTGATCATGAAGAATTTTGGCTACTACTGCTTAATAGGTCTTTAATGCCCCTTAAGAGTGTACGCCTCGGTGTTGGCGGCCTCAGCGCTACGGTTGTCGATGTAAAGATAGCAGTGCGTGCCGCTCTCGATACATGCGCTTCGGCAGTTATTATGTTCCACAATCATCCGTCCGGCAATACGATGCCGAGCGTGCAAGACGATGCCATTACACGTAAGATTAAGGACGCAATGGCCCTCTTTGACATAAGTGTCAACGACCATCTCATCGTTACCGATGGTGGTTACTATTCATATCACGATAATGGCCGGATGCCATAAGAAGGTACCCGGCAGCGTGGCGGATGTGCTCGTTGCACTCAACTTAGAAGCATTGTCCGGTATGTATCTTAGAAATAGCCGATGATGTGCAGTATCGATGGGGTGAGGATGGCGGTGAAAATGCCGTTGAGTGTCAGGCCGAGACTGGCGAAAGCGCCATAACGGTCGCTGACACCGAAGGCACGTGACGAGCCTACGGCGTGAGCAGCAGTACCCATCGAAAGACCTTGTGCCATAGGACTATGCACGTGCGACCATCGCATTACGCCGAATCCGATGATTCCGCCGAAGATGCCCACGCTGACTACCACGGCAGCGGTGAGCGATGGAATGCCGCCCAACGATCCGGTGACCTCCATCGCAATAGGCGTAGTGACGGATTTGGCGGCCAGAGACATAACTATTTCGTGTGACGCTCCGCACAAATCGGCCACAATCACGACAGAGATGATGCCGGATATACATCCGCCAAGGGCTGATAAGGTGATTGGTAGCAATTGTTTCCTGACGGTAGACAGCTGTTTATATAAAGGTACGCCAAGTGCTACGACGGCAGGCTTGAGCCAAAATTCGATATACTTACCGTATTGATTATACGTGTCGTACGGTATGTCGTAGGCCGTCAGAAAAACTATGATGAGTGCGATGGTCACCAGTATGGGACTGAACAAAGAAAAATGTGTCCGCCGCTGGATAAGTTGGGCCGACCCGTAAATGACAAAAGTCAGTGCCAAGAGAAAGTAAGGGTTATTAATGTATTCCATGACGCTGATATTTACGGACCAACTGATGAATCCATCCGGTGACAACAATAACAACGACGGTGCTTGCAGCCGAGGCCACAATGATGGGAAGTAGCTGGGCCTTGATGATGTCAAGATGCAGCATAAGAGCCACGCCCGGCGGGATAAAGAAGAACCCGAGATTTTTCACCAAGAAATTGGCGATACCTTCGACCCAGCGCAACTTAATCCATTTCAGTTGCAGAAAAGCCGTTAGTAAAAGCATACCTATGATACTTGACGGCAATTTGATTCCGGTGAGCCACACTACGAACTCACCGATAGCAAGGAATCCGAAAATGATTCCGCATTGGTAAACCATAACAAATCTTTTTTATACCTAAAAACGGCTGCAAAGGTACGGCCTTTCCGCCGAACAGCCAAATATGATAATGATGAGTGTTGTCTAAACAGAAGGTAATAATTGCAATCTGAGGAAGTTAGCTTCTGAAAACAAAGGCGGCAAAGCGCGATGAGAACGACGGAGCTTATGACTTAGAAAACAAATCACGATTTCGGGCAGGTATTTGACGAGAAATGCGTAAATTTGCGTAGTCAAAGGCAGGGGCATCCGTCCCGCCTAAATATTAAACACCATACAAACAACATTCTACCAGCACAATGAAAGCAGACGTACTTCTCGGGCTCCAATGGGGCGATGAAGGCAAAGGTAAAGTCGTGGACGTACTTACACCGCATTACTCCGCGGTGGCACGCTTCCAGGGCGGTCCTAATGCCGGACACACCCTCGAGTTTGACGGCAAGAAATTTGTATTGCGTTCGATACCTTCGGGAGTATTCCAAAAAGACACAATCAACGTCATAGGCAACGGCGTCGTTCTCGACCCGGTGCTTTTTGCCGAAGAGGCACGCGCACTTGAGCGCGACGGCGGTGTGGACCTGCATAAAACGTTGCGGCTATCGCGCAAAATGCACCTGATACTGCCCACCCACCGTCTGCTTGATGCTGCCGGTGAGAATGCCAAGGGTGCGTCGCGCATAGGTACCACCGGTAAAGGCATAGGTCCTACATATACCGACAAAGCCGGGCGTAATGGATTACGTCTCGGTGATATCGACTACGACTTCGAAGTCAAATATGCTCGGCTCAAGGCTTCGCACTTGGATCGCCTGGTACGTATGGGCGCACAAGTGGACGCTGAGGCCCTTGCTCAAAACGAAAAGGCATGGATGGAAGCCCTCGAATATATACGCACCTTCGAACGCATAGACAGCGAATACTACGTCAACGAAGTTCTCGACAATGACGGTGCTGTATTATGCGAAGGGGCCCAGGGTACACTTCTGGACGTCGACTTCGGTTCATATCCCTTTGTGACATCGAGCAATACCGTATGTGCCGGAGCGTGCACAGGATTGGGCATATCTCCACGACGCATAGGCGAGGTCTTCGGAATCTTCAAAGCCTATTGTACGCGCGTAGGTAGCGGACCTTTCCCCACCGAGCTACACGATGACATCGGGCGCGAGATACGCGACCGCGGCCACGAGTATGGGGCTGTCACCGGACGCGAACGTCGTTGCGGATGGCTCGACTTGGTAGCTCTGCGCTATTCGGTGATGCTCAACGGCGTGACCCAACTCATAATGATGAAGAGCGACGTCCTTGACACTTTCGATAAAATCAAGGTTTGTACAGCATACACCATAAACGGGAAATCGACCGAGCATTTCCCCTTCGATGTCAACGACGCGCCCATAGAGCCGCAATATACCGTCTTTGACGGTTGGAAGTCAGACCTTACGTCCGTACGCGACGAAGCATCGTTGCCTCAGGCGTTTAAGGACTATATCTCCTTTGTAGAGAAATATGTGGGCGTACGCGTTACCGTACTTTCGGTAGGCCCGGACCGCACACAGACAATCTTCCGCGAGGGGTTCAATCCCGCTAAAGGCTGACAGCCGCTTCGGCCATACTCCGGGGCACAAGACATAGACTTACCAAAAACATGTTGATAAATCATATTACCAACCTCACACATTAAACTACCATGGCAAGAATCAAACCTTTCAAAGGCGTCCGTCCTCCGCGCGAATACGTGGAAAAGGTCGCATCACGTCCCTACGACGTGCTCAACTCCGAAGAAGCACGCATCGAGGCTCAAGGCAACCCGATGTCGTTATACCATATCATAAAGCCCGAAATAGACTTTGCACCCGGCACGGACGAACACGACCCCAAAGTGTACGAACGTGCCGTGCAGAACTTCAAGGACTTCCGTCAGCGCGGATGGCTGGTTCAGGATCCCGAAGAGAAATACTACCTATATGCCCAAACTATGGACGGCCGTACTCAGTACGGATTTGTGGTAGCAGCCAACGTTGACGACTACCTCAATGGTGTCATCAAGAAACACGAGCTGACACGCCGAGACAAAGAAGAAGATCGTATGAAACACGTACGCGCCCAGAATGCCAATATCGAGCCTGTGTTCTTCGCCTTTGAAGACAACGATGTGCTCAACGACATCATCAAGCGCGTATCCGCCACCAAGCCCGAGTATGACTTCGTAGCCAATGACGGTTTCGGCCACCACTTCTGGGTCATAGATGACAAGGCAACCATAGATGCCATTACGGCCGAATTTGCCAAGATGCCGGCATTGTATATTGCTGACGGACATCATCGTACGGCTGCCGCCGCGCTTGTAGGGCATGAGAAAGCCAAGGCAAATCCCAATCATACAGGCAATGAAGAGTACAACTTCTTCCTTGCAGTAGCTTTCCCGGCATCCCAGCTCAAGATTATTGACTACAATCGCGTGGTGCGCGACCTCAACGGACTGACGCCAGAACAATTTCTGGCACGTTTGTCCGAGAACTTTGATGTCAAGGACATGGGCACCGAAGAGTATCGTCCCAATGCGTTGCACAACTTCTCGTTATATCTGGGTGGACACTGGTACTCGCTTACGGCTCACCCCGGCACTTACAAGCCCGATGACCCCATAGGTGTGCTCGATGTGACCATCTCCAGCGACCTTATATTGCGCGACATTCTGGGTATCACAGACTTGCGCAGCGACAAACGCATAGACTTCGTCGGAGGTATACGCGGCTTGTCAGAACTGAAACGTCGCGTCGATTCGGGCGAGATGGCTATGGCCCTTGCGTTGTATCCCGTATCAATGAAACAGTTGATGACTATTGCCGATACAGGGAATATCATGCCGCCCAAGACAACGTGGTTTGAGCCCAAACTGCGTTCGGGCTTGGTGATACACCTTCTTGACTGACAATTACGGGGGTGGGGCAGGTACGCCGGTCGGTGTTCCTGCCCTGCTCCCACTTATCTTTAAGATACTGCAATAATAGCAAGCGGAACGATGAACGGAAATATTACGGCAATTATATGCGCAGTGTTACTGTCGTCGATAGCGATGACAGCGCAGACATATACACGTAGGTATAATGAGTACTGCAAGCGCACCGAGTACTATGACGCACACGGCAAGATGGTTGGATACTCAAAAGTTAATCCGTACTACAATCGTACCGAATACTACGATGCCAACGGAAAGCTGCAACGCACCGAGAAATATAATGACTATCGCGAATGTACCGAAACGCGTGACGCCTCCGGAAAACTTGAAAGCACTCGACGACAAAACGACTACTATGGACGAGAGGAAACACGTGACGCCTCCGGTCGCCTTATCGGATATCGCAAATGGAACGATTACCAAAAGCGTTATGATGTATATGACGCGAAAGGACAGCGCGTTGGCTATGAAAAATGGAATGAATACTATAAGCGTTGGGAGTACCATGTCAAATAAGATGGCAAACCTCGACGTGTATTAAATCTTTACATTATATATATCATACTACAATGTACGCATTCAAAGAGTTGGCAAAAATAATCTGTGACGGATATATGCTTAGTGAAGCAGAGGCCTACGAATTGCTTGATATGCCGTCCGAAGACCTGCGTCAAGCCGCACTACTGGTTAGCAAGCAGATGGTGCCGCGCAAGTTTGACAGCTGTTCCATAATCAATGCACGTTCGGGTCATTGCAGTGAGAACTGCAAATGGTGTGCACAGTCGGCACACTTTTCCACCGGATGTCAGAACTACGATGTGGTAGACCATGACGAATGTTTGCGCGAGGCGTGTCATAATCATGAACGCGGCATAGCTCGCTTCTCGCTTGTAGGGAGTGGACGTGCCGTACGCGGCGAAGCCTTCGGAAAGGTCTGTGCTATGCTGCGCGAGATACACGATACGGTGGGCATCAAGACCTGTGCATCATTAGGCTTGCTTGACCGCGAAAGCCTACGCGAATTACGTCGCAGCGGCGTCACTCGCTATCATTGTAATCTTGAGACGGCGCCCTCATTCTTCGGTACACTATGCACCACGCATACCATAGAGGATAAAATACACACCATAGAAATGGCGCGTGAAGAAGGTCTGGAAGTCTGCAGTGGCGGAATTATAGGAATGGGCGAGACTCCGAGACAACGAGTCGAGTTTGCATTGACCTTGCGTCGCATCGACCCGGTGTCCATACCCGTCAACGTGCTATGTCCCATACCGGGTACACCATTGGAGAATATGCCTCCTATACCCGAAGATGAGATTATAGACACCATAGCGATGATACGTCTGATACATCCCAAGGCACACATTCGCTTTGCCGGCGGACGAGCACGTCTCAGCCCCGAAAGTCAGGTATTGGCGATGCGAATAGGAGCCAACGGCGCTATTATGGGGGATATGCTCACGACAGTCGGTAGTACCATCGTCGATGACCGCGACCTCATAGCCAAGGCCGGATACGAATTCTAAAATGTACATCAAAAGATTAGCCCGGACAAGACGACATAGGAGTCGAAATCCATAACGGCATATCTTAACCAGCCTTCAGACTATATATATGAATAAAAGTGACATACCCGAAAGAAGCATAGATGCCGAAAGTTATGCACGGCCGACTGCGGCCATACGGCGCCTTGTGCGTGCGCTGGACACAGCGGCACACCGCCGCCGGGAGGGCGCATTTGTAGCCGAAGGAGACAAATGTGTACATGACACGTATGATGCCTTCGACTGCCGTATCCTTATCGGGCGACGTCAGTGGCTTGAAGAACACCGTGATATGTGTGTCCGAGCTGATGCTGTGTATTGTGCCGATGGCGCTGATATGGAGCGAATGTCACTGCTGAAAAGTCCGCGCGAAGTTATTGCAGTGTACAATATTCCGGATAATACGCCACTCCCCGACGCCGTAGGTCTTGTGGTTGCGCTCGATCATATCCAAGACCCGGGCAACCTTGGCACAATCATTAGAATGTGCGATTGGATGGGCGTGCGTGACATCTTAGCCTCGCAGGGTACTGTCGATGTTTTCAGCCCCAAAGTTGTTCAGGCAACCATGGGCTCCATAGCTCGTGTGCGCGTACACTACACCGACCTTGTGCCGCAATTGCGCCGACTTTCGGAAGCCGGGATACCGGTGTATGGTACGGCTATGGATGGAGAGTCTATATATAAAGCCGAACTGCCTTCGAATGCGGTAATAGTAATGGGCAACGAGGGGCGCGGTATGTCCGAGGATGTACGCGCCTGTCTCACTGACAGCATTTCTATACCTCCGTATCCGGGCGATACATCCACTGCCGAAAGTCTCAATGTGGCGGTGGCTGCCTCGGTTATTGTGGCCGAATGGCGTCGCCGTATGCGTTGAAGTTATGTAAGCCCTTGACAATAGAGTGAATTAGATCAATAATAAACCGACGAAGACGATTTAGGCCCGTAAATAAAAGAAGACGAAAAGTTTAGCTTATGGCAAAAACTAAATATAAGAGCGTTTGGATGTGCAACAACTGCGGAGCTACTTTCCCAAAATGGGAGGGGCGCTGTAGCGAATGCGGCGAATGGAACACTATGGTAGAACAACGCGTGAGTACTTCGACACGCGCCGACCGCGGACTAACGGGTACCGAAGGTGCGCGCCCCGTGGCCGTCTCGGACATCACCGCAGGATTGGAAAGTCGCATACCTATGCCAAGTCGTGAACTTAACCGAGTACTTGGCGGCGGACTTGTAGCCGGATCGATGGTGCTTATCGGCGGTGAACCCGGCATAGGCAAATCTACACTTGTACTGCAAAACATTCTGGCCATAAAGTCAAAGACAGTGTTGTATGTTTCGGGAGAGGAAAGCGCATCCCAAATCAAGATGCGTGCCGACCGTATAGGTCGCGGCAGCGAGAATGTCTTGATTGTGTGCGAGACACTTTTAGAGCGTATAATGCGTCATGTTGAAGATATCAATCCGGGAATACTTATCATTGATTCGATACAGACCATATACAGCGAAGCACTTGAATCCTCGGCCGGCAGTGTCAGCCAGGTGCGCGAATGTGCCGCTCGGTTGTTGCAGTATGCCAAAACCACGTCCACGCCGGTCATTCTGATAGGACATATCACCAAAGAAGGATCTCTTGCCGGGCCTAAGGTGCTGGAGCACATTGTAGATGCTGTGTTGCAGTTCGAGGGTGACAGCAAATATATGTACCGAATTTTACGCGCTATCAAGAACCGTTTCGGCAGTACCAACGAATTAGGTATATATGAAATGTGCCAGCGAGGACTGCGCGAAGTCATCGACCCATCGCAGGTGCTGATGACACGCGGTGATACCTCGCTGTCAGGAGTATCCATCGGTGTGACATTGGAGGGTATTCGTCCCTTCCTCATCGAATGTCAGGCATTGGTAAGTACGGCAGCATACGGCACACCTCAGCGATCGGTGACAGGCTTTGACGCTAAACGCATGAATATGCTTTTAGCCGTGCTCGAAAAACGTGTAGGCTTTAAGCTTGCAGCCAAGGACGTATTCCTTAATATCACCGGCGGACTGCGAGTAAATGATCCTGCACTTGATTTGGCGGTCATCAGCGCCATACTTTCCAGTAATGTAGACATGGCTGTTCCGGACGGTTGGTGTATGACCGGAGAAGTAGGCTTATCGGGCGAAATACGTCCGGTAACGCGCTTGCAACAGCGCATTCTCGAGGCCGAGAAATTGGGGATGACCCATATCCTTGTCCCTGCCAACAACCTCAAAGGTGTCGAGACAGAAGGTCTGAACATCAAGATACACGAGGTTTCCAAAGTCGAAGAGGCTTTCCGAGCACTCTTCGCATAAGATGCATCGTCCGGCACAGATTGTATGTGTCAGATGGACGGAAATACATTAGGTCGTCATTTCCTCCCAATTGTTTAACTAAAAGCAAAAAACAGGGCGAAACGTACAATCAAGCGTCTCGCCCTGTTTTTGTTGTGTAAGGACCTTACTTTTAGTCCGCTTTTATTTCCTCAGGCATGGAAATGTTGCCTTCGAGAAGGACGGCTGTAACGTCAGTATCATTAGTTACGAAGACAACCATACGTTTAAGGGTCTGTGAGGTGGGATCATCAGACGGCTCGACAAATATTTCGACATGGTTATTTTCGGCATCAGTGCTTATTATAGGATTAAGACCGAGGGCGTTTATGCCGCTGTTCAGACGCTTGGTTATTGCATCGTGCGTTTCGGCGATATTGCTGTAAATGACTTCTACCGATGTAAGTTCGCCCATTTCGTCAAACTTTGAGTTCTTTAGAAAATCAACCGTATCTGTTAGTTCCTTTATGTCTTTGAGCTGATCTCCCTCGACGTAGATGTTGACGGTCATCACGCTATCATTGCGCTGTTCCGGTTGGATATCGGCGAAGATTTGTTCTGCATTGGCGGTGAAGGCAGAGCCTATAAGCAGGATGGCGAGTGCGCTAAGAAATCGTTTAGCTTTCATTGTTGTAAGTTTATGTTTTTTTTATTATGTTTTCTGTATATATGACGCGAGAAAACCCGCTTTGTGACATATCACGATGAAAAAAAGTGTGTATAGAGGGTGGGGCGAATATCTTGTCCAAACTAAACAGCCACGACACGTCCGCTTGGAAGCAGGCGTGCCGGGCAGAGAAGAAAGAAGTCACTCGTCGTGTTGCATATCAATCGTTGTCATCGTCATCGTCGTCGTCTTGATCCTTCATAGCTTGGCTGACGACTGCTCCGAAATTGATTTTGCCGGTGAGTACCACACAGTTTATTTCATCGCCTTCGTCATTATAGATGAGCGCAGTCGTTACTATTTCGGGGTTGGAGGGGTCGGGGAGACCATAGATTGTGACGCCTTGTTCGCCATCTTCCGAGTTCTCGACGAGTACCTGTAGGTTGAGAGATTTGATGATTGATTGGCACTTGGAGCGAATTGATTTGAGGTTAGCTCCTTCTTCACAGTTAAGAACTTCCACCGAGTTGATGGTGCTGCCTTTGAGAATAGCCGCCATGTTTACATCATCCGAGTTGACGGATTCAAAAGCTTTGGTCCCCAGCATCTTCATCAAAGCCGGAGCTACATAAACCTTTTGGACGCCTTTGCCGGCGGGGATGTCTGCGAAAATGCGTTGCTGTGCGCATGCTGTGGTTGTGCCAATGATGGCGATAGCGAGGGTGAGTACAAAATTTTTCAGTTTCATCGTTGTATGTTTTTATGTGTTAGTGTATGTATTTATCTGTATTTGTCTTATTGATTGTGTGTTACAATCCATTGATGCTTTTATTGATGATTTCGGCTACGGCTTTTACGCTTGAGCGGTTGGTTTGTTCGGCCAGCATATCCGCATTACGCATAGTCTTTTCGGCGGCCTTTCCTGTCGAATTGATGCTTTGGGAGAGCAGAGTAGCCACTTCGAGTTGGATGCGTTCGGCCTCGGCCGGGTCGGATACCTCATGGTAGTCATTGTAAGTTTTTGCGACTTGTGCGTATCGTGGCTTTGCCGGCAGAACTGAGGCGGTAGGCACTTCGGTTTGGATGTCGTTTTCTACGGATTCCTCGATATCCGAAGGGGTGATGGTATGGGCTTCCGTGTCGCTTTTCTGCGGCTTTTGTACGACGTTGGCGTAAGTATTGCCTGCCGTGGTTGTCAGTTCGGCGTTTTCCGACAAGCTTATGACCAATGCAATGCAAGCGCAGGCAGCGGCAGAAGCGGCAGTGTACCAGAAAGCATGGCGGCGTTTGCGTGCCTTTTCGGCGATTATGGCGCCGGTGACTTGAGCCATAAGATCTGCGGGAATGTCTTCCGACATTGACTGCGACTTTTCGGCGGGTAGGGCGAAGATGGCAGCATCAGCTTTTAGATCTTCGGGGATGTTGGCGGACGCGGTGAAGTACTGCGTCAGAGCATCTTCGTCAGCGGCGGTTGCCGTACCGTCATACCAGCGGTCAAGCATGGTGCGAGCCGTGGTTTCGTCTATGATGTCTGCATTCGTTTTCATTATATATATTGTTTAGAGAGATTGCATTTGTACGATGATGTTGCGAAGTTGGCGACGTGCGCGAGAGGTGACTTGGCGAACGTTGGCTTCGGAAGTGTGCAGTTCGGCGGCCATTTGGCTGTAGCTGCGGCCTTGTAAGCCCCATTGGATGATTTGACGTGAACGCTGTTCCAGTCTATCCATAGCCTTTTGGAGCAAGCCGGTAGCATCCTCGGCATCCGTTTCGTCGTCAGCTTTGCTTTCGGCTATGGAAGCTAATGGTTCATCGCCGGCATCCAAGTGACGAGAGCGGATGATATCAAGGCAGTAGTTGCGGACGGTCACCGCGCAGAAAGCTCCGGGTGTAGCCGGTACCGCGATTTCGGAGCAGCGTTCCCACAGACGCCGGCATATATCTTGGACGGCATCCTGTGCCTCGTCCTCGTTCCCGAGGATGCGTCGGGCCACGGCAAGCATGCTGTTGTAGCAGCCAAGGATGTTGTCTTTATATTGTTGTGCGGTCATTGTGGTTTTGTTTTGCTGTTCACTATTATGACGTAAGGTGACGCTGTTTGTGACAGCGCTTGATGATTTTTTTTGAAAAAAAATGATTGGTGGAACGTGGGAGGCTGAACAAGCGGCTGTTATTTACAGTCACACTGATAGATACGTACGTCATGGGCAACTCCTCGATGATAGCGCCATGCATACAAACATCCGCCCTGACGGTATCCTGCGGACTCGAATAGTCGGCATGAAGCCTCGTTTTCGGCTGCAACTTCGGCCGCAAGTTGAGCTAAGGCCAAGTAATCGTGGGCATATCGACTGATGCGGCGCAGCGTCTCGTGAGCGTATCCGTGCCCTCGCCACTTAGGCGCAATGTATATGCCTACCCATGCACGTCGATTAGCGGTATCGATGTCGTAGAGATCCACAGTGCCTACGGTGGTTCCATCAGCAAGACAGACCATCATGCGCAATTGGTTGCCTCCATATAGAGAGCCATCATAGCTTTGGACATACTGCCAAATCTGGTAGCGTGACACCGGCGTCATATTCTGACGGCTGAACCATTCGGTCACATCGTTTTCCCATATATATATTGTGTCGACGTCCTCCGGTTCGAGTGCGCGTAATGTCAGTCGGTCAGTTTTGTCAGTCTGTGTCATATTGTGTCAGAATTGAGGGTCACCCACGGGGACGCGTCCGGCAAGCGATCGGGCCAAAGTGGCCTCGTCAGCGTATTCGATATCGCCGCCTACCGAGAGGCCGCGAGCCAATTGTGTCACCTTGGCAGGAGTTCCGGCCAGTCTCCTATATATATAGTAGTTGGTAGTTTCGCCCTCCATCGTGGGGCTGAGCGCAAGTATGACCTCGCGAGTATTTTCGTCCTTGACGCGTTGTACTAACGAGTCAATTTCCAGTAAATCAGGGCCTACGCCATCGATAGGCGATATGACGCCACCTAATACGTGGTATAATCCGTGATATTGAGCCGTGCGTTCGAAAGCGAGAACATCGCGGATGTTCTCGACGACGCATATCGTGGAGGTATCACGCAGCGGATTGGCACATATAGGGCATATATCAGTTTCCGAGATGTTGTGGCAGCGTTGGCAGTAGCGTATGCCATCACGCATGGAGGTCAGCGCATCCGCCAGGCGGTGAGCCAGAGACGGGTCTTGTCGTAAAATGTACAAAGACAGCCGCAAAGCGGTTTTGCGGCCTATGCCCGGGAGGCGTGATATTTGATTGACGGCTTCGTCCAAAAGCGGTGAGGCGTATTCTTGTTGCATCGTAAACTATCTCTGTCAGTGCATATGCGCAGTTGGCATATTATTTGTAATACCTAAAACGGTATGCAAATTTAAGCATAATTCCCCAACCATTGCGGGACGGGAGATGTTGAAATGATACATACCGATAAAAAAGATAAAAAATACAAACCATGACAATGAAACGGTTCAACGCAGATACATTCGGACGAAGCGGGTCATCCCGCCGGGGCGACAAGAGTATACTTGGCGCCGGGACGATACTGGTGGCGCATCCACAGTTGACTCAGAGCTGCTTCAACCACGCGGTCATAGTCCTCTTGGACTATGGGCGTAATTCCGGAGCCATGGGATGTGTGCTCAATTACAGTACCAAGTTCGGTCTTGATGACATTCTCAAGAGTGTCCGCAACGAAGGCGTGCCGGTATATGGCGGTGGTCCCGTAGGGCTGGATCGGCTGTTCTTTCTGCACACGCTTGGCGAGGACATATTGCCCGGAGCCAATATGGTAGTCCCCGGATTATGGGTCGGCGGCGATTTTGATGCTGTCGCCGATTACGTCAACGCCGGGTATATGACCGAAGGCGAATTGCGCTTCTTCCTTGGATACTCCGGATGGGAGGCCGGGCAACTTGAAGACGAGATAGACGAGGGTACGTGGGCAACCTTGCGTATGCCTGACGACCTTTCGGACCTGCTGCGAGGCGATGGCGATGCCGTATGGCATAACGCTGTACGAGCCCTCGGCAAGGAATACCGCGATTGGCAGTTGTATCCACGCAATATCCATTCAAACTAAACCATAAACCACAACATATCAATAATAACAAGAAAATAAACAACAAAATATAAACTATGAACTTTAACAATTTCACCATCAAGTCACAGGAAGCCATTCAGAAGGCCGTTGAGATTACTCGCTCGTCGGGTGCTCAGGCCATCGAACCTGTGCATCTCCTCAAAGCTATTATTGAGGAAGGCGACTCGTTGGTCAAATTCATCTTTCAGAAGCTTGGCGCCAACCTGCAGCAGGTAGTGCGTCAGGTGGACGAGGCCATCGCCAACGAGCCCAAAGTAAGCGGCGGAGAGCCGTATCTGAGCCATAGCACAAATGACGTGATGCAGAAGGCGTTGGATATAGCCAAGGCCGACGGTGACGAATATGTCACGCTCGAAGCCATGCTCACCGCCATCTTCGAAATCAATTCGCCTGCAGGCACCATACTTAAGGATGCCGGAATCACGGGCAAAGAGTTGAAAGCCGCTATCACCGAGTTGCGCAAAGGCAAGAAAGCTACAGACCAAGGCGCTGAAGAACAGTATAATGCCTTGTCCAAGTATGCCATCAACCTCTGTGAGCGTGCTCGCGAAGGCAAGCTTGACCCTGTAATAGGTCGTGACGAGGAAATTCGTCGAGTACTTCAGATTCTGAGCCGTCGTACCAAGAACAACCCTATGCTTATAGGTGAACCCGGTACAGGTAAAACGGCCATAGCTGAGGGACTTGCACAGCGTATCGTACGCGGCGATGTTCCCGAGAACCTCCGTTCAAAGCAGATATTCTCGTTGGATATGGGCGCATTGGTGGCCGGAGCTAAGTACAAAGGTGAGTTTGAAGAGCGTCTTAAAGCTATCGTTAACGAAGTCACTCAGAGTGACGGTGAGATAATTCTTTTCATAGATGAAATCCACACTTTGGTAGGTGCCGGCAAGGGTGAAGGAGCAATGGATGCTGCCAATATTCTAAAACCTGCATTGGCACGTGGCGAACTTCGCAGCATTGGTGCCACCACCTTGGATGAGTATCAGAAGTATTTTGAGAAAGACAAGGCTCTCGAACGCCGTTTCCAGAAGGTAATGGTTGACGAACCTGATGAGGCCAGCGCCATCGCCATCCTTCGTGGTTTGAAGGAACGCTACGAGAATCACCACCATGTACGTATCCGTGACGAAGCCGTTGTGGCTGCCGTTCAGTTGAGCGAACGATATATCACTGATAGATTCTTGCCTGATAAGGCCATTGACCTGATGGACGAGGCTGCTTCTAAACTCAAGTTGGAAATCGACTCTGAGCCGCAAGCTTTGGATGACATCAAGCGTCAGATTGCCCAAAAAGAAATCGAACGTGAAGCCATCAAGCGTGAAGGCGACGAGGCTCGTGTCAAGGACATCGAGAAAGACTTGGCCTCGATGCGTGAGCAGCAGAGCCAAATTGCAGCTCAATGGAAGTCCGAAAAAGACCTGATAGACCGTATACAGAAGAATAAGGTCGATATCGAACAACTCAACTTTGATGCCGAGCGTGCCGAACGTGAAGGCGACTATGCTCGTGTAGCCGAAATACGCTACGGTACCATCAAGCAAAAAGAGGATGAGAATGTCAGCATCCAAGCTCAGTTGAAAGCTATGCAAGGGGAGAAGGCACTCATCAAAGAAGAGGTCGATGCCGATGACATCGCCGATGTGGTAAGCCGTTGGACTGGAATACCTGTCAGCAAGATGGTACAGAGCGAGCGCACTAAGTTGCTGCTGCTGGAGGACGAATTGCACAAACGTGTAGTGGGACAAGATGCCGCTATCAGCGCTGTGGCCGATGCCGTACGTCGTAGCCGTGCCGGTCTTAGCGATCCCAAACGTCCTATCGGTTCGTTCATCTTCTTAGGTATTACCGGTGTAGGTAAGACTGAATTGGCCAAAGCGTTGGCTGACTACCTCTTCGATGACGAAAATATGATGACCCGTATTGATATGTCCGAGTATCAGGAGAAGCATTCTGTGAGCCGTTTGGTCGGAGCGCCTCCGGGATACGTAGGATATGACGAAGGCGGTCAGTTGACCGAAGCTGTACGTCGCAAACCGTATTCGGTTGTCTTGTTCGACGAAATCGAGAAAGCTCACCCGGATGTTTTCAACATCTTGTTGCAGGTGCTTGATGACGGCCGTCTGACCGATAATAAAGGTCGTGTTGTCAATTTCAAGAATACCATCATAATCATGACCTCGAACATGGGATCGGCCTTGATACGTGACAACTTTGCGAAGATGACTGATGCCAACCGTGAGCAGACCATCGAATCGACAAAAGCTCAGGTATTGGAGATGCTTAAAGAGAATATCCGTCCCGAGTTCTTGAATCGTATAGATGAAATCATCATGTTCACGCCGCTCGACCGCAAGGAAATCGAGCAGATTGTCGAACTGCAAATGAAGTCTATACAAAAGATGCTTGCGCCCAATGGTATCACCTTGGAATACACGCCCAAAGCAATATCGTTGCTCGCAGACGAGGGCTTCGATCCCGAATTTGGCGCACGTCCCGTCAAGCGTGTTATCCATCGTCAGATTCTTAACCGACTGAGTAAGGATATCTTGGCTCAGAAGGTAGACAAGGAACGCCCCATCGTTATAGACGTGGATGCCAATGGCGAACTGAGTTTCCGTAACTGATAATCCGGAATTAGTCGGTAATACCGACATGACATACGAAAATAGCGAGAACGCTTACTCGAAACGAGTAGACGTTCTCGCTATTTTTTTGTCCGGTATCGGAAGTCTCAGCTTTTATGACAAGAGTCGTGTAGCGGACATCCGGCACAAGCATCCGAGGCATGGCAGTTTGAGTTCGAACCATTCGTTGCATCGTCGTCTTTATGATGACGGCACGAAGGACACGAACTTCCGTGTCGGAAGCTACGAGCCATGCGCATTACAAAGAATATGGTGGCGGCCACTACTATTATTATGACTACAATGTCTTGCCAGGTCATTCGGATTTGCCGTTTTTGTTAAGCATATCAGCCAGTTGTGCCGGAGAGAGTGTCGCCGGGTATTGCGCGAACGGCAGTATAAAGTTGCAACCTTCGGCATAGCGACTGCATCCGTATGCAGTACGTCCTTTGAGCAAATGGCCTTTACGACATTTGGGACAAGGAATCTGTTCGACGGACGTTGGTGCAGGCGTTGTCGCTTTTGTCGTCTTTTTTGTTGTCGTTTTCTTTGTCTTGGCGCCATCGGCTTTGGTAGAGCGCGTCTTACGAGTTTTGGCCGGGGCCTTTTCGACGGCGATGTGGCTGCCGCTGTTGTCCGAAAGCACGGTGATAACTATGTCGTTGACTTGAGCCTTAAGGTCATTGACAAATTCGGATGCGCTGAATTCGCCGCGCTCAATCATACGAAGACGATTTTCCCAAATACCGGTGAGTTTGGCGCTTTTTAGCAATGGATCTTTAATGGTGTCTATAAGAGCTATACCGGTGCTTGTCGGCGCCAGTGTTTTGCCGCGTAATCGTTTGATGTATTGCCGCTTGAATAATGTTTCAATAATGGCTGAGCGCGTGGACGGTCGTCCGATGCCGTTGGCCTTCATTGCTTCGCGGAGAGTTTCGTCCTCGATGCTTTTGCCGGCGCTTTCCATTGCGCGGAGCAAGGTACCTTCGGTGAAAGGCTTGGGCGATTGTGTAGTTTTTTTATTGACAAACGGGACGTGCGGTCCGCTTTCGCCACTGACGAATGTCGGTAGTGTTTTGTTGTCGTTATCTTCCTCGGAGTCTTCGTTGTCCTGTGCTTCGGCGAGTACTTCGGTTTGGCTTTTGTCCTTGGGCGGAAAGAGCGCTTTCCACCCTTGTTCGAGTATTACGCGGCCTGTGGCTTTGAATTTGTGTTTGCCTGCATGGGCGCTCACGGTCGTTTGCTCGAATACGCAATCAGGATAAAATGCTGCAATAAAGCGCATTGCTATCAGATGATACATCAACCGCTCGTCTCCGATGAGAGCTTTAGGAGACTGTCCGGTAGGGATGATTGCATGGTGGTCGGTGACTTTCGAATTGTCAAATATACGCTTGCTCTTAGGAATCTTGCGAGCCAATACCGGCGCCGTAATATTGGCGTATGGAGTCATTTGCTGCAATATGCCCGGAATTTTGGCATGCAAATCTTCACTGAGATACGTTGTATCTACACGAGGATATGTTGTTACTTTTTTTTCGTACAGTGACTGTATGAGTTGGAGTGTGCGGTCGGCCGACCATCCCCATTTTTTGTTACATTCGACTTGTAGCGAGGTGAGATCGAATAGTTTTTTTGGCGCTTCACGTCCTGTCTTTTTGGCTATATCGTCGATAGTCAACGGAATATTTCGTATAGCTTCGGCTTCGGCGTTGGCGGCTTCGACGTTGTCAAATCGATCGCCGGTGGAAGTAAACACCGTGTTGCGATACCGCGTCGCCAGCTCCCACGAGTCGGTAGGCTTAAAATTGTCTATAGCACGTTGGCGTTCGACAATAATAGCGAGTGTCGGAGTTTGTACGCGACCTATAGACAGAACGTTACGATCGTTCCGGTCGCTGTACTTGAGCGTATATAGTCGTGTCGCATTCATACCCAGCAACCAATCACCTATGGCTCGGGACAGTCCGGCGTAATACAGATTGTCGAAATCCGACTGAGGGCGTAGATGGGCAAATCCTTCGCGAATGGCCTCGTCTGTCAGAGAGGAAATCCATAGACGTTGCACGGGGCACTTGACAGAGGCTTTTTGCATCACCCAGCGTTGTATCAGTTCGCCTTCTTGGCCGGCATCACCGCAGTTGATAATGCTGTCTGCTTTGGAAAACAGCGTGGCGATGACCTTAAATTGCTTTTCGATGCCTCGATCGGCAATAAGCTTTATGCCAAAGCGTGACGGAACCATAGGCAGAGCCGAGAGACTCCACCGCTTCCACATATCGGTATAGTCATTTGGCTCCTTGAGGCAGCATAGGTGTCCGAAGGTCCAGGTGACACAATATCCGTTGCCTTCATAAAAACCATCGCGCGAAGCATCGGCTCCGAGCAGTCGGGCGATGTCACGGGCGACGCTGGGTTTCTCCGTAATGCAGACTATCACAGGCCTTTAGCTTTGGCTTCGTTCCACAGGGTGTCCATTTGCGCAAGGGTCATGTCCTTGAGTGGAGTGCCGAGTTCGTGAGAACGTTGTTCGATATAGTTAAAGCGAGCGATAAACTTGCGGTTGGTGCGTTCGAGGGCGTTTTCGGGGTTAACCTTATACAGCCGTGCCGCGTTTATGATAGCGAACATCAGGTCGCCGAACTCGCCCTCAATTTCGTCTTGCGAGCCGTTTGCTACAGCCTGTCGTACCTCGGCTGTTTCTTCTGCGACCTTGTCCCATACTTGTTCGGTCTCCTCCCAGTCGAAGCCGACATTTGCAGCTTTTTCTTGGATGCGGAAAGCCTTGACAAGTGCCGGTAGCGCTTTGGGAACCCCGGCCAAAGCCGTGTGATTTCCGTCTTTCTCTTTGAGCTTGATTTGCTCCCAGTTCAGTTCCACGTCATGGGCATTGTTCACGTGGACTTCGCCGAAGACGTGTGGATGACGGAAAATCAGTTTTTGGTTGAGTGCATCGGCTACGTCGGCGATGTCGAACTGTCCTTGCTCATCACCTATTTTGGCATAGAATAATATATGCAGTAGTACGTCACCGAGTTCCTTTTTGATGTTCGGACTATCGTTTTCGAGCAGAGCCTGAGCCAGTTCGTAGGTTTCTTCGATGGTGTTGGGACGCAGACTTTGGTTGGTCTGCTTGGCATCCCAAGGGCACTTGACACGAAGTATGTCAAGGGTGTCCATGACACGGCCAAGTGCCTCGAGCCTTTCTTGTCGGGTGTGTGACATTATATATATGCGTTATAGTTACTTATCTTTGTAAACTTCAAGCCCTTTGTTCAGCCAAGAGATGAATGCTGCGATATCTTCATCGTAGCTGCGAGCCAGGGCAAGTGGCGTCCCATCGCGGCTGTCAAGCAGAACATAATACGGCTGCGAATTGATATTGAACTTGTGGCGCTGGAGGTAGGCCCATTTTTCGCCAACGGTGGATATGGTAACCTCTTGGCCATTTTCCTGTACGGTGTAAGGCTGGGGTAGGTCCGCTTTTTCGTCTACCATAAGCTTGATAAGTACGTAGTTATCTTCGATGATTTTGCGTACTTGGTCCGTATCGAATACGGCACCTTCCATCTTACGGCAATTGACGCAGGCATATCCTGAGAAGTCAAGAAGTACCGGTTTATCGTTCTCGGCTGCATAGCGCATGCCTTCGTCATAATCGTGGAATTCTTTGAATTGTCCGCCGTAAAGGTTGAAGTCTTGTGTAGACAGCGGCGGTGCAAAAGCGCTGATGCTCTTGAGCGGTGCGCCCCATAGTCCGGGCAGAAGGTATACGGCAAAGGAGAATGATATTACCGCCAGAAAGAATGATCCGACGCCGGTATGTTCTTTGGAGGCATCGTGTTTAAATCGTAGTTTGCCTATCAGGTACATACCCAGCAGGACAAATAGCACAATCCAGATTGCGACAAATACTTCGCGGTCGAGTATGCGCCATCCATATGCAAGGTCGGCTACGGAGAGGAATTTGAGCGAGAGTATCAATTCGATAAATCCGAGGACAACTTTCACTGAATTCATCCATCCTCCGGACTTGGGCATCTCTTTAAGCAAAGAGGGGAAGAATGCGAATAGTGAGAAGGGTAGGGCGAGGCCGAGAGCAAAGCCTCCCATACCTATGGCCGGGCCGACTATACTGCCCTGCGTGGCGGCTTCGACCAAGAGTGTACCGATGATAGGACCTGTGCACGAGAATGATACCAATACCAGGGTGAAGGCCATGAAGAATATACTCAGGATACCGGTGGTGGTTTCGGCCTTATTGTCTATGCTGTTGGACCATTTTGAAGGCAACTTGATGTCGAATGCTCCGAAGAAGGAAATAGCAAACACAACAAGCATTGCGAAGAATATGAGGTTGAAAACAGCACTGGTGGCGATGTCATTGAGTTTGCCGGCTCCGAAGGCAAGCGTTATGGCTATGCCCATTACCAAATAAATTACGATGATAGACACACCATAGAGAGTGGCATCTGTGATGGAGCGGCGACGGCTTTTAGTTCGCTTGAGGAAGAAGCTGACGGTCATCGGTATCATCGGCCATACGCAAGGTGTGAGCAAGGCCAATAATCCGCCTAAAAATCCCATGACGAGCAGTGACAGCCATGATGGAGCGGCTTCTTGCCCGGGGGCATCGCTATTAGCTGACATCATATCCACCGAAGCCCACAAATCCGTCGGTTCGCCTGTTTGGGCTATAGCGGCGGACGTCTGCGATTTGGCGTCACCGACTGTGTCCGGTGCTGTGGTTGTTGAGGTTGTTCCACCGATATTTACGCTGAAATTAATACGCTTGGGCGGTGTGCAGGCATCTTCACGGCATGCCATATATTCTATGGTGCCGGTGATTGCCGTATTAATCGGTCGATCCACGCGATATGTGCATGTGAATGTTACGGTTCCGGTCCATTCCTTGAGCTTAAGGTCAAAAGCCTTGTCTATGATTGTTTTGGACTCGGTATCCGGGATTATTTCGCCAAACGTGACACCGTCGATGTTGGCAAAAGTGATTGAAGTTGGCACCGGGCCGTTTTTAACTTTTTCCAGACCATAGATGTGCCATCCGGGTTGGATAGCCGCGGTGACGGTTACTGTACCGCCATCGGCGGTCTCGGTTACGTCCCAACTCCATTTAACGGGGTCGGTGATTTGGGCGCTTGCACCGGGAACGGTGGCGAAAAGACACAATAAGAATATTGCGTAAGATAAAGTCTTTTTAATCATAGCCGTAGTTCGCAGTTGTGATATTGAAGTGTGGTTGTGCAAAGTTTCTGAATCTTGTGTGATGGCTGTCGTAGGCTGCATTGCCTATAAGTTGTTACACAAGAAGTATGAATAGATAAAGATGTGAATGCTGAAGGATACTGATTCGGCGAAAGAAAAGTATGAGTGTGAGACGGATGTAAAAATGCCCTATCACCGATAGCTACTTACCTTGATACGCTTTGACTTTAAGCTTTACGGTTTGTTTCTTGGGTGGGTTGCAAGTATTTCCGTTGCATACCATATAGTTGATGACTCCGTCTATCGAGGCAGACGTGACATCGCCGGTGAGGCGAAAACGGCGGGTGAATACTACTTCCTTTTCCCACCAGCGTAAAGTCATATTGAAGGATGCATCATGACTTGATACCGGTTTAGCGGAGGCCTTGAATTGTCCAAGCCATTTTATTCCGGAGCTTTTGGCGAAATCAAGTGTTGTCGGAACAGGTCCACCCTTGGGTAATGTAGTATCGTATAGATGCCATCCCTCAGAAATGATTGCGCGTACGGTGAGAGTTCCCTCGGTAGGAGAGGTCATTTTTGCTGTCGTACGCCAGCGTACGGGTGAGGTCTGAGCTGTGGCGGCAGATGCAAAAGTCAATATGGCGATAATTGCAGTGAGCAATCGTGTTGCTTTCATATTCGAAATCAGTGTTATGGTGTATATATATTCTGTAGCCTGGCTTTATATGCGGATTGTGCGAAATATAGATGTTTCAATCTACTGTATGATGCTATGCGGCAGTATGTTTAGCGGCGTAAAGCACGGGCGGCATTATTCAGGTAATCTGCGGCACGACTATCGGCTTGCACGGCCTTACGGTCATAGTCGGCGGCGCGATCGAGATCGTTTTGCATCCGACGTCGGTAAGTTTCGGCATTGCGTGTATCATCGCGTCGGATGTACGAATCCATCTGCCGACGATTGCTTTCGGCACTACGGCGATACGAATCGGCATCACGTCTGTAATTTTCGGCTTGACGCATCTGGTACTCAGCATCGCGTATGTACGAACGAGCTTGACGGGTGTTGTAGTCATCGGCATGTGCGGCTACCGGAGCCAGTGTCGCTATTGCGATGACAGCCAGGGTTGTTGTCAGAAATTTTCTCATGACTTATTATTATAATTGGAGAGTTTGATTTGCTGTATCTTGATGTAGCCCGATTTACGCGGTGGGTAAAGACGAGCCTTTGTCGAGAATGAAGCGTTCGGCCTCAAGGGCGGCGCGACATCCGGCAGCGGCAGCATTGACAGCTTGCTGAAAGCGGGGATCGGCCACATCTCCTGCCGCAAAAACGCCATCAACGCTTGTGGCGGTGGATATGCCATGGGTGATGATGTACCCGGCCTTGTCTGTTTCGACGTACTTTGCAAACGGAGCACTATTGGGCTGATGTCCTATCGCCAGGAAAAAACCGTCAATATTGATGTCATAACGACGCTCTTGTTCTGTGCCTGCATATTCGACCAAATGAGCCCCCTCGACAAATTCTTCGCCAATCAAACCAAGGGTATTTGTGTTGAATAATATTTCGATTTTGGGATTATCAGCCACGCGCTGCTGCATCACTTTGGATGCTCGCAGGTGGTCCTTGCGGACAATCATATATACTTTTTGAGCCAATCCGGCGAGGTAAACGGCTTCCTCACAGGCTGTGTCACCGCCACCGACGACAGCCACGCGCTTCCCGCGATAGAAAAATCCGTCACATACCGCACAAGCGCTAACGCCCATGCCGCGAAAACGTTCTTCGTCCGGAAGTCCGAGATAGCGAGCCGAGGCGCCAGTGGCAATGATTACCGTATCGGCGACGATGATTTTGCCGGACGCAAGTGTAAGTCTGAACGGCCGTACGGATAGGTCGGAGTCTGTCACGCGGTCGGATAGCATTACGGTGCCGAAGCGCAAGGCTTGGTTGCGCAAATCAGCCATAAGTTGGTTGCCGTCAACTCCTTCGGGATAGCCCGGAAAATTCTCGACTTCAGATGTCGTGGTCAATTGTCCGCCCGGTTGCGGGCCATCGACAAGTACAGGCGCAAGATTGGCTCGTGAGGCATATATCGCGGCTGTATAGCCGGCGGGGCCCGAACCGATAATGGCGCATTTTGTGGTGATGACGTCGCTCATATTTATAGTCGTATTATGTGTTTATATAACGGATGCCGAAGCACTTGTTTTTTATCTTAGATCTATTAGTTCGACCTTGGGATTTGACCGCGTGTCGTACTGGAAGTATGAAGCCGGAAGGGATGCGCCATGGCTGACGGATTTGACTGACACGGCGACCGTTGAGCCGTCCGAAAGTCGAAGCGTTAAGGCTATAGGTGCGTAATTACCGGCATTAACGCGAATGGTGGCCGTTGTAATTTGGCCGCCGCGTTTTTTGGGCTTAAGTGTGATGGCGTACTCGCCTTTTTGACTCTGTGCAAGGGTAGGGGTATAGTGCTGTTTGTAGGAGGTGAGGATGGCAAATGGATTAGACTCGACAACTTCGGCAGCGGTAGGCTTGGTGAGGGTTACTTCGCTGTCGCTGCGGTTGAGAGCCCATTGGTATGTCCCGTTATACCATACGGCAACATTACCGAGATTGAAGGTGAATTTTTTGCCGGACATAGTCATCGAGCCGTTGGCGTGTTTTCCCCCGGTGGTATATCCGAATTTTACCGTAACGCTTTTTGTCGAAGTAATCGCCTTGGCTGTTTTATCAAGTATCTGTGCAGCCGAGGGGGATGCGGCCATAGCGCCGAACGAAGCTGTGAATGTTAACAGTAAAACCAGTATATGTTTCAGTTGCCTTAATATCATATTGATATGCTGTGTGTATTTATACTAAACAAATGTTTGCCGGCCGATGTTTGGGCGGGTCAGCGATTATTAATAGGTACTATTATTGATTTAAATAGATCCTATTGTCGTACCCCGACGAGTGTCAACGTTGCGAGAGCACGTGTTCCAGCTCCATAGTGTCCATCTTTATCTGTCGCGGCTTATTGCCACTTGCCGGACCGACTATACCGCAGGCTTCCATTTGGTCGATAATTTTGCCTGCACGGTTATATCCGATTTGGAAGCGTCGTTGCAGCGAAGACGTTGATGCCGTGGACTGTGTAATGATGAAGCGAGCACATTCGTCAAAGAGAGGGTCTCGTTCATTGGTGCCGGCGCCCATATATCCGCCGCTTTGATGGTCATCGTTGGACAATTTGGGCTCGGGTAATTCGTACGCCTTGGTGAAGCCTGTTTGGTTGAAGATATAATTGACCAGATTGTCGACTTCGTCTGTAGATATAAACGCGCACTGGACGCGCACCGGTTCGCCGCTTTGGCTGTATAGCATATCTCCGCGGCCGATAAGTTGGTTGGCACCCGGGCGGTCAAGGATTACGCGCGAGTCTATCATCTGGAATGTACGGAAAGCGATACGAGCCGGGCAGTTGCTTTTGATAAGTCCGGTGAGAACGTTTGTAGACGGACGTTGCGTAGCTATAACCATATGTATGCCAATGGCACGAGCTTTTTGTGTGATGCGCGTCACGGGTAACTCAATCTCCTTGCCGGCAGTCATAATCAGGTCGGCAAACTCATCAATAACTACCACTATATATGGCAGGTAGTGATGCCCGTAATCGGGATTGAGGCGTCCTTCCTCAAATTTTTTGTTATATTCGATGATATCGCGTACTCCGGCTTCGCGCAGCAGGCCGTATCTTGTGTCCATCTCAACGCAAAGCGAGTTGAGTACCATCAGTACTTTTTCGAAATCGGTGACGATGGCACTTTCCTCGCCCGGAAGTTTGGCCAGATAATGCTTTTCGAGCTTGTTGTAGAGGCTGAATTCTACTTCCTTGGGATCGATAAGGACAAACTTCAGTTCGGTGGGATGCTTTTTGTAAAGCAATGAAGCAATGATGACATTGAGGCCCACCGACTTACCTTGTCCGGTAGCACCGGCTACCAAGACATGTGGCATAGACGCGAGATCTGCTACAAATATATCGTTTGATATCGAGGCGCCCAAAGCGATTGGTAGCGGTTTGTCGTATTCGCGGAATTTTTTGGAAGACAACACCGCACGTATGGACACTGTCTGCGGATCGCTATTCGGCACTTCGATGCCTACGGTGCCTTTGCCCGGCATGGGTGCAATGATGCGTATATGACTGGCAGCAAGGCTTAAGGCGATATCGTCTTCAAGTCGTTTAATCTGAGCGATACGTATGCCCTCGCTGGGTACAATTTCGTATAACGTCACAGTCGGGCCGACGGTGGCCATGATACTGTCTATAGTGATTTTGTGGTCGGCTAAAGCCTTTTCAATACGGTCCTTGTTGTGCTGCAATTCGTCCGGGTCGGCGGAAATACGCTGAGGAATATCCTTGAGCAATTCGAGGGTAGGGAAGCTATACCCGGGTAGTATTGCGCGGTGGTCCGAGTATACTCCCGAGCCTGATGTGTCGGCTATGGCCTTACCATCGTCTATTGTGTCGACTTGCGGCGTGTCTATGGTAAATGACGTTTCGTTGCTGCCGGACTGCATCGGGTCAGGGTCTATGCTGAAGCCTTCGTCCTTGGCGGCTGTTTCCGAACCGTTATCGCCGGATTGTCGAGCGCGTATCGCCGGAGTATCTGCGACGGCGACATCATTGGCTGTGTCGGTACGACCTCCATTTGATTGAGGTGCTGCCTCATACGTGGTGGAAATAACATTATGAGCAGCGGCGTTTTCCGTCGTGTCGTTTGTCGCGTTTTCGCGATTTATTGAGCGTGTCTGCAGATGATTACGGCGTATTTCGGCACACTTGTGCGCAAAGCGCAAAATATCATTGAGAAAAACGCAAATTACAGCCACTAATAGAAGTAAAGATAAAGCACCTGCTACAATGGGGCCGCCGATATGCAAAAGATATGCGTTGACTTCATGGCCATGAGTACCTCCAAGGCTTATGGCAGTCTGAGCGTTGAAAGTCACCAAACCTACAACGATACTTACAGTGATGGCAAGTAATAGCGATTTGAAAGTCAAAGACCAGAATTTGATACGTTTGACGCCGAAAAAGCCTACGGCAATGAAACCCAGATAGGCGGCCAAGATTATCGATCCAAGGCCGAGAGCATCTGTAAACAATGCATTCGAAAGCCAGGCGCCAAAACTTCCTCCTATATTCTCGGTTGACCCCGGTTTTGTCGCCATTTGTTCGACAGAAAGCGATGTTACAGCACTTTGGTCGTGTGCGCCTTTTTCTAAATGCGAAAGAAGCATCATTAGCATAACCACGCAAATCACTCCGCAAACAGAGCCAAGGAATATACGCCAAGACTTGTTGCGTATTAGAGGCATCGACATATCAGGGTCTATAGCCGTGGCTTCGGGTTGCTCGGCAGGGGTTTCTGCAGCCTTTCTGGTGTGAGATTTGCGCCGAGGTTTGACCATAGTGGGTGCTTCTTCCTCGATAGGTGTCGCGTCGGCATCTGATACGACCGATGCTTCGGGCTTGGTATCAGCTATGCGCTCGTAGGCCGGAGTATAAGTGCTGCGGCGTACCACATCGCTGTCCTTACCGCTGTCGGTATGTAAAGTGGTGTGAGAGCGACGCTTGCGATTTCTTTCTGTTATATCAATTTCAAATTCGTCCATGACGAAAGGTGGGTGATGCGTTTGAGGTGAGTAATCGAGTCCTTAGTTAAAGGCCCTCAAAATAAGGTCTTTAATAAAAATAGGTTGTTCTTTAATGCCGTGATTTCAGCGATTTAAGACGTCTGATGGCAACCGCCGGGTCCGGATCATGGAATATGGCGCTTCCGGCCACTAAGGCGTCTGCACCGGCCTCGGCTAATTGCTTGCCTGTCGTGTCATTAACTCCACCGTCAATTTCGATGAGGGCTTTGCTACCGCTTTCGGTTATAAGTCGGCGTAAACGTCGCGTTTTGTTTAGAATCTCCGGGATAAAACTTTGCCCCCCGAAGCCGGGGTTGACGCTCATCAGCAGCACCATATCTACATCGGTGATGACGTCTTCGAGCATACATACCGGGGTGGCGGGGTTGAGCGTGACGGCTGCGCGCATTCCGGCTTGGCGTATAGCACTGACGGTGCGATGCAGATGTGTGCAGGCTTCCTGATGAACATTCATGATAGCGGCGCCGGTGTCTCGTACGCGTGTAATGTAACGGTCCGGGTCAACAATCATCAAGTGAACGTCCAACGGCTTGGTGGCGCATCGTGCTATGGCATCGATTACGGGGAAGCCAAAGGATATATTGGGGACGAATACGCCGTCCATAACGTCGAGATGATACCAGTCGGCTTCGGATGCTTCGAGCATGGCGAGGTCGCGGTCAAGGTTGCCGAAGTCGGCAGAAAGTAACGAAGGAGATACTATCATTAGTTAATTATTTGCATGTTGTGTCGGCTCGTAATTGTTTCGTGCTGTTAGTATTGAGGCGTAAGTTAGGACTTAGGTCGGGATGCTTGACGCTCCTTTTTCTCGTGGCGTTTGCATGCGTTGTATACGATGATAGCCACGCATATAAGTAAGATGCCTAAACCGGCGTATGTCAGATAGCTGTTGTAATGTTCAATTTTTTCGAACAGAACATCGCGAGGCACGCTCTTGCCGAGCCACCATCCGAGTGTGGTCAGTACGGCATTCCATACGCCGGCTCCAAGTATGGTAAAGATGGTGAACATTCCGATATTCATACGCGAAAGGCCGGCCGGAATGCTTATTAGTTGGCGTATAGCCGGTATAAGACGGCCTATAAAAGTGCTGATGGCACCATGTTTGTCAAAATAGCCTTCGGCACGATTCACTTTGGCGCGATCCAACAAGCAAGCGTGCCCGAAACGGGAATCTGCAAAACGATATACGAGCGGGCGACCGATCCATAACGACAAGTAATAGTTGACGTAAGCGCCGCACAATGCCCCGGCTGTGGCAACAAGACATACGCCGATGACACTCATACCTCCATCGGGAGAGGTTACGGCTATATATGCTGCCGGAGGTACAACGACTTCGGACGGAAAGGGTATAAACGAACTTTCAATTACCATAAATACGAATACAAACAGGTAATTGGCGTTCTCTACAAACCAACGAAAGAATTCGGAGGCCGTAAACGAAAATTCACTTCCGCCGTCAAGGGGTATCAGTGCAAGTATGGTGTCAAACATTGTGTCGTGTTGGGGTTACTTATCGATGATATAATTTATTTGCAAAGATACGAATTTTTATCCGGATGCCTTATATGGCAGATGTCCAAAAAGCATGCTGTCAACCGTAGAAAGTAGGATTTTAACGTTCTCTGCTTCTCCGGTTAAGTCGGTGCTGAAGTCGCAGTAGGCTGTACCGCGATATTAGGCAGAAGTCATTCACGGTCGAATATTCGGTCTAAAATCTCACGTGCTATTTCGAAAAACTTATATGCAAATATGATATAGGCCTTTATGAAAACAAACAACAATGCGATAAGTGCGATGTAGAGCGCGAATTTAATCATAACGTGAAATACTTGATTAGTCTTTGATGTAAATCAAGAACGAATCGTATTGCGCATATTTTTCCGTCTAAATCATTCGGGCAATGAACTGGTAGCTCGTCCATCGTTAGCCTGCTGATCGCGGGCCAATTGGAGTCGACGTTGGAGTTTTTCGCAATTCTTGCGTGCGTAGAACAGTTGGGACTGAAGCGAGGCCAAGTGTTCGGACGCGACAATGGCATCCGCCAATGCCGCACTGACGGCTATGGAATGTGATTTGCCGGCGGCATCGGTGATTATGACGCTGATACCCTTGCCGGAATTGGTTTGTAATGCCTGTACCAGCGGTGTTGCTGCCTCAGGTCCCACGTTGAAACGCCACGCGCCATCGCTGTGTACGCATGCATCGGCACTTATAGCTACTTGAGCTAAAATACTACCTGATGCGTCCTTTACGGACATTGTCGTTGGAGCTTTAGCCGCGACAAGAGTGGCTGCGATGAGCCAAGGAGTGTCTTCGTCCACCACGCGCGGTTGTATGGCATTGCGATTGACCGCAAGGTCTATGGCGGCGGCATTACGGTGTACTCGGTACGACCCCATAGTAGATGATGTCTGCTTGGTGACAAAATCTTTAGATGCGCTATCGATGGCGACAGTCAACGAGTCGGCGCGTGCAATCCATACGGGAAGCATACTTTGGGCTTGGTTTACTTGAACTTGAGCCCTCTCAGCCATAATGGCTTTACGTAATGCGATGCTGTCCGGATAGCGCGTATTGAGGGTGTCCATGAGCGCGTATGCTTGCTCGTAATTGCCGGCTGCAATACATTGATGTATTGAATCGACAAGGACGTGAGCGCCATTGTCTGTGTTTCCGCCACAACTTCCGAGTGTCATTGCCGCTGTAGCTATAGCGACCACGGCGAGTGCCTTAATATTATTTGCTGCGTTGTACATCTTTTACTCCTTTTACTGTTTTGATTTTTTTTATGAGATTGTTGAGAGCCGCGGTATCGCCTACACCGACAACGACATAGCCTTGGAAAAGGCCGTCGTTGGAGTCTACTGCAATGTTTCGCAATGAGGTATTACGCTCCTTGGTGATGATGGATGTGATGTTGGTGATTATGCCAATATCATCATGCCCCAAAATGCGCAATGTCGCCGACATTTGGCCGTCAAAATGGCCGCTCCATCGTGTACGAATGATGCGATAGGGATATTTCTGCCTGATGTTGGCGGCGTTAGGACAGTCCGAACGGTGTATTTTGATATAGCCTTCGGCCGATATAAAGCCGAAAACATCATCGCCGTATATGGGATTGCAGCATCGCGCCATCTTGTAATTCATACCTTTGACACCGTTGCCCTGGCCTATAACGAGGACATCGGAGGCATTGGCTGTATTATCATCGTTTTCGCGCAGCACAAATTCCTCGGCACTGACAGTCGGGACTGTCGCCTCGGAAGCTTTGTCGCGCATGGCCTCGTATTGTTCAAGGACATCATTTATGTCGGTATGCTCTTCGCCGAGGCTGCTATAGAAATCTGTGGTGGTTTTGAACCCAAGCTTGCGGATAAGCCGCATAAGCATATTTTCCTCGATTTCGATTTTGCGGTTCTTGAATCGGCGTTGCAGCAATTCCTTGCCCAATTCGGCTGCGCGGTTTTGTTGTTCCTTGAGTGTAACGCGTATCTTGTTGCGAGCCTTGGATGTAACGGCAAAAGACAGCCAGTCTCGCTTGGGCTGTTGCTGCGGCGAAGTAAACACTTCTACAGTGTCACCGCTTTGCAGTTTATAGTTGATTTTGCGGTTGCTGCCATTGACACGTCCGCCGGTGCATTGGCACCCCAAGCGTGTATGTATATGGAATGCAAAATCAAGTAGCGAAGCGCCCAGAGGTAGTCTGTATAGATCGCCCTTAGGCGTGAATACAAAAACTTCCTTGTTGTAGACGTCCATAGTCATGTTTTTCATCAACTCGGAAGGCCCGTTCTCTGCCGTTTCGAGGATGTCGCGGACGTTCTTCATCCAGGCATCGAGATTTCCTTCGCTCTTTATGCCCTTGTATCGCCAATGGGCTGCAAGGCCTTTTTCGGCAATCTCGTCCATGCGCCGGGTGCGTATCTGTACTTCCACAAATCTATTGCCGGGACCGCATACGGTGGTGTGCAACGATTCATATCCATTGGTCTTGGGCACTGAAATCCAGTCCTTAGTACGTGAAGGATTGGGTTGGTACATGTCGGTAACCACCGAATAAGCCAGCCAGCACTCGGCTTTCTCACGCTCGATAGGAGTGTCAAGTATGATACGTATCGCAAAGAGGTCGTAGATATGCTCGATATCGTTTTTCTGCTTTTTCATCTTATTCCAAATGGAATAGATGCTTTTGGTACGGCCTTTTATGTCAAAGTGCAGCCCGGCCTCAATTAGCTTTTGCTTGACAGGCGCAATGAATGCTTCGATGTATGCGTCGCGTCGAGCTTTTGTCTCGTTGAGCTTGTGTGCAATAGAAGTATATGTCTCGCGGTCGGTATACTTCAGAGAGAGGTCCTCAAGCTCGCTTTTTAGCGTGTATAATCCGAGACGATGTGCCAGAGGCGCATAGAGATATGCGGCTTCCATAGCCACTTGATGCACAGCGTCCTGATTGGGGTGGTGGTTTATTGAGCGCATCAGTACGACACGAGCCACAATCATAATGATAATGACACGTATGTCTTCGGCAAGAGTCAGCAGAAGGCGCTTGAAATTGTCACTCTCGATGGCTGCGGCATGTGTTGCGTAAAGATCACGTGTTTTGAGTAGACAACGTACGATGGTAGCGATGTCATCTCCCCACCGAGTGCGGACATCCTCAATAGTGATACATTGGTCATGGACAATCTCGTGCAACAGTATGGCTATTGCAATAGCGCGGTCTGCGCCCAGGCTGTCGCATAGAAGTCTTGTCGTGGCAATACTTTGGCTTAGCGGATGCAATCCAAAGGTGTCACGCTTAAGCTTCCCGGAGAGTAGCGCCCGGGATATGACGTCTTCAAGGGTGGTTATATCTTCTTCGGATATACGCCCTTGGAGTGTCTGAACCAATTGGCCATAGTCATTGGATAGAGTGGCCAATTCGTCGGGACTTATAATGTCGGCCGAAATCTCGGTTAAATCTGACAGACGCATAATTAATCGTATTATGTCTATACCTGCTATCGAATAATGGTAGTGGTATGTGTTCTTAATTATATGTATCTATTTGTAGTATAGATGCTCGGATGTAAGTCTGATAACCTTAGCGGTGTACCCTCCAATAGCAAATACAAAGTTACTGATTTTTATATTTTTATTCTGCTTTTATCGGGTTGTTTTTGTGAAATATGCTCTGTTTTTTAGGTTTTTTCAGATTGCATAGTCCGTCTACTTAGGACACCCCCGGGCGCCACTTTTACGGCTTTGTCGTTCACCATACAGCCTCAGCATTTTTGACATCTTACTCCGATATGGGACTTCCGGTGTCTCATAATGCTCTATGTGTACGTAGTTGAGGCTTTGCGGCAGAGTTGTGGTATGCTCTGTAGGGTAGGAATAAAATGATACGGGGCTTTGCCCGAAAAGGCTCGACCCCGTATCATCTCAGTCTTGACAAGCAGACAATTGATTGCGCGTATCAGTCTATGCTTGTTTTACTTGTTTCCGGCCAAATTCTTGTATTTGTCCATCTGGGCTTTTGCCTCGTCAAATGCGGCAGTGTTCTTTTGTATCAAGTAATACTGAGCGATGGCGTGGTATGCTTCGACGTAGTAGTCAAGATAGTTGTCCTTATTAGAAGGATCGGCATTCGCAGGATCTTGGTTGAGAATGCTGATGATTTCTTCGTAAGTCTTGACGGTGTTTTCGTCGGGCTTATTGCCGTTTTTGGCTGTGTAAAGCAGGGCTTTCCAACGCAGATATGTAGGTTCGGGCTTGATGCCGGAGAGTACCTTGTCCATATATTCGAGACCCTGTTGAGCTTGCTGAGCGCGATCTTCCGGAGTGTCGTTTTCACTGAGGGTGGATACAGCCCAAAGGCGTTTGGCGGCTGTGTAGTACTCGCTTCGTTGCGGTTCTTTTGCTCCGGCAAGATACTTGTTGTAGTATTCAGCCGAGAGCTTGTATTCCTTCTTGGCCCAATAGGTGTCCGATAGGGATTTTAAGATGCTACTGTCTTCGGGGAAGGCTTGAGCGCCTTTTTGAAGTATTACGACAGCGAGAGAGTCTTGATTGGCTTTGGTCAACAAGCCGGCGTAGAATTTGTAGTCTGCGGCGTTGAATTTGGTAGCATTAGCTGAATTATCAAAGTACTTCTGTGTCTCTTGAAGAGCTTCATCATCGCGGTTGAGTGCGTCAAGCGAGCGAACCACGATGCGCTGGAGGGTGATGTCGCCGGGCTTTTTGCTGAGAACCTCGGAGGCGATGTCATGCGCTTTCTGGTAGTTGTTGCCGGTGAAGAGCAGCACTGCGTAGCGGGCTTTGTCTTCGGGGAAGTGGTTGGGATTGGCGATGTACTGGCCGTATTGTTTTGCGGCTTCTGTCCATTGTCCGTCTTCGTAGTACTTCTCGGCGAGTTCGCGCTGGCCTAATGCCGAGTTGGGGTTCTTTTGCAGCAGTTCCACCAATTTTTGTATTGCGAAACGCTTTCCGCCATCGGTGTTGAAGTATACGTTGGCATATTTTACATAGCCCTCGGGGTTGTCTTCGTCAAAGTATATGGCCTGCTCGTACATTGTGGCAGCCTTGTTCCAGTCTTTTGCTGCAGCCAGGCGGTCGCCTTCGAAAATGTAGATGGCCGGTTCGTTGTTTTTGGATGTCTTGTATGCTTTCTTGAGGTACTCTTCAATCTCTTTTGCATACTTTGTGGGATCGGCTTTATAGTAAGCACGAACGATGTCTACGAGCAGTTCTGCGTTTTTCTTCTCGTAGGACTGAGCCTTTTTGAAGTTTTCTTTGGCAGCGCTATCGTTGCCGGCCTGGAGATCAAGTGCTCCTATGCCGACATAGTTGTAGCCACAGGTGGCATTAGCAGCGAGGCCTTTGTCAAAGTAGCTCTTAGCTGTTGTTTTGTCGCCTTTTGCAAGGTAGGATTGGCCGAGGTAGTAGTATGCCATGGCTTTGTTCGTGTTCGCATCTGAGATGTTGCGATCGAGGATGGTGATGGCGTTATCATACTGGCCGGCTTTGTAGTATTCTACGCCGTCCTTGTAGCCTTGTGCCGAAGTGCCTATGGCGGCGCAGAGCAGCAACGCGGAGATAAGCTTAGCTTTCATACTATAAAAACTTTGGATATGTGTGGTTAATTGATTTTTTTTCTGTGTGTTCAAAAGAGCCGAGTGAAGAGCCCCGGCTTAAATTTGTGTAAAGTTACACATTAATCGTGTAATATAGCGCAATGGCGACCGGATTTGGCGTTAATCTATGTTAAGCGCCATTTCCGAGCCGCCATTGGGCCTATTCGTTGTCTTTTTATATGGATGTTTTCAATACCGTATGACCGGATGCGGTCTAACGGTACGTTGAGCGATGGCTATTGAAGCTCGACTACAGTAACCTGCATACGAGCAGGCAATATACCTGTTTTCATGATTATGCGTTGTCCGTCAACTCCGGTGACAAAGGCGTAGAATTTGCCTCCAACGCCGGCAGGCGAAGCGGTGGTAATCATATACATCGGGCGGGTCAGGGGATAGCTACCATCGTAAATGTTTTGCTGGTAGGGCTTGTAGGGTACTGCTTCGTAACGCATAACGCCAAGGGTTTTGACTCCGGACTTGTCCATACGATTGTTGATGTCTTCGCCGTTGACTGCCAAGGTGTCACCTACAAGACGTTGTACGCGTTCTTCGGTAGTGAGATTGTTGAGTGTAAGGTCTTTGGTAAGGTGGCTTACACCGATGACGCCCATAGCTCCCGGTTCTTTTTGGACGAGAGCCAATACGCTGTCAATGCTTCCGACGGCGTGTGCCAGCGGTCCCATAGGACGGCCGTTGAGCAAGGAGTCGCGCATGTACATTGCCAGACCCGAGCCTTCCGAATCAAAGTATACGTGTATGCGCTTGTCCGGAGCTCCCGGTTGTAATTGGCTCCAATTAGTCGTAGATCCGGCCAATATTTCGCTGATTTCCTTCATACTGAGTTGGTCAACGGGGTTGGACGGATTTACTATCAGTGCCACGGCATCTACGGCTATTTTCATGCTACGTAGATTGGGGTATTTGTCTTTCAGTGCCTTGCGTTCGGTCTTGGATAGGTCGCGTCCGACAACGATGGTGTGTATACTGCCGGCAAACAACGAGTCCAAAGCGTCTTTCTGTGTCACGTAGCGGGTGAGTACGTGGTATTGTTGCTTGAGGTAGGCGTACTCGAAGACGTCGATTTCCTCTTCCATGACGTTCTCAAACGAGTCATCGCAGAGCATTGTCATAATTTTTGACGGCTGCTTTTGACTGCATGAGCCTAAGGTCAAAGCCATGCACAGCGATGCGGCGGCTATAGATAATAATTTGGTGCGCATATATTTTGGTGTATTATATGTGTGTTTACAAACGGCTTTCGATGCCGGCATAGTATCGGTAGGCACGCCAGATTCCGTAGATAATCAATACGACACCTACGATGTCCCGTGGCCAGGTGTATTGAGGTGCCCAATCAAAGAAGTTGAGCAACAGTAGGATACCCATGCCGATGTATATGACTACCATAAAAACGGTGTAGACCAATCGCATGATACGACCGGGGCCTTGTCTGCGATTGTCTTCGTCATCGTTGCCGTGCATTTGTTGACGGTAACGTTCGAATTCTTCGTTAGTTTCTTGCTGCATATCGTTATATTAATTTTGTACGTATTTATATGTCATATCGCTGTTCGATGACAATCAATCGAGAAAGCGTTTTGTAATTCCGGTATATGCGTCGATGCGCCTATCGCGTAGGAACGGCCACCAACGTCGGACGTTTTCGCTGCGCCGCATATCAATGTCAACGATAGCTTCGGCTTCGGCATTGTCCGGCGCGCGGAAAAGAAATTCGCCCTGCGGTCCACAAACAAAACTGCTGCCCCAGAAGGTGATGCCATTTGTAGCTCCGGAGGGGTCGGGCTCGTGTCCGACGCGATTAACTGCAACAACGGGAAGACCGTTGGCTATGGCATGGCCGCGTTGCACCGTTGTCCATGCCTCGCGCTGGCGCGCCTTTTCATCTGCTGTATCGTTGCTTTCCCATCCTATAGCTGTGGGATATATAAGAATCTCGGCCCCGCGCAGTGCCATCATACGTGCTGCTTCGGGATACCATTGATCCCAGCAGACGAGTACGCCCAGCCTTCCGACCGAAGTGTTTATGGGCTCGAATCCGAGGTCCCCGGGCGTAAAATAGAACTTTTCGTAGTACGCAGGATCGTCCGGAATATGCATCTTGCGATAGCATCCGGCTATACTGCCGTCCGTGTCGAAGACCACAGCCGTGTTGTGATATAGTCCGGGGGCACGGCGCTCGAACATAGATGTGACTATAACCGTCTGAGTCTCTGCTGCGAGTGCAGCGTAGGCATCAGTGACGGTCGATGGAACGGGGGTCGCCAAATCAAAGGCATCGACATCCTCGGTTTGACAAAAATATAGGCTGTCGTGTAGTTCCTGATTGACTATAAGGCGTGCGCCCGAGGCTGCGGCCAGGCGTATCTTGGCAAAAAGCCTGGCGCGGTTGTCGGCGATGTCGGCCGTATTGTGCTGCTGTATGACAGCTGTTGGGATGATGCGTGTCATTAAATTATGCGTGTGTATGGTCATTATTCGGCAAGAGAGTGAGTGCATTACGCGGCAATTGCATAGTGGCGCAATGTATGCTTCCGTGCTGTTGTATCAGTGCGGTAGCATTCACGCCGATGATTTCGTGCTCGGGGAAAGCCTGCCCAATCAGTTTGAGCGCTTCGGCATCCTTATCCGGTTGTCCGTAAGTAGGCACGATGACGGCTCGGTCGCCAATGATGAGGAAATTAGCATAGGTTGCCGGTAATCTGTCATCCGTGTCCGGATCGTATTTCGGGTAGGGCATAGGCAGACCTACGAGATTGTATGGCTTTCCGTCAGCACGACGCATTTGACGCAATTCTTCTTCCATAGCAGACAATTCGTTGTACTGAAAGTCGTTAGCGTCATCGCACTTTACATATAATATTGTTTCGGGCGAGGCAAAGCGAGCCAGAGTGTCCACATGGCTGTCGGTGTCGTCTCCAATAAGAAAACCATGGTCTAACCAAAGGACCCGTTTCGCTCCGAGAAATTCTCGCAGTGTGAATTCGGCCGATTCATGGTCTGTATAGTCGTTGCGATTGGGTGAACACAGGCATTTGGAGGTGGTCAATATTGTTCCTGCACCATCTGAGTCGATGCTGCCACCTTCAAGAACAAAGCCCAGCCGCGAATAGTATGGGCCGGAGTCTAACATTGCGGCATTGAATAGTGCACGGTTGACCAAATTATCCTTATCGGCTGCGAATTTAAGGCCCCAACCGTTGAAACAAAAATCGTTATATACCGGTGTGCCATCTTCGTCCAAAGTGGTAATTATGCCGTAGTCACGAATCCATGTGTCGTTGGTGGGTACTTGAAATAGAACAATTGGGTTGCTTGTTTGTTTAATTTGAGCCTTTCGAAGACTTGTCCGAATGTCCTCGACATTCGGCCCGATGATTACGATAGGCGCATAGGGCTGTATAGCTCGCACCAAATCGATATAGCATTGCTCGATTTGGTCTAACATGTAGGCCCAATCCGTATTCTTGTGCGGCCAGGAAAGCAATATGCCGTCGGTAGGATACCATTCGGCGGGTAATGTGTAGTTATTCGTCATAATCGTTGAGGGTGTCCCAAACTTCTTCTCGGTTTTCCATATATTCAGCAGCGAAGTCAGAGAAGCCGTGTCGCTCGCTGGTACCCGTATCGGCACACCATTGACGGTAGAGCTCGCGTAGTTCGTCATCGTCAGCAACTATACGCTTGAACTCGGCTTCGGCTACGTCAATGGCACCGCTCGATTCGATTAGGGAAACGAAGTATTCGGTTATATCTTTGTCCATAATCAGTGTATAGGTCTGTTTAGACTTCAAAAATAGTCATTTCTACGCTGATTACGGGATAATGCCGTGTTAAAATTGGTTAATGCTGCGACTGCGCAAAGCTCTAAGAGCATTGAGGACAGCCAGAAGTGTCACTCCTACATCGGCAAAAACAGCTGCCCACATATTAGCATATCCGAGAGCGCTAATGACAAGCAATGCCAATTTCACTGTGAGAGCGAAGACGATGTTTTGGCGGACGATACGTATGGTCTTTCGAGCAATGGATATTCCGGTGGCCACTTGAGAGGGGTCATCGTTCATCAGCACAATGTCTGCAGCGGCGATGGCAGCATCGCTTCCTGCCGCGCCCATCGCAATGCCGGCGTCCGCGGTTTTCAATACCGGGGCATCGTTGATTCCATCGCCTACAAATACTACCGGGGATAGTTCTTTGTTTTGCGCAAGTATTTGGACGTGGCGAACCTTGTCGTCGGGCATCATCTCATAGGCATATTCGTGTATCCCAAGGTTTTGCGCCACTTCTTCGGCTACAGGCTTCTTGTCTCCGGTCAGCATTACGGTCTTTATGCCAAGCTTATTTAATGTAGCTATAGTTTCGGACGATTGAGGTTTAATAGTATCTGCGACAACGATATGGCCCATATATTGGCCATCTACAGCAAGGTGTACAATAGTGCCGATACAGTGGCATTGTCGCGGGGTAACTCCGGCACGAGCCATAAGGCGTTCATTGCCTACGTACACGCGATGCGAGTCAAGTGTGGCCGAAATGCCTTCGCCGGGGTAGTCATGCAGAGCTGTCACAAGACTTTGGTCAAGACTTCCTTTATATGCCGCGCGAAGCGATACTGCTACGGGGTGCGTCGAGAAGCTCTCGGTCAGTGCTGCAAGTTCGAGTAGCTGTGATTCGGATATAATTTCCGGGTGTATTGCGGTGACGGTAAAGTGTCCGCAGGTGAGAGTCCCGGTTTTATCAAAAACCACACTACGGGCGCGCGCCAATGTCTCAATATAATAAGAGCCTTTGAACATTATACCGCGACGAGATGCGCCGCCGATACCGGCAAAGAAAGTTAGCGGTACGGAAATGACCAGAGCGCAGGGGCACGATATTACCAGGAATATTAAAGCACGCTCAATCCATATATTCCACGCTCCAAAGCCTAATAATGGCGGTATTACAGCCACTAAGGCGGCACATCCGACAACAGTCGGGGTATAGTATCGTGCGAAGCGAGTGATAAACTTTTCGGTACGCGCCTTGCCTGTTTCGGCATTTTCGACCATATCGAGAATTTTGGCTACGGTCGTGTCGGCATATACTGCTGTTGTTTTGACCTTCAGGGCACCCGAAATGTTGAGACATCCGCCGAGGACTTTTTCGCCGGGAGTAGCCGATTGAGGTTGACTCTCGCCGGTCAATGCTGAAGTGTCTATGTCCGACGATCCGGACACGACAATACCGTCTATAGGAATTTTTTCGCCCGGGCTGACGATAACGATACTGCCTATGGCGACATCCACCGGCGCGGTTTTGCGCACCGAACCATCCTTTTGCTCGATATTGGCATATTCGGGCCGTATATTCATTAGGGCCGAAATAGAAGCGCGGCTACGCTCTACGGCCATATCAGACAGCAGTTCACCAAGTTGATAAAGTATCATCACTGCTACCGCCTCCGGATATTCGCCTATGGCAAAAGCCCCGATGGTAGCGGCAGTCATCAGAAAATTCTCGTCAAAGACCTCGCCATGGGTTATATTTCGTAATGCTTTGCATACAATATCCATTCCGATGACGATGTATGCCGCCACAAAAAATAGTATATTTACCCGGTCGGGTAGATTTATGGCCATAGCCGAACCGGCAAGAGCAATCGATGCGGCTAATCTTATTATTGTCAACCTTTGTGTTTTATCCATTGTGTGTTTTTGTATTTCACGCACAAAGGTCTGAAAAAGGCTCTGCAACCGGGTTGCAAAGACAGACACCGTAAAAGTCAGGATGTATAGCGATAGTATAAAGCATCAAGATAGGCACAAGTATTGCCTCGGCTGTATATTATCGTAAATGAGTCAATTCATGTGTTTGTTCCGACAGGAAGGGCATAGGCCCTTCATCATATAATTGATTTGGTGCAGTTCAAATCCCTCGGGATATCGCACCACCGGGATATGAGTATGGTCAAGACAAAAAGTTTTATGGCAAGACTCGCAATAGAAATGACAATGCATTTCTTCGACTCCGCAGGCGTGATCGTTACGACATAGGCAGTACTTGGCCGAGCCGCTACCATCCTCAATTTCGTGTACGAGATGCTGCCCGGCAAATAGGGCAAGAGTACGAAAAATTGAGGATTTATCAACAGTCTCGAGAGCATCTTCGACATCACTCATACTGAAAGTGTCCCGAAACGACTGTATGGCATTATATACCAAAAGTCGGACAGCTGTGGGGCGGACACCGTGTCGGCGCAGAATTTCTTCATTGACGGGCACGCTGACGGCAGGTGTTTCCCGTTGTGCGCTATCGAGTTGAGTGTCTTGGCGGTCCGAGGTCATGATTGGGTGGGGAATATGGATTGTCAAGCAAACAACATTAGCAATTGGTAGACAACGAAAGCGACAAACCATGCCACAGCCGTATTGTAAACCATAGAAAACGCCGAGTACTTCCAACTGCCCGTTTCACGGCCTATGGCAACAACGGTCGCCATGCAAGGACAATATAACAAAATGAATATCAGGAACGAAAGCGCTGACTGCCATGTAAATCCGGGTTGACCGGTATGAGGATCGATTGCTTGAAGTCGCTCGCCTAATGTTGAGTCATCCACGGCATCGTTATTGGTATATAGGACGCCGAGAGTTGATACAACGATTTCTTTGGCCGGGATTCCGGCTACAGCTGCAACCGTGGCGGGCCAGGTAAAGCCCAGCGGTTCCATAATAGGATTGACAGCCTTACCGGCCATCTGAAGGAATGAGTCGTGTTTGGAGTCTATGGATGAGGTATCTACAGATGTAGTCGTTACGGTTACGGCATCGGCGCTATCATGGTGAGGATAGTAATTAAGCGCCCATACAATTATGCTGGCGAAAAGTATGATGCCGCCCATTTTGCGCAGGTACTGCTGGCCTTTTTCCCAAGTATGCCGTAGCGAATTTTGCCACGACGGCATACGATAAGGCGGAAGCTCCATCACAAAAGGTGTCTCGTCTTTTTTGAACATAAAGCGGCGCAAAAGTCGTGCTGTAGCTACTGCCACGGCGATGCCCAGTACATATAGGCCGAAGAATACCAATGCTCCGTGCCGTGGGAAAAATGTTCCTATAATCAATATGTATATCGGCAGTCGTGCCGAGCAGGACATAAACGGATTGATGAGTATTGTAATAATTCGGCTTGATCGGCTTTCGATAGCGCGAGAGGACAGAATCGCCGGAACATTGCAGCCAAAGCCCATTATTAAAGGAATAAACGACTTGCCGTGAAGCCCTATGCGGTGCATCACCTTATCCATAATAAAGGCGGCACGAGCCATATATCCCGAATCTTCAAGGAATGAGATACATAGATACAGAATTAAAATGTTGGGCAGGAACACAATGACGCCACCCACACCGCCAATGATACCATCCGCTACGAGATCCTTGATGGGCCCTTCGGGCATTGTATTGTGTACAAAGTTGGAGAGTGCATCTACTCCGGCACTAATCCAATCCATGGGGAACTGCCCGAGTGAAAAGGTGAGCCAGAAAATGAAAAACATTATGAGCAAAAACAGTGGATATCCAAATATTTTGCTCGTGAACAATGTGTCTAATCGGCGCGTGGTGTCATCCTCGCTTTCTTCTTCGCGCGTTCGAGTCTCGGCAAGCGCACCGGCTATGTATCCGTATTTTTCGGCTGCAATCTCGGCTGGAACGTCATCGCTGAACTTATCCTTGAGTTCGGCGACCAATTGGTCACGCAACCGGATTAGTCGGTCTCCATGTGCAGATTCGCGCACACTGCCTTCGGTGTCGCTATCGCCTTCGAGCAGCTTAATTGCAATGTATCGAGGCGAGAATTTGTGACCTATTTCGCCGTCCGCCTTAATGCGATCCTTGAGTATGGTGACGGCGCGCTCGATTTCGCTGCCAAGGTTGACATGCACATGACGAACATCGTTGTTGCTGCCCTCGTAGACTGAAATCACAGTGTCTAATAGGGCGCTGATGCCTTCGCCGCTTTTCGAGACGGTGGGAATGATGGGCACGCCAATCATTGCGCCAAGGGTCTTGTAATCGAGGTGTATGTGGCGGCGGTTAAGCTCGTCAAACATATTGAGAGCAATAACCATCGAACGACCCATGTCAATCAGTTCGGTGGTCAGGTAGAGGTTGCGTTCGAGGTTCGAAGCGTCTACAACGTTTATGATGACATCCGGAGTTTGTTCGCGCAGATACTGGCGGACAAAGCGCTCTTCCGGCGAATAAGTGGTCAGCGAGTAAGTGCCTGGTAGGTCGACCATATTGAATGTATAGCCGCCATAATGCATCTTTTTGGATTTGGCATCGACGGTGACGCCGCTGTAATTGCCTACGTGTTCGTTGGCACCTGCCGCTTCATTGAATAGAGAAGTTTTACCGCAATTCGGATTGCCGATGAGCGCCACGTTGATGACTTTGGATCGCCGGTCTGCGGTGCGTATAGCTTGCTCGATATCAGCTACGCAATCATCGTTATCGTCGGTGTCTGTGGTTGAATCTGTATTCGACCCCGTATTGAGCAAACTGGGAACATCCCCTGATGAATAATCAGCATTGTCGCGCAAGCGTACCACCTCGATGAGAGAGGCTTCGGACGCGCGTAACGACACCTCATAATCCATAATGGAATACTTAATGGGGTCTTTGAGCGGTGCATGTAGCAGCACCTTGACTTCGCGGCCGCGTACAAAGCCCATATCCATGACGCGTTTGCGGAAAGCGCCGTGACCTAATATCTTAACAATAACAGCTTTATCGCCTGTGTTCAGTTCGGATAATCGCATAGTTTCACTATCGCGTTGTGTGTTATCGGTTCATAGCCGGATTATTCAGAGTGCAAAAATACTAATTTTCGGCGGAACAGCCGCACGTCCTTCGATAAAAAATTCCGACAAGAAAATTGTTTGCTAAATGCAAATAAATGTGTAACTTTGTCGCGCAGACCGCATCGCAGAAGCCCGGTCACGGGCATAGCGGGTGGGTCGGCAGACATTTTTTGAAAAGCGTTTATCCGCGCTGATTCTTGACCAATCGGAATTCTCGCAAAATTCATGTCAAAGTCAAGGGTTGAGCAACGGTAGATGCCCGTGGATATGTAATTTGTCAGTATCAGTGCAGTATTTCGCGAGAAATGCGCGCGGATGCCGTCATTGCATATATAAGCGTGGCTTCTGCACGTTGCCGTTCGACTTTGACAGGGCAATGCGAGAAGCCTCGATTGGTAGGACGGCAACAGATACAGATTCCCACGCTTTTTCCATATCCATACCTAACCGCCAACGAGGGGATGACCGCGGCACAAAGAAATATTATGACACGACGTACACCTTACGCTAAAGAGAGCTTTAAAGAAACATCCACACGAATCGCTGCCTTCATCAACAAGTATTCCACAGACCGTAAAAAGGTCGAATGCGACAAGGATTATCCATTCCGGATACTTGGTTTTGGAAAAGACATCTCAATCAATCCAGAATCTATCGATTCGACTTATAGTGGTGTCAGCTTTAACGGCACCACTACAATCCATCAGGAAGACGCCGGCATACAATCTTACGCCAAGAGTCTTATTGTAGGCAAGGCTTTCTTTGCAGATGATATGATCCTAAAAGTAATCATCGACAACATCAAAATCCTATGAGACTACCACAAAACACGCTTACCGAAGAAGGCCTACTATTCTTCTATCGGATAATCCTATGGGTCGAGAGAAATAACAATCGTCACGTCAAGCTGTCGGGATGGAAGGACACAATTAAGAGGCTGAAGTTGTTGCATATAAACAAACCCAAGCAAGGCACTCCTTTTATCAAACCTACTCAACTTGAAAAGGACACGCTTTACGTGCCAACGGCTTACTCAGAATATAATGTCATCAAACAACTGCGTAACGCTTTTTGTCATGACAGCCTACGTTATGACAAACGTACAAACCTGTATTCTATTGCCCCAAATAAGAACGTGAAAATAGCAGGTAGTTCCTCGCTTGCGGCAATAGAGGAGTTCGTGTCAGCGTTCTTGACGCCCTCCATAGAAAACAAAAATAACCATCCTCAAAAAGTGGAAACACAATCAGCGAAATCAATATAAACGCCTAAAGAAGAGAATATGAAACGCATAATATGCAAGTTGATACTGCTTGTAGCTACTCTTTGTGTATCAACATCAATATATGCCGATGATAGCTACGAAGGACGCATAATTGACGGCATACGCTATAACCTGTACCCACAAGATAACGCTGCGATTGTGGTTGAGTACAGCTATTCGGACAACAAAAATGGATATAAAGGCAATCTCGTTATACCTGAGACAGTCAACTATTTGAACAAGACATACAAAGTCATAAAAATAAGTACTTATGCGTTTGATGGGTGTTCAGATCTCAAGTCGATAATAATGCCTAATACAATTACAGAAATTGGCGATTGGGCTTTCAGGGACTGCACGAGCCTTACATCTATAGCCATACCAAACTCCGTTACCAAAATCTATTATGGCGCATTTATGAACTGCACGGGACTTACCTCAGTGACAATCGGAAACTCGGTGGCCAACATCGGCGCCCGCGCCTTCGACGGCTGCACGGGACTCACTTCGGTAATGATTCCGAATTCCGTCACCTCAATCGGCGCCAGCGCCTTCTCCGACTGCACTGGGATAAAATCCGTTGTTATACCTAATTCCGTTGCCTCCATTGACGGCAACATTTTCAATGGTTGCACTAGTCTCACAGACATTGTTGTTGAGAGTAAGAATCCGACATATGACTCTAGAGACAACTGCAATGGTATAATAGAAACGGCAAAAGACTGCCTTATTATAGGATGTAAAAGCACCATCATTCCGAATTCCGTCACCTCAATCGATGGCGCCTTCTCCCGCTGTAGTGGGCTTGTGTCGGTAACAATCCCAAACTCAGTCACATCGATCGGTGACAGCGCCTTCTTTGGCTGTTCCAGCCTGACATCTGTAGTCATACCAAACTCCGTCACTTCAATCGGCAAGTATGCATTCGCCCAATCAGGTCTGACATCAATAGTCATTCCAAACGCAGTCACATCAATTGGCAGATGCGCTTTTGGTAACTGTTCAAATCTCTCATCCGCAATATTTAATGCCGAAAAATGCGCCAAGATGGATTATGCATTTTCTTTCTTTGACGGGTCTTTTAATTCCACTCTCAATGCAAATCTTACATCCTTGACAATTGGCGATAAGGTCACGATTATTCCTCAATTGTCTTTCGCCTACTGCTCCGCACTGACTTCTGTGTCCATACCTAACTCCGTCACAACAATCGGCGACTCCGCTTTTAAGGACTGCTCAAGCCTTTCCTCTGTGGTATTTAATGCCGAAAAATGCACCGAGATGGGGTCTGAATCATCTCCGGTATTCGAGGGTTGCACAAGCGTGGCAAATATAACAATAGGTGAAAAAGCCACCACAATCCCAGCTTACGCCTTCCTCGGCTGCACCAAGATGACTTCGCTGTTCTATAATGCAGAAAATTGTGAAATTGCATATTCAGCGCTGCCTAATCGCGCTAACCTATCAACATTAATAATCGGCGAGAAAGTTGCTACGATACCATCCAGAGCTTTCTCAGGCTGCACAAGACTCACTTTGGTGACAATTCCGAATTCTGTTACATCAATCGATGATAGCGCCTTCTCCGGCTGCACGGGGCTTGCATCGGTAACGATTCCGAACTCAGTCACATCAATCGGTGATAGCGCCTTCTCTGGCTGCACAGGGCTTAGCTCAGCAACAATCGGAAACTCCGTGGCCAACATCGGTGTCGGCGCCTTCTCCGGCTGCACGGGACTTGCATCCGTAACAATCCCGAATTCAACAACGTCCATAGGACGTATGGCTTTTTATAATTGCATTGGCTTGCAATCTGTTATCATAGGAGCAGGAGTCCAGTCTATAGGGGAAAAAGCCATAGGCTACAGAACAGCACAAGTTGGCAATTCAGTTGTTAACCCTGTGGCCAAAGTTATTTGGCTACCAAACACACCTCCATCGGGGTACGAGAGCGTTCAAGCACACGTGTACTATTGCGCAAATAATCAATACTCATCATTGCGTGGTCTATATATCTATCAAAATCTTAGCTCAATGTTTGAAGTGGATGGCATACGCTATATCCCTGTAAGTCCATCGAAACGAACCTGCGATGCCATTGATTGTACATATGCTCCTGAACTCACCACCATCCAACTCGACAAAAACATATATTACAAAGGCATTCAGATGACGCTAACAGGAGTCAGACCTTATGTTTGTTATAACAACACGTACATAACAGATATTACCATCAATTACGACGACATCAGTAATTATGCTTTCAGTGAGTGTTCAAAATTGACTAAAGCCACATTAAGCGGACTTTTAACGAGAATTGGAACAGGCGCATTCTCCAAGTGCACAACATTGGAAGGAATCACGATACCGAACAGCGTTGAAAGCATAGGCCAATACTCATTCAGAGGCTGTTCTGCAATGACACATGTAAAAATTGGAACAGAGCTAAAAATAATACCTCAAGATGCGTTTCGTTGGTGTTCCTCGCTTTCAAGCATAACCATCCCGAAGAACGTAACCGAGATTGGGAATTATGCCTTTGATGGTTGTACGTCGTTGGCAGACGTGTATATCGAGGACAGGGAGGATGAGCTTAGTCTTGGATCGAATGGCTCGTCACCGCTATTCTCCAGCTGCCCGCTGAAAACGGTATATATCGGCGGCAATATATCGTATTCGACAGATTCGAGCGATGGTTACTCGCCGTTCTATCGCAACACAAGTCTTGAGAAGGTGATAATCACAGACAAAGAAACCGAGATTAGCGAGAACGAATTCTACGGCTGTACCGGACTGAAGTATATCACTATGGGTGACGGCATCGAGAAGATTGGCGACTGGGCTTTCAGCGGATGCAGCTCGCTGGACTTCTTCCGCGTAGGCTCCAACGTCAAGACCATAGGCAAGGAAGCATTCTCCGACTGCACCGCGATGACCAAGCTGATTACCACCGCTCCGGTACCGCCCACCTGCGGCAGCCAGGCCCTCGACGATATCAACAAATGGACTTGCGAGCTGTTTGTCAATAAAGAATCCATCAACCAATACAAAGCCGCCGAGCAATGGAAAGAATTCTTCTTTATCTCCGAATATGACGGCGTGGACGATGTGAGCATGGACACTGTGGACGCACTCTACGATGTGTATAACCTGCAAGGCGTGCGCGTGGGCAGCGGTATGCGCGAAACGGAAGTTACCGCAGACGTTCTGCCTCACGGTGTCTACATCCTTGTGTCGCCGCAAAGCCGCAAGAAGCTGAAAATCTGAAATAATTCACTAATTATTATACCCGACTGAAAGGCGCGGACGTTGGCGGCACTTGCCGCCGATATCCGCACCCTTTTTGTCCGTAGATTGGAGAGTAGGAGGCCTGACAAACGCTAATCCTCGGACTAAGCCGATAAGCAATATGCCGATGAAATGCATCTTACAACTTCGGGGGATCTTTTAACGACGGTGGGTATCATGGTCTCGAATAAAATTCGTATCTTTGGCATCCAATTTGCAGTATGAGGCTGCATATAACATACGACGAATGAAAAAAGACTCCAACGAACCCAAGCACCAGATAGTGTCTTTCGGACAAATCGAAATAGATGGTAAACGAGCTGAAGGTAAGGCTGATATGGCAGATTTGCCCATATTGGCGACCCGCAATTTAGTCCTCTTTCCCTCGGTGACAATGCCATTGTCTCTGATGCGCGAAAGTGCCGTCAAAATGGCTCAGTACTCTTATGCGCACAATGTTCCCATAGGTGTTGTGTGCCAAAAGAACCCCGAGGTCGAGACTCCGGGGCTTGACGACCTGTACAAATACGGCGTTATAGCTGATGTCCTAAAGGTCATAGAGTTGCCTGACGGTAGCAAAACCGCCATCATCAGTGCCCGTCGCAAATTCCGTATTCTCGGCCCCGGTATAGGTCAATGTATTCCCGGCGAATTATGTGCCAAGGGAAGATTGTCACGTGACACCAAGCCGAGAGAGGACGATGACGAATATGCCAATCTGACACAATGCATCATCAATGCGATGAAGGAGTTGGTCCAGACAGCCGGGAGCGAGTCGACAGATGTGACGCTTGGACTTGAAAGCGAGAAGAAGCCCGAAACGGCTGTCAATGTCATCTGTTCGCTTGCGCCCATAGATGTGGCACAAAAAGAAGAGTTGTTGGAGTGCTCGCGTGCTATGGATAGGGCATATCGCTTGCTGTCTCTACTGACACATGCCCAAGAGACCTTTGAGATACAGAAATCCATTATGGATCGCGCTCGCCAACAGATGGAAGAAAATCAAAAGAACGCTTTCCTTCAGAACCAGATGGATGTAATCCGACAGGAACTGTACGGCAACGACAGCGACGAAATCGACGACCTCGAGAAGCAAGCAAAGAAAGTTAAGATGCCCGAAGCCGTAGCCAAGACCTTCCATAAAGAAATCGACAAACTACGTCGCTACAATCCTCAATCGCCGGACTACTCGGTGCAATACACCTATCTTGAGCAGTTGCTGGCATTGCCGTGGAATGTGTTCTCGAAGCTCAACACCGATTTTGACAAAGCACGCGAGATACTTGAGAGCGACCATTACGGACTTCAAAAGGTCAAAGAACGTATACTCGAACAATTGGCCGTACTCATAGACAATCCTAAGGGTAAGGCCTCGATAATCTGCCTCGTGGGGCCTCCCGGAGTAGGTAAGACCTCGCTTGGACAGTCTATAGCTCGAGCCTTGGGGCGCAAGTACGAGCGTGTGTCCTTCGGCGGTCTGCATGACGAAGCCGAAATCCGCGGACACCGTCGTACATACATCGGTGCCATGCCAGGGCGTATAATCGATGCCGTAAAACGTGCGGGTACCTCCAATCCCGTACTATTGCTTGACGAGATTGACAAAATCGGAGCAGACTACAAAGGAGACCCTGCAGCAGCCTTGCTCGAGGTGCTTGATCCGGAGCAAAACCACAAGTTTCATGACAACTACATAGATGTCGACTTCGACTTGTCGCATGTATTATTCATCGCTACGGCCAACACTTTGTCCTCCATATCTCGGCCGCTGTTGGATCGTATCGAAGTTATCGAAATAAGCGGATATCTCGAAGAAGAAAAAATAGAGATAGCCAAGCGGCACATCCTGCCAAGGTTGCTTGAACAATATGGCAAGACAGCCGAAGATATGAAGATTACGGACGAAGCCCTTGCCGCAGTTATCGAAAACTATACAAGCGAAAGCGGTGTGCGTCAACTCGAGAAACATCTTGCCGAGATTATACGTAAGATGATACTCCGCAACAAGCTTGGACAATCCTTCCCGTGCCCCGTGCGTCCCGAGGATCTTCGAGACCTGCTCGGTGTCAAACCGTTCAATAAAGACCGTTACGAGGGTAATGACTTTGCCGGAGTGGTTACGGGCTTGGCATGGACCGAAGTCGGAGGAGAAATTCTGCTTGTGGAGACATCGCTTGCAAGCGGTAAAGGAGATAAAATCACACTAACCGGCAACTTGGGCAACGTGATGAAAGAGTCGGCCGCCATAGCCCTTCAGTGGACCAAGGCACATGCCGCAGCACTCGGCATCGACTCCGAACTCTTTGATAAATATAACCTTCATATACATTTCCCGGAAGGGGCAATACCCAAAGACGGACCTTCGGCCGGCATCACTATGACTACGGCTATAGTCTCGCAATACACTCAACGCCAATTGCGTCCACGTATAGCGATGACCGGAGAAATGACACTTAGAGGTAAGGTACTCCCTGTTGGTGGCATCAAGGAAAAGATACTTGCAGCCAAACGCGCAGGAATTACCGACATAATTCTTTCCGGCGAAAACCGCAAGGATATCGAGGACATTGAACCGCGATATATCACCGGCCTAACCTTCCATTACGTGGATACAATGATGCAAGTGCTTGACGAAGCATTGCTGCCCAATAAGGTTCCCGGAGCCATCAACCTTTGAAACAAATGGGCGACGACAAATTCATAAAAAAGGCAACCGGAGCCAATATCAGCATACACGGCGCAAGGGTTAACAACCTGCGTAATGTCAGCGTAGACGTTCCGCGTAATCGCCTTGTGGTCGTTACCGGGCTCAGTGGTTCGGGCAAGTCTTCATTGGCCTTCGATACATTGTATGCCGAGGGGCAAAGACGTTATGTCGAAAGCCTTAGCGCATACGCTCGCCAATTCCTCGGACGAATGTCCAAGCCCGAATGTGACGGTATACGAGGTCTGCCACCTGCTATAGCCATCGAACAACGCGTCAATACACGAAATCCTCGTAGTACCGTGGGCACGTCCACCGAGATATACGACTACATACGTCTGCTATATGCGCGTATAGGTCGTACATACTCGCCTGTAACAGGTCTGGAAGTCCGTCATCATGACGTGGGCGATGTTATAGAATGTGTACGTTCCTATCCGCAAGGAACACGCATAGCAATAGTTGCGCCCATTACGATGCCCGAAGGCCGAACTTTGCCTACACAGCTTGACGTATACCTTAAAGGTGGATACACGCGTCTGCTTGCAAAGGACGGTTCGTTTGTATCAATAGAACAGATGCTTGCCGATAAAGGCAGTTGCCCTTCCGATATTGAGGGTTACGATTTGCTTATTGACCGATTGACCGCCGACACGGAAGACAAAGGCACCTTGTCGCGATTGACCGAATCGGTTGAGGCCGCCTTCTTTGAAGGGCACGACACGATGACCTTGGTCGTCTGGGCGGACGGAACGGTGCGGCGTCACGAGTTCTCGAAACGTTTTGAAGCCGATGGCATCACATTTATCGAGCCGTCCGAGCAAATGTTCAATTTCAATAACCCTTATGGAGCATGTCCGCGCTGCGAAGGCTTCGGACGTACCATGGGCATTAGCGAAGACCTGGTAGTACCCAATCCGTCCCTGTCGGTATACGATGATGCCGTGGTGTGCTGGCGTGGAGAGGTTATGAGTCAATGGAAACGTGACTTCATACACATGGCGGCACACACGTCATTCCCGATACATCGCCCGTACCGCGAATTGACAGCCGAGCAGAAAAAACTTCTATGGGAAGGCAATACGGCATGGCCCGGTATTAACGGCTTCTTTGAATGGGTCGAAACGCAGCAGCATAAAATCCAATACAGGGTCTTGCTGGCACGTTTTCGCGGCAAGACGCTATGTCCGGTGTGTCATGGGTCTCGCTTACGACCCGAGGCGACATACGTACGTGTAGGAGGTAAAGATATATCCTTCATAGTCTCTATGACCGTAGCCGACCTGCGCCGATGGTTCGGCGACCTCCGGCTTGACGGCCACGACAGCGAAATTGCCGCTCGCCTGCTCACCGAAATCAACAATCGCCTTGCATTCTTGGATGACGTAGGCTTGGGCTATCTTACGCTTGACCGTCTCAGCAACAGCCTCAGTGGCGGTGAAAGCCAGCGTATCAATCTCGCGACGTCGCTCGGCAGCAGCCTTGTAGGTTCGTTATATATACTTGACGAACCATCGATAGGCTTGCACTCACGAGACACCCAACGTCTGATAGATGTTCTGCGACGCCTCCAACGCATAGGCAATACCGTTGTCGTTGTCGAGCATGATGAGGAAATTATGCGTGCCGCCGATTACATCATTGATGTGGGCCCGGATGCCGGGCAGCATGGTGGCACGATAGTGTTCAGCGGAACACCGGCGCAGTTGCCCGAAGTTGTAGGCAAATCATACACCGCAGACTATCTGTGCGGCGCTCGTCACATCCCGGTACCCAAACGTCGGCGCAAAAGCAATGCCGCGATTACGGTAAAAGGTGCTCGCCAGCACAACCTCAAGGACATAGATGTGTCTTTCCCTTTGGGTATAATCACCGTAGTCACGGGTGTCAGCGGTTCGGGCAAGTCTACACTTGTGCGCGATATACTATATCGTGCCCTCAAACGTCGTTTTGATGAAGCCTGCGATGCTCCGGGCCGATTTGACGGTCTTACCGGAGATTTAGCTCGCATTCAGGCTGTCGAATTCGTCGACCAAAATCCCATAGGTAAATCCTCGCGATCCAATCCTGCCACATATCTCAAGGCGTATGACGAAATACGCAGGCTGTATGCAGACCAGCAACTATCTCGACAGATGGGATACACACCCGCTCATTTTTCTTTTAATGCAGACGGCGGACGTTGTGACGAATGCAAGGGCGAAGGAACAATAACTATCGAGATGCAGTTTATGTCAGACATCACCATCGAGTGTGAGAGCTGCCATGGACGACGTTTCAAGCCGGAAATACTCGAGGTACAATATCGCGGGAAGGCCATAGATGAGGTTCTTGCGATGACAGTAGACGAAGCCATCGAGTTTTTCGGTCAAGACAACGATTCGACTGCGAAACATATATGTGCACGCTTGCAGCCGCTTAAGGATGTCGGCTTGGGGTACATAAAACTGGGCCAACCGTCATCGCTGCTCAGCGGTGGCGAGAACCAGCGAGTTAAACTTGCATACTTCCTTTCGCAAGAAAAGCCTCGTCCGACAATGTTCATCTTTGACGAACCTACCACCGGACTGCATTTCCACGACATACATACGTTGATGGATTCGTTTGAACGACTTATAGCGCATGGGCACACGGTTGTCATAATCGAGCACAATATGGACGTAATCAAATGCGCAGACCACGTGATAGACATAGGCCCGGAGGGCGGCGAAAAGGGCGGATATGTCGTAGCCGTCGGAACGCCTGAAGAGATTTGCAATTGTCCGCAAAGTTATACCGGTCAGTACTTGCGAGACAAGTTGGGAAAGTAGACCGGGATTTCACGTCGGCGTCAAGCTGACAAGACATATTCGCTTGTCAAAATCCAAGAGAAAAGCGTAACTTTGCACCACAATAAAACGAGATACATCAAGCCATGCGGCATTATCTGAAAAATATCCTGCAACTATTGCTCTCGCCCGTACACGGGTGGGAAGAAGTGTCACGTGATGGACTTACACCGGAGCATATAGCTTCGCACGGACTATATCCGCTTATAGGTCTTGCTTCGGTGACATATTTTGTCCAAGGCATATATGCCGTACATTTCGAATTGGTGACGCTGTTGCAGCACGCACTTGCAGTGTTTATGTCCCTATTTGTTTCCTTCTTTATCGGAAAACTCGGGCTCGAGACCTTCACTGCGCGATATGTAGATACCGGCAAACTCAATGTATTCAAAACCGATACATTGGCGGCATACACAATCGGAATACTCGGTATAATGCAGATTGTAGGCAATGTCCTGCCTGTGCAAACCGTATTGGTCTATCTGTTGCCGGTATTTGCCGTAATTGTGATATGGAAAAGCTGCCGATACCTTGATATCACAGTCGAAAAAGAGGCGAATTTCACTGTCATGGCAATAGGCGTGCTTATTGCGCCCAAGATAATACTTGATGTACTATTTTCTACCATCTTAGGATAAACAAATATGAAAACCACACTCAAAGAAGTCAACATAAAGAACCGGCGCGCCACCTTCGACTACTCCATCGAAGAAACTATGACCGCCGGAATAGTACTCACCGGTACCGAAATCAAGTCGATACGTCTTGGTAAGGCCAGCCTTGTAGACACATATTGCTATATAGTCAACGGCGAAGTGTGGGTCAAGGAAATGTATATCGCGCCGTATTTCTACGGTACATACAACAATCCCGGCGACCGTCGAGACCGCAAATTGCTGCTTACGCACCGCGAGATTCAACGACTCGAAAAAGCCAATAAGGAAGCCGGTGTCACTATAGTTCCACTCCGATTGTTTGTCGGAAGTCGCGGTTATGCCAAGTTGGTGATCGCTATTGCCCGTGGTAAACATCAGTATGACAAGCGTCAAGCCATACGTGAACGCGAGGACAAGCGTGCACTTGCTCGTGTAATGCAGAAACGTTGACCGGCTCTGCTTGCAATAGCATTCGTTTTAGCGACAGCCGGATTAGTACTATCGTTCCAAAACGAGTAAAGCCTTCGTCCCGTCAGCGAGTGTAACGGCTATCAATTTAAGGTGGCCATCGCCTTCTTTTACGCCCAAACGAGACTGCAGTGCTGCTGCAGCCATATCGAAGTTGCGCACAGCGACCGAAATCTTAGGATAACGATTCTTGAAACGTTTGAGCACGCGAGACTGCCACGGCAGTACTTCGAGGGCTCTCCACGCCTGTCCCGGGAAGCCTGAGATTTCAGTATCAGATGCATATAGATGTGTATCCGCTGCAATTTTAGATGTACCGTAACGGTAAGCCAGGGTCCGATATCCGCCGCATTTCATCACCGAAGGGTAGGGTTCGTAAACCACATCTCCGACCTTAGGCGTGCGCAATGATGGTTGCGGCCCCGATTCCTCAGACATTTCAAAAGAAAAGTCAGAGGTTTCTCCGTCAGCCAAGAGCGTCAAGGAGTGTATGCGTTGAGTACCGGTCGTGATGTTCGGCCGTGTCAAATCACAGACCGCCACCAACTCCTTGCACTGCGTGGTCGTGCCAATTGCATATACGTCCGTTACACATTCCAAAGGTTCGACCATTCCGCCTCGAATATCTATCATTGGCGAGGCCTTGATGATTAGTTTTTTGAAATGACGGCGAAAATCATCAAGCATCGAAACAACATCCGGGACACAGTCCGTAAGGCCAAAGAGCCGCCGTCCGCCATCGCCGCGTCGCGCCGGGTCGATAAATGCCACATCCCCATGTAGTATGCCCTCATGTAACATCCTAACGCTATCGCCATGTAGTATGCGCAGCCCGTTCAAGGCACGTCCGGCGGCATTATGTCGTAAGGCATCGACGAGGGCTTCGTCGCGCTCACATGCTGTCACCGCATGTCCCGCAATTGCGGTATGCATAGCATCTATGCCCAACCCGGCGGTAAGGTCGGTGACCGTGGAGCCGTGAGGCAGCAACGAGACGTGTACTTCGGCAAGGGCATCAGAGGTGCTTTGCTCGCCGCACAATTCATTGCCGAATACCAGGCGCGGATACGCATGAAGCGTCTGCGCCAGTTTTTTGCCAAAGCGTTGCCGACACTCTATTTGTGTAATGGCGCAAGACAACTTCGCATCGCCATGATAGCGAAGACGTAGAGTGGCCACGTCATTATCGATGTGAGCGTTCACAAAACTCCAAAACTCGTCAGAATCGTATGTCATATCAGTAAGGCTGCGCTGAGGCGCGGCAGGTGCAAAGATACTCCATAAATGCGAGAATATAGTCATCCGGTCTTATGATATTTGACGTTTCGGCGCAAAATGTGTAATTTTGTGCGTCCTAAAGGGTATGACATGCCGTAAGGCATATCAATAGATGCCCTATAAGGCATCATATCAAAAACCTTTGACAGCACTTACACGTATGGTCAATACACAGAAATACAAAGTCGCCGAAATAGAACGCGACCGTCGCATATTGGAACTTCTCGCGCAGAATTTTCCTACAATAAGCGCAGCCAGTACCGAGATTATAAACCTTGAGGCCATTCTCAACTTGCCCAAGGGTACCGAACACTTCGTAGCCGATGTACATGGCGAGTACGAGGCCTTTAGACATATCCTCAAAAATGCTTCGGGCAATATCAAGCGTAAAGTACGCGAGATTTTCGGGTCTACAATGCGCGACAGCGAAATCAAGGACCTATGCACCTTGATATATTATCCTCGACCGAAACTTGAGATTATAAAAGCCAACGAGCAGGATATCTCCAATTTCTACCAAATTACGCTGAACCAGTTGGTCAAGGTACTTCGCTCGGTTTCGTCCAAATACACACGCTCCAAGGTACGTAAAGCGTTACCCAAGGCATTCTCGTACATTATCGAGGAATTATTGCACGAGACACCCGACGATGTCAAGAAGCAAGCATACTTCAATCGCATCGTCGAGACAATCATACTTACCGGTCAGGCTGACGAATTTATTGTCACCATGTGCAATGTCATACAGCGATTGAGTATAGACCAACTGCATATATTGGGCGACATTTTCGATCGCGGTCCCGGCGCCCACTTAATCATGGAGATGCTCAATGACTATCCCAACTTCGACATACAATGGGGTAATCATGATGCGCTATGGATGGGTGCTGCAGCCGGGAATATGGGCTGTATTGCCAATGTTCTGCGCTTGTCGCTGCGGTATGCAAATATGGCAACGCTCGAAGAAGGGTATGGTATCAATCTCGTGCCATTGGTGACCTTTGCAATCGAAATGTACGGAGACGATCCCTGTACATACTTCACGCCTACCATTATGGACGATGAAGCCGCGCATACCGAGAAAACGCGACGCATACTTGCACGTATGCACAAGGCCATAAGCATCATACAATTCAAAATCGAAGGACATATCATCGACCGTCACCCCGAATGGAATATGGCCGATCGAAAAGTGCTGCGCGGTATCGATCCTGAACGGGGTGTGGTCACCATTGACGGTATAGAGTATCCGTTGCGGGACACTCACTTCCCGACCATAAATCCGACAGATCCGTATGCGCTTACGCCCGAAGAAGCCGACCTTATGCACAAATTACAGCACTCGTTCCTGGTGAGCGAAAAGCTGCAACAGCATATAGGGGTACTGCTGTCGCATGGAGCACTATACGGCGTATACAATGGCAACCTGCTGTTTCATGCATCGTTGCCCTTGAATGATGATGCAACATTCAAAGAAGTGGAAATTGACGGCGAAAAGTATAGCGGCCGCCATCTGCTCAATAAGGTAAACCGTGTAATGCGTGCCGCATTCAATACCGACCTTCCGCAAGACGAACGAGACTACGCCATAGACTTTTTCTGGTATCTGTGGTGCGGGCCCGACTCACCACTCTTTGACAAGTCCAAGATGGCTACATTCGAGCGTTATTTCATAGAAGACAAGGCTACACATGCCGAGACTAAAGGTAATTATTATACCTTACGAGATCGTGTCGATGTATGCGACAAAATTCTCGATGAGTTCAAGGTTAAGGGCGAACACCGGCATATCATCAATGGGCACGTGCCTGTACGAGCCAGTCGTGGCGAAAGTCCCATACGTGCCAACGGTCGCCTGATGGTGATTGACGGCGGATTTGCCAAGGCATATCACGATACCACCGGTATCGCCGGTTATACTCTCGTGTTCCATAGCCGTGGCTTCGAGTTGGTGCAGCACGAACCCTTCACTTCGGCCGAAAACGCCATTGTCAACGGTACGGATATTGTGTCAACCAACCAAATAGTGGAATTGAGCGCCCATCGTATGCGAGTACGCGATACGGATAAGGGCTACGAATTACAGTGCCAAATCGACGAACTTATGGAGCTACTGTATGCCTATAAAAACGGGTATATAGCCGAACGTTCGCGCTAAAATAAGCATCTGAGGCGGCGGAGTTGTAGAGTTTTCCGTCGCCTCAGATGTTTGATAAATAGAGGTTGTGCCTATACCGTAGCGATGGCTATACGCAACTCTTCGGGGCGCAGGTAACGCGCCGCAATTCGGCGTAACCGCTCGGGCGTCATAGATGTAATACTCTTTACTTGCGCGGCGTAATAACCGTCCGGGATTCCGGCCAAAAGTGCTGATTCATAGTAGTCCATGATTGACAACGGCGTATCCAGCGTTGTAGCCAGAGTGGACATTACATCTCGGCGTAATCGCGTTAACTCGTCCTCGCTCATTGGCTCGGATGCAAGTAGCCGGAGTTCTTTACGAATCTCATCGACAACGGTTTCCGTGTACCCCGGGTCACACTGAGCCGAAATCTGCACCGTACCCGATTCGCGCAATCCCATAAGTGCCGCACCTATGCCATAGGTCAGACCTTTGCGTTCGCGAATATTTGTCATCAGTCGGCTACCGAAATATCCGCCAAGGGCAATTACGGCATGGCGCAAATCCACGTAGTCCGGGTGCAGGCGACCTATAGCCGGAATAGTGGCGCAAATAGCACTTTGTAGAGTATGAGGCAAATGCGCAATACGTGTTTGAGGAGCCTGCGGCGATGGTGCTATATCGACGAATGACTCCACTGAATCAGGCGCCAATCCTTTTGCAAAGGTTGCCATTATGTCTTGTGCATCAGGTCGGTAATCCAGATCTCCGGTTACGAATATATGCATCGAATGACGTGTAATGCCTTCGTGATGACAGCGGCGCACATCCTCGACTGAGACTGCTTCGCATTGTCCCGGCGTTACCGGCAGCATATAGGGGTGTTCGGCGCCATAAGACATTTCGGCAGAGAGACAGGATGCGACATACGATGGTTTGGTCAATGCCGTGTACATATTGGCAAGGCGTGTCCGATGTTGAGCTTCAAAAGCTTCGTCCGGAAACGTCGGAGTTAAAATCATCTCAGACAACAGCGGCAGCAATGCCAAGACTTTATCCGCCTCGCCCAATATGCCGATGCCGGTATATTGGGCGTTGCCTATTGGTTTGAAAGATACGCCGTTGAAGTCTAATATTTGCGCAATATCTTCACCCGAATGGCTCTGTGTGCCATCGCGGAGCAGCGGTGCGACGAAAGATGCGGCACCCTTAACCGGTAAATTGGCCTCTCCGGCATTCCAAAATACGTCTACACGAAGTACGCCGCATTTAGGGCGATTGTAGGAGCATAGGGTTACGCCCTTACATAGTTTGGCAGTCTCGATGCTCGGAATGGAAAGAGAGTCGAATTCGCGCACCGTTGGCGGCGTAGATCTGTCAGGCATCGGCTTCGGGATTAAGTTCCAAGAAACGCTTAGCTGCTTCCAGATCTTCCGGCGTATCTATTCCAATAGTTTTTGCATTGGTATATGCAACAGCTATGGTATACCCGTTTTGCAGCCACCTGAGTTGTTCCAACGACTCGGCACGTTCCAATGTCGACTGTGGCAACGATGCAAGACGGCGTAAAACGTCGTGGCGATAAGCATACACGCCGACATGTCCGTAATAGGGCGTATTCGTTGTCCAATTATCATGTTCGACGCCACGGCAGAACGGTATGGGCCATCGTGAAAAATACATAGCTGTATTTGCCTGCGAGATTACAACTTTTACCAATGCAGGGTCGGCTATGACTTCGTAAGGAGTTGAAGCAGGCAACGGACGAGCCAATGTCGCAATGTCAACGTCCTCGCGTTCGAAACACCCGGCCAAATCCATCAGCGAATCTGTATCTACAAACGGTTCATCTCCTTGTATATTGATAATGACGTTTTGCGTCACGCCGAGAAGTTCGACAGCTTCGCGACAGCGATCAGTGCCACTGCGGTGGTCGGGAGACGTCATTACGGCACGCCCGCCAAAGTCCGTGACACAGTCTGCAATACGTGTGTCGTCTGTGGCCACGGCTACATTGTCTCCGAAGACTTTAGTGACACGACGCCATACATGCTCGATAACGGGACGCGTGCCAAGCATGGCCAAAGGTTTGCCAGGAAAGCGTGACGACGCATATCGTGCAGGAATCACGGCAAAACAATGTTTGGATATCGATGAAAACATGGCTATGTACTATATTTATGTTATTCGAATAATCTTAAATAAATGATTAAATTAAGTGTGGCTAAGACATTGCATCATAACTCGTTTGCTTTTTCTTCTTTCTGAAATAGGACGGAAGTATCAGCGATCCAGCCACGAGATATACGTAATAGCTGACCAATCGCCAGGCCAAGGCCATCACCAAAGCCATTTGGGCGCTGCCGACGAGGTCGCCGTAATAAGTCGCGAAAATAACTTCGGAGATTCCGCTGCCTCCCGGGGTGGGAGAGACCATGAGCAAGACCCATATCACAAATTGGCGACCGAATACCAGCCATCCGGACGCATCGGGACAAAAGCCCCAGAATAAGGCATTGACCACCAAGTATCGAGAGAACCAAGACACGACAGTGGCAAAAAACACATTGAGCCACCAACGCTTCGACCGCTTTCGTAGCTGCCGAGATGTGGTCACCATATTGTCTGCCATCTCGTAAGCACCTCTTCTCCATCGACGCAATATACGGCGATTAAAGGCCTTTTTGATGAATCGCGCTACCGCTTCGGGCCATGCGATAATACCCATAAACAGTAGCGCAGTATAAATCACAATACCCGCGTATACCACCCAAAAGACTATGCGAACGCCAAGCATAAAGCCGGCATCAACCGTACCCCGGGCAAATAATAAGTTGTTGGGTATCAATAGCAGTATTATCGGACAAAACACCACGAAAAACATCTCGTCCATCAGTAGTGTGGTGAGTGTCAGTGTTGCGGCTTTGCCTAAAGATACACCTTCGCGGTTGAGATAGAACACAGCCAACGCGCTCCCACCTACTGCAGATGGGGTTATGGCCGAAGTAAAGGCGCACATTAGGTCGACGCGCACCGACCGTCGCCAAGTCAGCTGAGGGTGTGCAATTGTGTGAAAACGCCACGTCAAGCCAAAGTCACGTCCGACCATAAATACACAGGCAAGAGCAAAGCCGACAAGCATTTGTATATTCCAGTCGATACCATCGAAGGCTTTGCCTCCGAATTCATCGGCAAAAAGCCATACAGTAACACCCAAGCCGATTAATACCGGCAGGGCAATACGTAATAATATGGATGATAATGAGGTTTTCATACAGGAATAATGATGGACGCAGAGTATTTCATCTGCGCTCAAACGGCATCAGTTGTCCTTAGCCGTGGCAGCACTTATAGCCGATAATACGCCGTCAATGGCCTTCACCGGATCGGCGTCAGGCATAATGTCTTCCAATGAGAGGGCAAAACCATTGACGCCGGCAGCAACCATAGCCGGGATATTGGCTGCGGCAAAACTGCCTATGGCGACAATCGGGGTATTGACTCCGGAGTCGCGCACTGTTTTTACGAAAGTTGCAGCCTCGTCTATATTCGTATCAGCAGACATCGTTACATAATCAATGTCAAGAGCAGCCAAAGTGCCCACCGAGGACGCAGATGCAGCAGCAATGCCTATTATGGCCTCAGCGCCGAGCTTTTCGCGTAAAGCGCGTGCATTTGTCGATGCATTAGATACATATACGCCGTGAACGCTCATTTCGGTGGCTAATTCGGCATTGTCTTCGATAGTGAGGATGACTCCCTGTTCGCGACATTCGCCTACAATGACTGACATTTGAGTGCGGACTTCCTGCTCCGACAATCCTTCGGTACATACTTGTATCCAGCCGCATCCGGCTTGTATAGCCAAATGTGCTTGCTCGGAAAGTTCAAACCCTGCGTATCGTTTTGCAATGAAAAGTAGCATAGTATAACGTATGGACTATTATTATTTGTAGACAAAGGTAGTGATTATGTGCGTACGCACAAAAAAAAGGCGAATATTTCGCCTTATGTATCTGTAAACGGTGTGTGGTGAGGGACGTATGTCGCCCGGTTAGGACAGCAAAGTCTTGGTAATAGTATCCGATGCCTCTTGCAACTGCTTTTCGTAGGGTATACGTTCTTCGATCTGTCGACAGCCATAGAGTACTGTCGCATGGCTACGGCCCAAACGCTGCCCTATAGCCTTAAATGACATCTTGGCCAATTGTTTGGACAGATACATCACCATCTGTCGCGCATCCGAAATTTCGCGTTTGCGCGAGGAGGTAAATACCAAACTTTGTTCCACATTATAATAAGCACAGACCTCGCGTAGCACATCGTCAAAATCAGTGGTACGACGAGTGGTGCGTATCGCATTGCCCACGACGTTGCGAGCCAATTCGAGTGATACCGGGACGTTGCAGAACGTAGCACGTGCTACAATTGATGTCATCACACCCTCGATGTCACGGATACTATCGGTAACGTTGTTCGCTATATAGGTCATCACATCATCCGGTAGTTCGATACCCTCGCTTGCCGCCTTCTGGCTGAGAATATGACGCCGCAATTGCAGGTCGGGACGTTCGAGACGTACGGATATGCCCCATTTGAAACGGCCGAGCATACGAGCTTCGAAACCCTTCATATCAGCCGGCGCACGATCCGAGGATAGAACTATCTGCTTGTTGTTTAGATGCAGGTAGTTAAATATATTGTAGAACATATTCTGCGTCTTGGGCTTGTCATTCAAGTCCTGTATATCGTCCACAATAAGGGTGTCTATACTCTGATAGAAGTTGAAGAACTGGTTGGTCTCGCCGCGCATATGTGCAGTCGTGAATTGGCTCTGAAAAGTGCGCGAAGTGAGATATACCACTCTCATATCAGGGAATCGCTCTTTTAGGCGTATGCCTATCGCTTGTATCAGGTGAGTTTTGCCCACGCCGGTATCGCCGAATATAAATAGGGGATTGAACGTCTTTACCTGAGGGTCATTGGCCAATGACTCGGCAATAATTAGAGCATTCTTATTTGATGATGATACGCAGTAATTCTCGAAAGTGAAACGAGGATTCAGTTGCGGATCCACCGAGCCGACAGGTTGCGGCGCAAATGGATTGGCGACTGCCGGAGTTTGCACGGCCTTGCTTCGCGGTGTACTGGCGACGTCTACCTGCGTGTCAGGCTCCTTGCTCACGACGTTGAACAAGTAGTGTAACTGTACCTCCGGGCCATAGACTTTATGCAGTATAGGCCCTATGATATCCAGATAGTTGGTCTCGATATGCTCGGCAAATAGCGGGGTCGGCACCATCAGTTTAAGATCATTGCCGACATAACTCACTTCACTGATATCCTTGAACCATAAGTCATACTCGCTCGCGCTGACTTCCTTACGGATTAGCGCAAGACATTCTTCCCATAGTGGAGTATGGCTGCTTGGTTTAGTCATAATCAGTTAAGTGGTAGACCCGTATGTTGTGAAAAATCACCCTGCTGCGAAAGATAACTGACGCAGCAGGTGCATAACGTGCAATGCAAAGTTGGCGATTTTTTTTTAATCTGCCAAAAGATATTTTGACGATTATCGGCCGAATGCTTCTAACGCCCACCGAGTCAGGATGTTTTGTCGGTGCGATTTTTTTTCGTAACTTTCGGATGTTTTTGGATGTGTGGTGTCGCCGCACCGCGCTGCCGCCAATATTTCACGCCATCTATTCATTATGTATTCTAATAGCCCGTTATTCAGCATTATTACAGTGACTTACAATGCATCGTCCACACTTGGTCGTACTATGCAAAGCGTTGCGACGCAGACGTATGGTAATTACGAGCATATAATTATGGACGGCTTGAGTAAGGATGACACCGTCGCCATTGCCCGAAAATACGCAAGCACTCGTACGCGCATTGTTTCGCAGCCTGATGCCGGATTATATGATGCTATGAATAATGCCATGGATATTGCCAACGGTGAATACCTTATATTTCTAAATGCCGGGGACAAATTCCACGATGCCGAAGTCCTTCAGCGTCTTGCCGAAGCGATAGGGTCAAACAATCGCCCTGGAATAGTCTACGGACAGACTGATTTGGTGGATGATAGCGGTAAATACATAGGACCTCGACATCTCATAGCTCCACGAACTTTAACGGTGAAGTCTTTCAAAAAAGGTATGCTCGTATGCCATCAGGCTATGGCTGTACGCCGCGATATTGCGCCGCATTACGATACACAATGGCGCTTCTCCGCCGATTTTGATTGGTGTATCGTGTGCCTGCAACGATCAGGTAAAAACGTATACGTGGATAGTACTCTCATAGACTATTTGTACGAAGGAATGACCACGCGCAATCATGGCGCCTCATTACGCGAGCGCTTCCGCATAATGGCACATTACTATGGATTTGTCCCGACCGTGTTGCGCCATATAGGCTTTGTATTGCGCGGCCTCAAGCGTAAAATTTTCAATCCACACAGCAGACAATAACGTCTCAAGCCGTGCAGTCAATTCGATAGGAGAACACGGCTCTTTGATTTCTTTGCATAAGCAAAGCCTTACGGCCTTGCCCGGCCTATTATGTATTGCCTCGTACTGATAGAGTGTTATTCAGCTATCGTATTTGTCCGATTTGTCTGATTTAACGACGCTATTCCCGTGTTATTTTGCATGCAATGTCCGAATTCAACATCTCTTTGTCCGAATCATTCATCGTTCAAGGGGGCATTACACGCTAATTTTGCATCAGGAGAATGCGACTTATGTATCGGTAGCTCTCTGTTTACGAATAGAGCGAGACGGATTACCCCGTTTAGTCGACAGCCTCTCAACTACAATACTTATCATATAGAAAGTCTAAATTAACAATAATAATCCAATAATATAGGCCAATGAAAAGAAAACTACTCTATTGCGGCAATATTGTCCTAAATAAATTTAGGTGACAGCGTAACGAGCAACGCCATAGAGC